>Ga0302320_10000437_pt1 | contig 99046 bp, 67 predicted proteins | sample Bog_T0_3_FD_202130 | JGI IMG/M metagenome (GOLD analysis project Ga0302320, IMG submission 202130) | Peat permafrost microbial communities from Stordalen Mire near Abisko, Sweden - Bog_T0_3 | ecosystem: Environmental > Terrestrial > Soil > Wetlands > Peat | place: Sweden: Abisko, Stordalen Mire... | reverse complement strand
GGGCAGAAATTCGACGTGCGTGAAGCCGAGGCGCGTGACGTATTCGACGAGCGGTTTTGCCAGTTCGCGGTAGCTCCACGATTCGTTTGCCGATTTTTTCTGCCAAGAACCAACGTGCACTTCATAGACGCTCATCGGAGAGCGCAGCGCGTCGCGCTCGCGTCGTTTCTTGAGCCATGCGTCGTCGTTCCATTTGAAATGTTTGCCGTCCCAGACGATGGCGGCCTGCTTGGGCGCGACCTCGAAGAAGAACCCGAAGGGATCGGTGTTCAACTTGATGTCGCCGTGCGCATCGCGGATCTCGAATTTGTAATGGGCACCCTGCCCCACGCCGGGAATGAAGATTTCCCAGACGCCGGACGCGCCCAGCAATCGCATGGGATGAAACCGCCCATCCCAATTATTGAAATCGCCGACGACGCTGACGCGCTGGGCGTTCGGCGCCCAAACGGCGAAGCTCGCGCCGTGAACACCGTCAATCACGCGCAACTGCGCGCCGAGCTTCTCGAAGATTTTACGCTCGTCGCCCTTGCCGAAGAGGAACAAGTCCGATTCACCCAGCGTTGGGAGGAAGGAAAACGCATCGCGCGTGCGGCGCGTCTGTCCCTGATGATTGGTGATGACAAGGTCATAGGCATAGACTTTGCCGGTCAATTTGGTGACGGCCTCGAAGACGTCGGTTTTTGGAATCCGCTTCAGATCCAACCTAGGTTTATCCTTTTCGTGCGTGGGATGGATTTCGACCTTGGCGGCGTCTGGAAGCATGGCACGGATGACGAGGCCGGAACCGTCGCCGAGCGGGTGCATTCCCAGCAGCGTATGAGGCGACTGGTGCGTCAGCCCGACGAGGCTGCGCAACTCATCTTTGGTCAGCAACATGGCGAGCAAAGGTTAGCAGAACATGTTCACAAACCCAATGCTGATTGTTTGAAACAATCGGCCTCCATTTGGAGCATAGAAGGAGAAAATGGTTCAACAACGGATAGGTGAAAGTGAAAATGGAAGATGGAGGATGGCGGGTGTCAGAGTCACCCTCACCCCAGCCCTCCCCTCCCTCGAAGGGAGCGGAGAGGGAGGAAAATCGGCGAGTGTGTCCTGCCAAATGTCAGAGCGAGGTGAGAATCCGTTCGATCTGTGAGGCGTGAGCGTCCAGCGCGCCGTCGGTCCAGACGACAAAATCGGCGCGGTCGATTTTCTGCTCGACGGGCATCTGGGCAGCGATGCGCTGCTGGATTTGTTCCGGCATCCAGCCGCGCGCAAGAAGACGTTCACGCTGCGCAGTGGCGGAACAAGCGACGCATAGGATTTTGTCGAAGTGCGATTCGGCCTTTGTTTCAAACAGGAGCGGAATCACCACCACGGCGAGGGGACTGCGTCCGCCGCCGCCTGGGTTTGGCGCGACACGCCATGCTTTGATTTGGGCGAGCCAATGTTCGCGGATGGGGGGATGGAGGATGGCCTCGAGTTTTTTGCGGGCGTCCGCATCGGCAAAGACAATCCGGGCGAGTGCGGCGCGGTCCAGTTCACCGGTGGGACCGATGATCTTTTTGCCGAAGGCGGATTGGATGGCTGCGAGAGCGGGCTGCCCGGGCTGGACGAGTTGGCGCGCGATTTCGTCGGTGTCCACGACCTGCGCGCTGCGGGCGCGGAGAAATCCGGCGGTGGTGGATTTACCCATACCCACGCCACCAGTCAGACCGCAGACTTTCATGGGTTGAAAATTTGCGGAGAGGATCAAGGCCCGGTGACCACGCGATAGAACTGGTCGGGATAGATTGACGTGTTCGAGTTGGTAAATGTGAAGGGAGAAACGAATGGCGACGGGTTGGTATAAATGGGCATCCAGTTGACGAGGTTGGTGGAGGACTGGACGATATATTCCTGACCCACCTGGCCATTGACGGTGAACTTAAAGGTACCACTGGTTATACCGGCACTGGCGGAAAGAACCGGCGGAGCGGCACTAATGACGGTTACGATGGAGGAAGCGGAAGCATCATCCGGATTGGGATCCGGAGTGGAGGCATTGACGATGGCAAAATTCTCATAGGGACCGTACGAATTGGGCGTGACCGTCACAGTGAGCGACGCGCCGGTGTTGGTGGCGAGGAAACCGACATTCCAGACCAACAGGTTTCCATTGTTGACGGTGCCCTGGGTGAAAGAGGTCGAAACATTTGTGACATTGGATGGCAAATTGTCCGAGACGAATACGTTGGTAGCAGGCGAAGGCCCGTAGTTGGTAACGGAAAGGTAGTAGACAGCATTCGTGGTGCCGAGTTTGATGTAGTTAGCCTGGTTTGTCATGAGGAGTTGGTTATCTGCGGCAACACCGACCGGGCTGGCAAGGGTCAGGTTCAGAATCCAGCCATTGTAGTTGGTGCCGGTGTCCAAAGGCGTGTCGTCCTGCACGAACAGTTCCCAAGCGCCGTTGGGGTTGCCGCCATTGAGGTTGGTAAAGGTGGAACCATAAGGGGCCAACGGCGGGGCAGGAGGGATGACGGGAGAGCCGGCGAGGGCGGTGATGAGATTGTTCCCGTTAGGCGTGCCCCAGCCGGTACAGAGATCATAACCCGGAACGGCGGGGAACCGGTTGGGGCTGCCCGGCCATGTGTTGTTACCAGTGGTGATGTCGTGAAAGCAGTTGGTATATATCGAGTTTGATGCGCCGATGGAATAAATCACCGGGTTGATGAAACCGAGAGTGGGCCTGCTGTTGGCGAGGGCCTGCTGGTTGACCAGCGCCATGAAACCCGCCCACAACGGCGACGCCGCGCTGGTACCATAAAAATCACCGGATGCGCCACCACCGTATATCACCCAAACATTGTCCGCCGTCAGCGCCACATCGGGAAGATTCCGGAAGGTCGTGGAACCTTTGTTGGTGGTCATGATTATGTTTGTCTGCCAGCTAGGAATGGCATAGGTGGGGCTGATGCCGCCGCTGCTGCCGATATTGTTGGTGATGCCATATTCAACAACGTAGTTCCAAACAGTTTCCGATGCCCAAGCACTATTCGTGGCAGTGGTCAATGTGGTTCCACCGACAACCGTGATATGGGGGTCATCCGAAGGCGTCTGAACCGGATTTGAGACGGCGTTGTAGGCATCACTGTCACCGGAAGCGTTAAAGAAGGACTGTCCCTGGGCCGCAAATTGCTGGAAGATCTGTTCCGAGACCGCATCTATACCGTAGGTCCAAGAGGCACTCAACTGGCTGACCTGATTACTGGCCGCCATGGCATTGAGAATGTCGTCCGTGAAGTTGCCCTCAAAGACATAGATTTTGGACACGCCCGGCGCCATGGAGATGACCATCTCAATGTCCAGAGACACCTCGTCCGGGTAGAAACCGAGACCGCCGTTGTAACCGTCCAACAAGACCGGCTGGACTGGCACATTGGGCAAACCGGCCAGAGTTTCATAAGCCGTGATGTCACTCTGGAAGAAGCCGGAATCAAATTGCAACAGGCCAACCGACTGCCCGGAACCGGTCTGGGACGCGCCAGGCACATAGGCGTTCCTAAAATCGCTTCCAATATAGGCGCCAAAAGGCCCCGAACCCAAAGCCGGCTTCGTCTGCGACACAGGCATCTTGTGCAACATTGGACGCGGCTGGAAATAGTCATCCAGGCCGCTGATATGCAATACCGGCACATCCGCAGACACCGACGGCTCCGCATCCGGTGCGAAGAAATCGCGGGACTCGGTGGGATGCCGGTAAGTCCGAAGGGTCACATGAAAAGCTTTCTCGATATCCGAAGCCTTCCCGCTCACGTCCACCAACATGCGGTTGCCGTGGGTTTTTGTCACCGTCAGGCCGGCGGCCTGCGCGAAGGCGACCACCTTTTGATAATCCTGTTCCGTGGGGCCGAACCGGGCGGTGAATTCGTCCGGCGTGAGATAATGACGGTAATTGGGACTGGACGGATCATAGAGCTGCTGGAGCAAATTGGAGAGGGCCTCCTGATTCCGCAAGGGGAGGCCGATGGCCAGGTTCATTTCGGTGGCAGACGACAAGTGACCGTTCGACTGCAAGCGCGAGACCACAGCGGGCACATGACCGCGCAACGGCACGACGACCGGCCCGGCGGCGAGACTGGTAAAAACCGTGGCGCTTGACAGAGCCAAGCCCATGCCGATTGTCAGGGAAAATTTCCTCATAAAAGCTGTTGGATTGAGGGTGCGCATGGGGCGTCAGGGGAAGAATGGGGTTACCGGCGGGTAGCTGGTGGGTTTGTAAACTCCGTTGGTAATCTGGCCGAATTGAGTCAAGGAGTTGGTTGCCGCATCATCAAACGAGAGGGTGGCGTGGACGATACCATTCTGGCCGCCCGCGTGGGACATGAACAGGGTGTCCAACTGGTTCGGCGCGACCAACATCGCGTCAATGTCCGCGGGCGAAGTATGACTGACGTTGGTCCAGGTGAGCGTGGTCTTGATCACCGTCCCCGACAGGCCGGTGACGTTGATGATGGACGGATAGGGCGAAGCGGGACCTTGTCCGCCGGGGGCGCCGATATACGGGATATAAATGGGGGCTGTGTTCGAGTAGGTGGAAGTCCAACTGCCCAGAGTGTAACCAAAGACCGCCGTCCCTATGTTCGTGCCGATGCCATTCACGACGTTTGTAAGGAGGAAGGTCGCGGCGATCTGCTGGCCGTTGGTGCCAATGGCCGTAAAGGTGAACGGCCGCGAAACGGAGTGGCCTTTGAATTTCAACTGGCCATAGGTATTCGTCACGGGACTGACCGGCGTGATACCGCTGGTGGCGATGAGCCTCGCAACCAGGTTGGACACATCGTTGCCGCCGGCATCCCGGAAGGCGAACAGGAGAGTGACGGTTTCGTTCGAGTCAATAATGCCGTTGGGCGCGCCGGCACCGCTCTCCGAAACAAGCGTGGAGCCGGCCGGGATGACGTAGCTGCCGCTGTTGTCATGGATGGTCAGCGTAGCCGCGTAGGGCGCGATCAAAATGCCATTGGCCGGAGCGGACAATTGCAACAGAACGGTCCTGTCCGGTTGGACGGCCGCACTGGGAATCACCGTGACCGGGAACGTCTGGCTGGTGACACCGTTGGTGAAGACGAGCACGCCGCTGTTGGCAAGGTAATCCACGCCGACGACCGCGGTGCCATTGGCAGTGGCAAAGCTGACAGAAGAGGTGGTGTTGGTGTTATCGGTGCGCACCACGGTGATGGTGGCGGTGACGTTGCTCCGCAAGACCGTGAAGTTCGCGTTGGAGAAGCTCAAGCCGGAATTGCTATCAATGATGGTGACGGCCTCCGTGCCGGGCGCGACCACCTGTCCCGGTGCAGTGGGATTGGACAAATTCACGGTGAAGGTGCGGCTGCCCGTAATCAAACTGTTGTTGAGAATCTGCACGTAGAAGGTGTTGGTGCCAATGCCGTTGGTAAAAACAGTGGTGCCGTTTGTCGCAGTATAATCCGTGCCGGCAACGGCGGTGCCATCGCCAGTGGCGAAGTTCACCTCCAAAGGCACCGTATTGGAATTCAGAACCACCGGTTCAACGGAAGGATTTGAGCAGATGACGGTAATGAGAGCACTGCCGATGCTCTTGGGCACGCTGACGGCATTGGTCGTGAAGCTCAAGCCAGCCTCGGCATCGAGTTCCTGAATGAGGGTGGTGCTTGGCACCGCCAATTGCGCGCCAGCACTGGGACTGGAGAGATTCAGGGTGAACGTCAGCGTGCCGGTCACATTGGTGTCATGAATCAGGTTCACGGGAATGGTGACAATGGACTGGCCGGGGAAGAAGGTAAGCGTGCCGCTGGTCGCGACATAATTCACACCCGACACGGCCGTTCCATCCGCAGTCTGATAATACACCGACGTTGTTGCGTTGGTGTTATTAAACCGGTCAACCGTGATGAAGGCGGTGCCGGCCGTCTCCGCGAAGGTGTTGGTTGCCGCAGCAAAGGTGATGACGGCGTTGGTATTATAAATAGTCAGAGTCGCATTTGTCGGGGCGAGAAGGGTCGCCCTCCCGCTACCGTTGAGATTGGTGGACAACATCACCGACAGGCTGACTGGGGCCTCCGCCAAGGTGTTATTGAAGAGCGACACTGAGATGGTGGCGTTGGTCTGGCCATCGCTAAATGTCACGGTGCCGCTGGAAGCCGTGTAATTCACCCCGGCCTTCGCCGTTCCATCTGCGGTAACATAATTGGCCGAGACGCTCCCGGACGATCCGTTGACCCGCACGACCGAGAGATAGCCGACACCGGCGCTGGCAACGGCGGAGAAATTGGTCGCCGAAAAAGTCAACTGACCAGGCGCTGTGACGGTATTTATTATGGTGAGGACAGCGTTGGTGATGCTGTTGGTGGCAAAAAGGGTGTTGACGGCATTAGTCAACTCGAAATCAACAGTGAGGCTGGGGCCTGCATTATTGTTGTTGATTATCGGAATCTGGACCACAACATCCGTCTGGCCGGGGTTGAAATTAACGGTGAGGTTGGTCGGATAGAAATCCACGCCGGGCTGGGCGGTGCCGTTGGTGGTTGTGACCAAGTTCACCGAGCAGTAGCCGCTGGACGAGCCGAGGCGCGCCACATCAATCGTTCCCACGCCAGTCAGGATGTTCTTGGGGACAGAATAGCTGGCGGACCCAAAGCTAACGGCACTGTTATCATTGATGATGGTCAGCACGGCGTTGGTCTGGTTGCCAAGGCCGGTTCCCGCGCTGGGATTGGACAAGGACAGGTTCACCATGAGGTTCGCCAAAGTGTTGGAATCATCCAACACCGGCACCGGGACATATTCCAGCACTTCACCCGCCGGGAACACAACCGAGACATTGACATTGCTATAATTAATTCCCGCCACGGCCGTGCTGCCGTTGGAGAGGGTAGCAAAGTTCACGGAGACCGAGCCGGAGCCGTTTGCATTGGGGCCGCTGGTACCGCCGACGCGCTGGATGCCAATCAAGGCCTGAACGCCATTTTCATCCACCTGATACGCCGGCGAAGTGAACGTGAATGCACCGGAACCGGTGACGGAGCCGCCATATATCCGCACCACGTGGCCGACGGGCTGGTCTTCGTATTGTGTGAACGTGCCACCGATGACAAGCATCTGGTCGGCGGGCTGAATGACCACGGCATTGACCGCGCCGTTGGCACCATCGCCAAAATTAATGGACGGATCCATCGCGCCGGTCGGCAGCAGGCGGGTGATGCGATTGCGAGTGACACCATTGGCCTGGGTGAACTGCCCGACAACGACAATCCGGTTATCGGCCTGAACTGCGATGGCACTGACCGTGGCGTTAGCCCCGACGCCGTTTGTGGCGGCAAAGAAGGTGTCCAGCGAACCATCCAGGTTCAAGCGGGCAATGTGGTTCAGGGCGACACCGTTGACATTGGTGAAATCGCCGCCGATGAGCACCCGGCCATCGCTCTGGATGGCAACCGCCCGGACATTGTCCCCGGCGCCGACACTCAAATTGGAGTCAAAACTGGCGTCCACGGAACCATCCGCATTCAGGCGCGCGATGTGACCCACGGAAACATTATTGACGCCAGTGAACGCGCCGCCGATGAGCACCTTACCGGCGAGCGGCGAATTGGTGGGATAGGCGGCCACGGCATAGACCGCAGCGTTCGGCCCGATGCCGGTGGCAAACGCGGCATCCACCGTGCCGTCGTCATTCAGCCGCGCGACATATGGCGTGGCGTTGCCATTCATGCTGCCGAAGGCACCGGCCGTATAAATCTTACGGACGCCGCCGATAAATGTCTCGGCCAGCGAATAGACCGAATTGTCGGCACCGGCACCGGGGTTGAAGCTGCTATCCAAGGAGCCATCGGTATTCAGCCGTGCAATGCGGTTGAGAATTGTCCCGTTGAAATTGGTGAACGCGCCACCCACCAGAATTTGATCATCCGTCTGATCCACCAAGGCATAGACGGGCCCGCTGGCTCCGGACAATCCATAGAGGAAGCCTGACCGGTCAAGCGAGCCGTTGGAGTTCAGGCGGGCGACATCATTTTCGGGCACGCCATTCACCGCGGTGAAATCGCCGCCGGCAAGAATCTGACCTGTGGATTGCAAAGCCAGCGCGAACACGTCCCCGTCCATGCCCGTACCCGTATTGAACGTCGTGTCCGGGGAGCCGGGCGGCCGGTTGTAACTCGCGTCCACGATGGAAACATTGGCCGTGGCCGGGGAACCCAGCGAGGCGCCCGCGCTGGGATTGGACAAGGACACGGTGAAATAGAAGGCGCCCGGCGGCGGGTCAACGACGCCATCATTGGTTATCGCCACGGTGAAGCTGACGGCCAGTTGTCCGGGAACAAAAGTGAGCGTGTTCGTGGTGCGGACATAATTTGTGCCCGCAAAGGCCGTGGCGTTAGCGGTGGTGTAACACACCGTGGCGGTGCCATTGGTCCCGCCCGTGCGGATGACCGTGATGGTGGTGTAGCCGCCGTTCTCGTTGACAACATAATTGGGCGCGCTGAACTGGAAGGCACCATCACTGTTGTCGTTATTGATGAAGACCACGGCGTTAGTGATGCCGTTGGTGGCAAAGAGGGTGGGTGCGCTGACGCCATTCAATGACGGATTGAAGAGGTTCACGCCGAATTGCCTGCCGGAGCCGATCGTGTAGCCATTAATCAAGGGAATTATGATTGTACGGGGCGTAACATCGCCGTTGTTCCAGGTAAGGGTGTTGGTGGAACCGATATAATCCACGCCGTTGACGGCGGACCCATTGGTGGTGGCGTATTGCACGGACAGGCTTCCCTGGCTGCCCACAGTACGGTTGACGGTGACGGCAGCGAAGCCGGCGCTCAAGTTGGCGGCATAGGCATTGGTGCTCAAACTCAAGAAGCCCTGGAAGTTGGGGTTGATGATGCGGAGCACCGCGTTTGTCAGGCCCCAGGAAGCGATGCCATTAAATGGCGGGTTCAAACCAAACAGGATGAGGTTGACGGTTTTCTCGGCGGAACTAGACGTATTGGTGTTCAGAATCGGCACGGTGAACGAGTGGCTTGTATCGCTTGGCTGGAACGTCAGCGTACCGCTGGCCGCACTGTAATCGCTGTTTAGGATGGCCGTGCTGCCGTTGGTGGTGGTGGCATAGCTCAAATAGACCACGCCGTAATTACCGTTGGTGCGGATGACGGAAATCGCCGCGCCCTGGCCCGTGCCGGTGTAGCTGGGTGAGGAAAAACCAAACGTGCCGGACGTCTGATGGTCGTCAATCAAGGTCAACGGCGCTACGGATTCTCCCAGCGCCACGCCGAGCGGAATATCCTCACCGCCGAGATAAAACTGGTCGGCGCCAACCGGATCGGCCAACTGAAACATTGCGCTCAAATTGCCGATGGAATTGGTGTTGTCCAAAACGGTGACGGTGACGGAAGACTGGCCATTACCCGAAATGCGGTTATAGACATCCTGCGGGTATCCATTATTCCCAAAGAGGCCATCGCTGTGCATCCGTCCCATCGGGTTACCGAGTTCCCAAGAAATCCAATAGAGCGGATCCAAGCCGGAGTAACTGTAATCCACACCACTTTGGGCCAGACCGGGCAAAACGGTGAAATTGGCAGAGGCTGGTCCCAGAGTACCGTTGGTCCGTATAAGGCCGACATACAGCGGTGACGAGCTCTTATTGATGGTGTAGCTAGGGTTTAGCAAGGCGATGTTACCCGGACCCGGCGTCGCCCCACCAACGAGACGGGCGATGTTACTGCGGTTGCGGATGCCGCTGCGGGTCTTTTGCGCGGTGGAGAGACCATAGCTTGACCCGATCTGGACATCATTAGTGTCAATGCTTTCTGGACGGACATCAACATCATCGGACTGTCCGCCACCCACCCGTTCAAAGCTGCCAGCAATCATGACATTACCGTCGCTTTGAATGCCCGAGGCAAGAACTGTTCCGAGCGGATCGTCGAAATGATCCCGCGGCAGGCCGGCGAATTGATTGTAGGCGGTGTCGAGGAAGGTGGTGTCCAAGGTGCCGTCCACGTTCAAGCGGGCGAAGCCGAGACGATGCGTACCATTGTAGGCGGTGAACGCACCGCCCACGTAAATCGTGAAGTTAGTCTGCACAACGGTGGGAGTGACGTTGGTCTGGAGAACACCGTTACTATTAGTCTGCACAGTAGTAATGGCCGGGGCTGTCGAGCCAATGGCACTCGTGTTGACGGTGAGGTTATACACCGGCCCGTCCACGCCAACGCCCGAGAAGAAATTGGGATCTGTAAATCCATTGGCATCAAGGCGGGCGATATTGTTGGCACTCCGACCGTTCACCTGGGAAAACTCACCGCCCACGACAATGTTTCCGTCCGGCTGGATGCCCAGCGCAAAGACCGACGCGTTGGCACCCGAACCCGGGTCAAACGAGGGATCAAAGGAGCCGTCCGCATTGAGCCGCGCAATGTGGTCCTGCCCGCTGACCCCGCCGGCAGAAGTAAAGTTGCCGCCGACAATCAATTGCCCGCTGGATTGCATGGCGACGGCATAGACCGTCGCGTTGAGATTGGTTCCGGGATCGAACGTTTTGTCCAAGGAGCCGTCCGCGTTCAATCGGGCCAGATAATTGCGAGGCACACCGTTGTAAGAGGTAAAGTCGCCGCCAACAAGGATGCCATCGGAGAAAGCAGGCGGAACAAACGAGGCGGAGTATTTCCACTGGGTAGTGAATGGTTCACCGCCCTGGTCCATGACAATCGTAATCAAATTGGTGGTGAGCAGACCATTCACGCCGGTGACCGGACCAATGGGAATCACAAGGGTGGCGGTGTTGCTAACAGAACCGGTATCATAAACCAAAACCCCGGTCCCGGCGGCCACGTTGGTATTGCCGTAGAAAATACGCATATCATCCGGGACCACGCCCATATCATAATTCACCGTCAGCGTGCCGGATGTATATTTGCCAAGATTAAGGGTTTGATCATCCTCATTACTGTTGCCGACCGCGTTGCGGGTGATGCTGGCGATGATCGGTTGCGGCACCGCCACGGCATAGACTGTGCCGTTGAATCCGCTGCCCGGATTAAAGGTGGTATCGAGCGCGCCGCTGGCATTGACGAGGGCGATGCGGCTGCGGAGCAAGCCGTTGTAGGAGGAGAAGGCGCCGCCGACGACCGACTCATTGTTCGCCGTCAACGCGATGCAGTTGATGAAACTATCCGGACCGGAGCCGGGATTGAAGGAGGTGTCGAGCGAGCCGTCGGTGTTGATCCGAACGATGTTTTTCCGTGCGGACTGATCATAGGTGGAGAAATCGCCGACGATGATGGTCTTGTTGTCGGGCTGGACGGCCAGACCATACACTTCGCCGTCTGTGCCGGGATGGCTCATCTGCGGCGGCACGGTGAGGAACGGTCCCGCCATGTTCTGACTCCAATCAGCATTGTAAAATTCGTCCACCGACCCGGCGGGCGGATGGTTGTCATCATAGAGAATCGTAACGGTGGCCTGGTCCACCATGCCGACGGGAAGCACGTTACCTTTGGAGTCCTCCGCATAGAGGCTGACCATGAAATCCTCATTGAACTGCTGGAGGCCATTGTTGTAAATGGTGAAGGTGATCGGCTGTGGATTAAACGCATTGTTGCCTGACGGGAAACTAATCGTGCCGTGGTAAGTGCCACCGTTGACCTGGAAATCCGGAACCAATCCCAAAACGCCTATGCTGGTAACCGGGTTGGGCGTGGCGTAATCGGAGCCGGGCTGGAGCGGGAACTCGGCATTCCCCAAATCGGAGTCACCCGAGTTGTCGAGATACAGGCTATTCACCCGCCAATGAATGGTCGGCGAGGCGGCATTGTTGGTTCCCATGCGATTGACATAAAGCGTGATGGGCGTCGCGCCCCAATAATTCGTAATGTCACGAGTAACCCGATAATGAGCCTTAGCAAAATTGAACACCCCGTTGGTGGGCTGGATGTTCCAGACGATATTGGTCGTCACGACATTGGTCTGGAGAATGGGGTTGAAATTGGTCAACAGCATTGAAACCTGCGAAGGACCCTGTGGACTGATGTCGGCATCCAGAATCCGCACCAGAGATGTGCTGAAGGTTGTATCCAGGCTGGGCGGATGCACATCCGTGGATTCCGCCGAATCCAGCACCGCGTTTGTCAGGACAACCAGAAAATCGCGGTTCTGCCTGGGAAGGCCGCCATCATCCACAACGGGAATGAAGATGTCCTTGGTCATCTCGGAATCGTCGAAGGTGAGCACGCCGCTCACGGGGGTGTAATCGGAATACGCCGCCGCCGGCAGATCGCCATTGAGGAGGTAACCATTGTTACCCATCAATCTCGAATTGGCGGTTATGTTTTCAGTGGAATAGCCCACCTTCACACGACCGGAAGAGCCGGCCACGCGAGTGACAGAGACCATCAGGCCCGGCACGTTGAAGACATAGGACCAGTGACCGTTGCCGTTGGCAGAAGTGGTACCATCAATCGTCGAGTCATACTGATCGGCATTGATCGTGCCAGTGGGGCGGCGGGTTCCCTCCGTTTCCGACACCCGGTAGAGCAGCATGGGAATGCCGTTGGAATAAGTCATGCCGGTTTCATCGAGGTCTTCCTGCGCGAACTGGAAAACGCCGGAGGGATGAAGCGCCCAGTTCAGCTTGATCAACCCCGCCGGCGGACTGAAAACGCCGGTGTATGTAATGATCCCTGTATTCGCATTTACCGTCTCGCCATAGCTCAAGTAGCCTGAGTAGGTTTGAACGGCGACATAGTAAGTCTGGCCTTTGACGGCGTTGAAGCGCACCTGGCTTGGACCAGCCAAATGCTGATCAAACTGACCCGATATGGGAATGCATACCGGCGGCCCGTTGGTTATGGTGGGGGCAAGATTGAAAATGTCCTGGCCCGAATAGTTGTATTGATAGTCCAAGTAACCTTGTTGCGCGGCGAAAAACCCACCATTCGCGGTCACTTGATTAGCCGTGGCAATGCTGGTTCCTGCGTAAACCCACATCGCTGTGGCCAGATTGGTAATGCCCACAATATCGTCCACGCTGCCAATCGTATCGAACTCCACCTCGCCGCTATTGGTCGGCGTCCAAGCGAACCATGCCATTGGCGCTCCAAAAGCGCCGCTGTTGTTATCCACGCTGATGGATCCCCAGTCGCCATTGGTGGTAATCGGGCTATAGACATTCAACCCCGGCGGCGTGTTCGTCTCGATGATGGTGACGGTCTCGGTGAAGGGCGACACCAGAACCCCCGGCGACACCGGGCTGGAGAGGGTGACGTTGAAGGTCAGGTTGCTTTCCACAAGGCTGTTGGGGATGATCGGCACCTCGATATAATTGATGAACTGGCCATTGGTAAAGAGCAGCGGCCCGCTTTCGGAAGTGTAGTCCACCCCCGGCGCGGCCGTGCCGCCACCGGTCGAGTAATTCACTGACACCGGCCCGATATTCGGATTGGAGGAAATGACCGGCAGGATAACAAATCCGGCCGTCTTCAGAATACTGACGGCATTGGTGATGAAGCTCAACCCGGCCTCAGCGTCCAGTTCCTGAATCACGGTGGTGCTCGGGGGCGTCAGTTGCGCACCGCCTGTGGGATTGGAGAGGTTGAGGGTGAACGTCAGAGTGCCGGTCACGTTGGTGTCGTGAATCAACTGGATGGGTATGGTCTGTGTGGAGTCACCGGGGTTGAAGGTGAGCGTGTTGGTGACACCCACGTAATTTATCCCGTTGGTGGCGGTTCCGTCCGCCGTGGCGTAGCTGACCACCGTTGTCGAGTTGGTGTTGTTGAAGCGGACCACGCTGATGAGCACGGTATCGGGGTTCCCGTTGTAAACGGTACCGCCGTTCTCGGGGAAGGTGTTCGTTGCCAGGGCAAAGGCGACACCGGTATTGGTGTTCAAAATGGTCAAGGTCGCGTTAGTGGGCGCCACGAGCACCGCGCCGTCAGTGGCGGCATTGGTGAAGAGCAGCAGATTCAGGTATTCAGGCCCCTCCGCCGTCGGCGTGTTGATGACTTGAACGGCGAAGGTCTTGGGGGTCGTCTCACCGTCGCCAAAACTCACTGTGCCGTTGGTGGCGACATATTTTGCCCCCGCCATCGCAGTGCCGTCCATGGTGCTGAAGCTGGCGGACACGGCACCCAAGGAACCAAAGTTGCGAACAACGGTAATGTAGGCGTTGGTGTAGCCGACGCCACCACCCTCTGTAACCACATAATTTGTCGCGGAAAAGCTCAACTGTCCGGGCGAATGCACGGTGTCAATGATGGTGAGGACGGAAATGGAGGGACTGTAGAGCGCCGAGTCGACCGCACCGGCCAGTTGAAGGCCTACGGTTTGATTCCCCTCCGCAAGGCCGTTGTTGATGACGGGGACGGTGACCGAGACATTCGACACGCCTGGATTGAAGGTGACGAACACGTTGGTGGGATAATAATCAAGACCCGGCGTCGCCGTGCCACTGGCAGCGGTGCTGAAGAGCACGGTGGAAGTCCCGCTGACACTGCCCTGGCGGACGATGTTAATCGTGGCCGCGCCGTTCACAGCATTCTTAGCCACCGTATAGGTCGCGGAGGAGAAATTGATCGCGCTGTCATCGTTGGTGATCGTGAGCGTGGCCGTAGGCTGGTTACCAAAAGCCGCCGGGGGCGACGGATTGAGCGCGAGATTGACGGTCAGGTTGGGGGTGATGACCCCGTCATCCAACACCGGTATAGTAACCGTCTGGATGACTTCGCCCTCGGGGAAGTCCAAGTTATTGGTGACGTAAAAGTAATTGGTCACGCCAGCATGATCCACATTAGCCAGGGCAGTGATATCACTGGTGGTGAAAGGCACGAAGATGTCACCCGAATTATTCGGATTCGTCCCGCTAGTGCCGCCTGTGCGAAGGATAGTAATGACCGCATTGGTGCCCCGCTCATCCACCCCGTATTCTGCCGAGGAGAATTCAAATGCGCCCACGCCGCTGATTGACCCGCCGTAAATCCGGGCCAGATATGCATGCGGCTGGCCATTGTATTGGGTAAATCCGCCACCGATGATGATTTTCTCGTCGGGCACATTCGTCGGATAACCGAATATGGTGTCCTCCTGAATCGCGACGGCTGCCACAAAATTGTTGGCACCCGTGCCAAAGTTGATGGTTGGATCCACCGTGCCGTCGGGGTTCAAGCGCGTGATGCGGCTGCGGCTGACCCCGCTGCAAGTCGTGAATTCGCCGCCCAGCACAATCCGGGTGTCGGCCTGCAAAGCAATGCTGAACACCGAGTCGCTCGCGCCGACGCCGGGCTGGAACGAGGCGTCCACCGAGCCGTCCGTGTTGAGGCGGGCGATGTGGTTTAGGTTGGTGCCGTTGACACTGGTGAAATATCCGCCAATGAGGATCCTGCCATCGGACTGGATGGCGATGGCATGAACCGAATCGCTTGCGCCAGACAGGCCGCCCAAGAAATTCGTGTCCACCGAGCCGTCCGTGTTCAGGCGGGCGATATGATTGAAATTGGTGTTGCCGTTGACGGCCGTGAAATCTCCGCCGATGACCACCTTGCCGTCGCCCTGCAACGCGAGGGCATACACGGTCGCGTTAGCGCCCTGACCAGGATTGAAGGAGGAGTCCAGCGAGCCATCCGAATTGAGCCGGGCGATGCTGTTAATGGGTGTTCCGCCCACATTAGCAAAGCCGCCACCAATCAGAATCTTGCTCAAGCCACCGACAAACGTCTGGGCCAGCGCATAAACGGCATTGTCCGCGCCGGAGCCTGGAGTGAACTGACTATCCAGGGAGCCGTCGGAGTTCAAGCGCGCGAAATGATTCAGCACCACGCTGTTGAAATTGGTGAAGAAGCCGCCGACGAGAATCCGTCCATCCGACTGGACGGCGATCGCCCGGACGGAATCATTGGCCCCATAGGAAGACGAGGGCAGCGAGAATTCCGAGTCCACGGAGCCGTCCGAATTGAAGCGGGCGATGCGCTGGCGGGGCACGCCGTCGGCCATGGTGAAGTCGCCCCCGACAAGCAGTTGATTGTCCGGCTGAAGCGCCAAGGCATACACGGTGTTGTTCAGTCCGAGCGTGTCGTAGGTGACATCGCCCGAGCCGGGCGGCTCATTGACCGAGTCGGTGTCAATAATGTTCAGAGTGGCGTTGCTAACGCTTCCCAAAGCATAGGCCGGCTGGGCATTGCTTAACACCAGAGTGAGGGACGTCAATCCGTTGCTGATGCCGTTGTCAACCACCGGCACGCGGATAAACTGGCCGATCTGGCCATTGGTAAAGGTGAGCGTACCGGCGACGTTAGAATAATTCACCCCCCCGCCGATGGCGGAGCCGCTGACGGAAAAATTGCTTATGGTAATCGTCCCAACGCTGCCGCCGGTGCGAACCACCGGGATGAGCGCATAGCCCCCGTTTTTCTTGACCGAATAAATGGAGGAGCTGAATTGCACCGTACCCGCAGAATCCACATTAGCAATGGTGAGCGTAGCGTTGGTGTTTGGCCCCCAGCAGGCATTGGTGGGAAACGTATTGAGAGTGAGGTTAGTCAACATCAGGTTCAACGTCCGGTTGGAAGTGACCAGCGCGTCATGGAACACGGGAATAGCCACCGTCATGTTCGTCGCAATTTTATTATTCCATGTAAGCGTGTTGGTGGAGGCAGTATAATCCACACCATTCACGGCCGAGCCGCCGGACGCAATCAGGGTCACCTTGATCGTACCGCTGGAGCCGCCCAGACGGCTGACCGTGACGAGAGCGGTCCCGCTGGTTTCGTTGGTGCTGAAATTGGTGGAGGTGAAACTGATCTGACCCGCGGAGAAATTATCATTGATGATGGTCAGCACAGCGCTGGACAAGCCCAACTTCGCCCCACCGGTGGGCGTATATAATGTCAAATTCACGGTCTTGTCCGGGTGGACAGTGGTGCCGGGGATGATCGGGACAGTAAAGGTTTTACTAGTATCGCCATTGTTGAAAGTCAACGTCCCGGTGACGTTTGTAAAATCAATGCCATTGGTAGCGGTGCCATTACTGGTGGTGTAACTGACCTGAACCACATTTTGAGTCCCGTTAGTGCGCGTGACGGTGATGGTGGCCGAGCCGCCGTGTTCCACAACGGTGAATTGCGGCGAACTGAAACCAAGGACGCCGGCATTGTAATTGTCATCAATGATGGTGAGCGGGGCCGTTGCCTGCGAGCCCAATGCCGCGCCGAGAGGAATGACCTCGCCGCCAAGGGTGAAGTTGCCGACGGGATTGGACAGCGAGAAGTTGCCGCTCAAATTTCCGGTGATCTGACCGTCATTATAGATGTTGACATAAACGTCGGCGGGCGACGGCGTGTAAACCACCGGCGTCGTCAGGTAATTGGGGCCATAGACGCAGTAAGAATACATCCATTCCACCGTGGTGGGATCGCTTACGCCGGGCCAAGACGTAGGCCATGTGGGTGTCACGTAAGCCGGACTCAATGAAAAATCAACATTCGAAACGGCGACGCCCGGCCCCGACGCGGCGGTGCTGGTGGAGAAGGTGGCGTCAATGATGCCCAGATTGCCGTTGGTGCGGACCAGCGACACATAAAGACGACTCACCGAGACGCCGGTGTTCGGCTTGGCCTCCGAATAGCTGTTGTATGAAAATCCGATGTTACCTGGGCCGGGCGTGGAGCCGCCGATGAGCCGGGCCACATTGCTGCGTGGGAGCATTGCATCGCGGGTGTAACCGACATCCTGCAGCGTGCCGTCTATCAGCTCCAGTTGAGTAGGCGGGTTCAAACCCTGATAATCCGGGTTACTGCCGCCCGCCGCCAGAAAGCCACCTCCGATGATGACATTGCCACCGGACTCCAACGCCAGGGCATAGACAAAATTGCGATCGTTACCTGACGGGTAAATGGCGTCATTCACCGCATTGGGGTTGTGATAATTATTTACGAGCCCGGCAAACTGGTTGTAAGCGGTGTCCATGAAGCTGGTGTCCACGCTGCCGTTGCTGAACAAACGCGCCACGCCCACGCGACGGGTCTGGTTGAATGTGGTGAAATCGCCACCGATGAGGATGTTTCCGTCCGGCTGGAGCATCATCGCATAGATGGTATCAGAATCACCCGTGGCTGGATTGTATGTGCCTTTGCCCGGATTGAAACTCAAGTCTAGTGTACCGTCCGGGTTCAGCCGCACGATGCCGTTGTAGCTGTCCAAATCCAGATAGGAGAATCCGCCAGCAACCAATATCTGGCCATTGGTCTGAACCGCAAGGGCATAGACGGGGTCTGTGGCCAGCGTGTCCGGATTGTAGGTGCCAATGCCAGTGGCGAAAGCGGTATCCAGCGAACCGTCCACGTTCAGCCTGGCGACGCCGCCGCTGTTGACGCCGGAAACGGCATCAAAGTTGCCGCCGATGATGACTCGGCCGAGGGCGTCCAACGCGAGGGCATTCACGGTCCCGTCCGGCCCAACACCGGGATTGAAACTGGTGTCCACAGAGCCATCCGCATTCAAACGGGCCACACGGTTAAGGCTGATGCCGTTGACCGAGGCGAAATCGCCACCGATGATCACCTGGGTATTGGTCTGCGTCAATCCGAAGCCCAGTTGGACGATGCTGGTTTCCAGCGCAACGGACCAGACCATGCCATTCGCGCCCAAGCCTGGATTGAAAGTGGTGTCCAGGGAGCCATCGGTGTTCAAGCGGGCGATATGATGAGCGCTGTTACCATTGAACGAAGTAAAATTACCACCGATGATGATCTTGCCGTCGGGCTGGATGGCCAGCGCGGCGATGAAGTCGTTCGCCCCGCTGTTGGGGGCAACCAGAAACGTCGGATCCTGATAACCGTTGGTCATCACCCGCACAATCCGGCTGTACGTGTTCTGATCGAAGGAATTGAAACTGCCGGCGATAATGGCATCCCCATTGGGCTGCTCGGCCACGGCATAGACTGTGCCTCCGTTGCCCGTCGTGCCTGGATAGGTTTGCCGCGGCGGGTTGGAATCGGCGGCATCGTTCTTGTTCCAATTGCGGTCCACCGCGCCAGCGGGCTGGTCATCGTCGAGAATGGCCAGGGTGGCCGTGCCGACCTCGCCCACCACCACGCCCGGATCGGATGAACTGGGAACCGGCAAAGCATTGTATAACTGGAGCTGCATATCCTCGTTAAATTCCACGAGGCTGTCGTTGACGATGGGAATGGAGAAGGTCTGAATTGTGCTTCCGCTGGCGGGAACGGCGGGAAAAGTCAACGTTCCGGCCACGGACGTGAAATCGCTGGCGGGGGTGGCATAATCCGAACCAGCCTGAAGCGGGAAGGTGTTGTAGTTATTGTTGGCGGTATTGTGGTCAATCCTATATTGAACCGTCGCGGCCTCACCATTTCCACCGTAACGAGTCACGCTGACAATCGCATTGCCACCATTGACGTTCTCATTCACGCGGAAGGTGGAGCGTTCGAAGTTGAAAACACCCGGACCGATTGTAAAATTGGGGTTCAACGCACTAATCCGCACTGTGCTGTTTACCGCCACAGTCGGCGGAAGCAAATCCGCCGATTCCTGCGGATCCAACCGAGGGTTCGATAGGGTGACCGTGGCAAGACTTGGAATTCCTGACAAGGTTGGAAAATCGGGGCCTATGGCTGGATTTACAGGCACTAAAATATCCTGACTCATCTGGTAATCATCAAACGTCAGTGTCTGGCTAACACCTGAAATACCATCGCCTGCCTGGACAAACTGGTTGGAAATCACCGACGGGAGTTGAAACACGTTTGTAACGGAAATATTTGTGTAGGTCAAATTGTCGGTGTTAGTGCTCGAAACGATCGAGAAATAATTCGTTTGACCACTCAAATTAAATGGCGGCGGGTTGGTGGGCACTGGATTAAAGGGAAAGTTGGGACCGATGGTAGTTATAGGATATGGGGGCAATACATTGCCGTTCGTATCCAAGTCGGTGATAATGGTGACCAAGTTGGTAAAAGCGTTCGTAACAGAATAATACTGATAGCCGCCAGCGTAATACTCATAGGAATTCGAGGCGTAGGTGGTGGTAGATGTGAGATTGGTGATGAAAGTGCCGTTGGTCGTGATGAAGGTAGTCACTATGTTCGTCCCGAAATAGTTCGTTCTGAAAATATTTTCATAAGTGAGACCCGACACCGCGTAGTCCACCAACACCCTGCCGCTGGAACCGCCTGATCGTGTCACGGTGACACGCGCCCCGAGAACGCTCGGATTGACGGTGCCGACATCCAAACCGCTGGGAGAGGTGGAATCCGATTCACTCACCACATAAAGCCCCTCGCCGGTGGAGGGATCAGTCTGGCTAGTGGCAAACTGGAACGTGCCCGAAGAAATGTTGGGGACGAGGGAGGGAACCTCGCTCCAATTGAGCACTATGCCGCCGGAATCATTCGGGTCTGAATTGAAATTTCCAGCAACTGAAACATAGTACGTTGTTCCCGCGACCGCGGGGAACGTCAAGGCGCTCGTGAGATTCCCGCCGCTGTCATCGTCAGCCGCGATGTTGGACACACTCGGATCACAAAGACCGCCAGCCGGGTTGGCAGTGGTCCAGATCGAGAGAACGGTGTCAAAGCCACTGCCGACCGTGTTGAACGAAGCCGTTCCGCTGGCGGGAGCCGTCCATGCATACCAGACTGAATGAACCACCGGCTGCGGACCATTATCACCCGTGTTAATCACGGCGGCTTCGCAACCCTCAAGCGTTGCGCTGACGTTGCTGCCATTGGTCGTGCCGGTCGCCCCGGAAATGACGAAGGCACTGGCAAAATTATCATTGGCCGGCTGCGCTTGGGCAACGTTGATCATCCAGCCTGCGAGGCACAGCAATCCCAGCCTGACCCAGCCGGCTCTCCGGAAGAAGCACCCCAACTTCCGGACCGCGAATTGTTGCATATTCATCTTCACAAGTTTTTCTTCCAAAACCGACGCGATGCGTCCATTTACAGATTGTTTAATAAATCTTATTACGGATCTGTCAATAAATCTCGGCTTATTACATCATTTCAACCCAATCAATACGGATACGTTAGCCACGGGTAAACCGACACCCGATAAAACCGCGGTGAACTGGTGTTGGTATCATACACCGTTACATTCGTGACCCACCCCGGAACCCCCGGCGACGGAGGGGGGAAAATCGAGATAAAATTCGTCAAACCCTGGCGCGCCAGCAGGTTTGCCGGGTAACCGGCAATGTTCGTCAAAATCTGCCAGGTCAGCAGATTAGTTGAGTAATAGACACAATTCGTCGCGAATGAAATGGTGTTCCATGAGATAGCCGCCGCCTTAGGCGGAAGGTTTGTTGCGGCCATGGAGAAATTAATCTGGGACGCCAGGAAGAACGGTATCGGGTCGGAGGAGTTGGGAATGCCATCGCCATTGGAATCAATCTGACCGTTCTGGGCCAACCCGACGTTGACGGTGTTGGTGACGCCGCCGAAGACGAGGTTGGTGGAGCTGAAATTACCGACATAAGCAGGCACCCAGACAAGATGGTTGGCGTTAAAACCATTGAGCTTAAGCGAGACATCCTGGCCATCCGAAACAGCGTCGGCATAATAAATCACCAGATTATTAAAAAGAAGCGATGGAATGTTTGTGGTGCCGCCACGACTATTATAATCGGAATGGCCCAGCAATTCCAAACGATCCACATAAATGGCATTGCTCGCCCCGACGCCGTTGAAATGGAATGTGCTGTTCGCCCCCAGCGTATCCAGAATGAGCTGGCCCACGGCGAGGTTGTTCGTAAAACCGGCGGTCGAGTTGCCATCATTTGTGCCCGCCCAGACATTGACGACGCTCCGGTTGGTCGGGGCAAAGAGGTTGATGGTCGTGCCCAGCAACGAACTGCCGTAGGCGCTGCCGCCGGCGGAAGGCAGGAAGGGCACACTGATGCCATTGCCGACGGAAGAAAGCCCCACCGTCCAGATGTTGCCGTTGGTCACGCCGGTGTCCGTGAGCAAGTTCGTGGCAGTCAACGTGAGCGACCGATCGGCCTCCAACACCAGATTACTCGTCAACAAGCTGCCGGTGGTGATGGAAACATCACTGCCCGCAATGACATATCCATTGGTCAGCGTCGTCGTCTGCGATTGCAGGGTAAACTGGCCGGTACCGTTGTAAAATTGGCCGCTGCTTTCAAAATTGGCCGCCCAAATTTTTGAACCTTGATCCGAAATCAGGCCGTTGTTGATGAGCGCCATATAGGGCACTGACGCGCTGCCGAAGACGCCGAGGGAACCCGATCCTGAAGCCGGCAGGAGGATATCGCCGTAGTTGGTCAGGTAAAGCAGGTTGGGCGTGGCGGCTGCCCAGCCCACCCCGCTGCCCTGTAAATTCAATTCTCCAACCATAGACGGGGCGTAGGGGCCGTTGGTCGTCAAGGTCAGGCTTACACAATTCAGGTAGAGACTGTTCAAAATGTTATAATCGTCGCTGATGGTGGTGCTGTTTGTGGCATTCAGGGCCATGCCCCACACTTCCGAAGGCGTGGAAGGCACTGACTGGGCTGCGACGATGACAACGCGGTAATCGTTGGTGACCACATAAGAGTTGGTCGAAACGGGCAAATTATTCGAGATCGTGATGATGGAATTGGTGGTCAAATTAATGAACCGGGTGCTCCATGCCTCAACAGTGCCACTCCAAGCGGGCACGGACGGCTCCAATAAATTGGTGGCCATCAGGTTTCCGTTGGTCACGCCGACGCTGATGTCCGAGTAGGCCGAGGAAATGGCCGCGCCAACGCTGCCATTAAGCTGGCCGGGAACCGACACGGAAAGATAGTTCTGCCCGGAAATCTGCGACTGGCTCAAATCCAGGTTGCTGCTGGCGCTGATCTGGATTCGGTCGGGCAAAATCGCCAGGTAATTCGTGACGGTCGGGCTAGGACTATTGGTCAGCGCCGTGGTGGGAACGCACTGGACATCCGCAAAGGAATAGGAATTGCTGATAGCCAAGTTGGGAAACGGCTGAAAGGAGAGGTTGGGCGAGAGGGGGGTGCCTCCGGCCAGCTGGACACTGGAGAGCGTGAAAGTAAAATTATTGGGGATGCCGGTCAATGTGCTATATCCCGGATTTTTGGCACCGAGAGCATAATCATCGTTCACGTACAAATAATTGTTGGCCAGAAGACCCGTCGCCGGATTGGTGTAAGTGCCAACGAATTCAACAGTGGCCGCACCGGATCCGGGCACATTGCTGACAGATGGATCAACATAAACATTGGCAGTAACATTTTGAACAGAGTTGGCAACAAAAACATACCTGTAAATGATATCATTGGTGGACAGGTCGTTTTCCGCTTGATAGGGTGTGGTAGAAAGCGGACTTCCAATAAAGGTGGGAATTGGAATTCCATTTCCAAACGGCCAGATCCAATAAGCAGGCGTCGTCGTTCCCATCCTGACGAGCGACGGCAGCGCCGAGAAGGCGGTCAAATAAGCAGCCGGATTCCAGTCCTGATTTGTGTCCAAGCCGAAACCGGCATAATAGAGCAGGGCGGCTGGGACGTTGCGAGGCAACTGGACCGAACCCGCACCCCCGCCTTCCAGCGTCAGAATACCCTGATTCAAATTCACATTCTGGCCGGTCAATTGAATCAAGCCGCCCTGGCCCACATCCACCGAGCCGCCGTTTGCAATACTAACATTGGTCGCCGAGACGATGGCCTGCGGGTATAATCCGTAGGCAGATTCGGTGGACAACACCACTCCATAATCCAATATTGAACCGCACCGGACGGTTCCGGGATTGTAAAAAGTGGCGGCGGGAATATTCGGCGCAAAATAATTGGTCGTCTGCGTATCAAACCTGAACCCCATGTCACAAATCATTGTGCCATTATTTGTATAATTGAGCGTGTTCCATGTTTCAAAGAAGGTCGTGTTCAGGTTGATAGTTTCAAAAGTGACCTCGAAAGTGATGTTGTTTAAAAAATTGGTGGCGTCAATATTCGGCAGCGAGTCGGGCGGAATGGCATAGATGGACTGATAATCAGAAGTATCATAGAGGGGATCAGTGGCCAGCGCCGCAGGCGCCAGCGCGAAACCCAACAGCCCGCACAGCAACAACGGCCAGCGCATCAGCCGAAACATGCAATTCAAGGGTTGTTTTCTCTGATTCGTCATACAGTTCAGTGGATGGTGATGGAATAATTCCAATTCACGGATCGCCCTAAAGAGTCCGTCAGTTGAACGGTAAAGTCAAATGTGCCGGTTTGCGTGGGTGTGCCCAAAAGCACCCCTGCCGACGACAACGACAATCCCGCCGGCAACCCCTGCCCCACCAAGCCCGACACCACCGACCAAGTGAAAGGCGGTGCGAACGCCCCGCCCGTGGCAGTAAAGGTGTTCGTATAAACGGTTCCGACGGAATTCGTGTAGACAAATCCAGTTGAAGAATAGGGAACATTGCTGATACCATCCGGCAAAGCTGGCGGCGGCGGCGTGATCTGGACCAAAACCTGATTTTGCAAATTGGCAATGCTGCTGCCATTGGGATAAACCACCGGAGCATTCGTGGAGGCGTCAAACGAACCCCATGCGAGCACCTCACTCTCCGTGCTCTCGCCCAGAAACGCGTTGGTGCTCAACACGGGGCCATTGGCGAAAATATCCCCCACCTTATTGAAAACAATTGACGTGGCCGGGTTGATGGTTCCCGGCCCGGCTCCGCCCGCTATTATGTGCGCCTCATCAAAGTGAGTTCCGTCCACCGTGCGGTCATAGTAAGGAACCACGGGGGACGCAGCCGGCCCCGCCGCCAAATCCTGCGCTGAAAACACAAAATCGGGCGCCGTCACGATACGCTGGAAGAACTCCGTGACCGGCTGGCTGTTTGAAATGATCACCATCGTGTAATCATTAGTGATCGGCTGGAAGGTCTGGCTCAGCAGCGAATCGAAAGGCGCCCACACCAATTGAATCTTCCCGATGCCCTGACGCAACTGCGGACCATCAGCGGCCGTCGAGCAGACCTGCGGCTGGACCACATAGGTGTGGTTGGTGGCGGAGGTGATGATGGTCTGCGAATAGAGCACATTCGAGTTGGCCAAGGGCACAATCACCCCGCCGCCGGTGGTCGTAAATTGCTGGCCGCCGCCCGTGATCACAAACGTGTTGGTGGTGATCAAGAAGGTGTTGGTGGTGTAAACGACGTTAGTCTGGATAAACTGGTTTGTCAGAATCACATAACCGCACCACGTGGTGGGGAGAATGAAAAACTCGCCCGAGGGAGTGGCGGGGACGTTAGTCTGCGTTACGACGACATTGGTCAACGCAACCGCGTTCGACCACGCAACAACGGAGATATTGGTGATGAGAATCGACTGCAGGTTGGTGGCGGTGTTGGTGTACAACACCAGGTTTCCGAAAACATATTGATAATTGGTTACAAAGGCGCTGGTGACATTGGTGGAAAAGTAGAGCAGCGGCTCGCAAACGCCCGGCTGGATGGCCAGTGTGTGATTGGTGGAATAAGTGACGGTGGTCGTCGTAAACGAGAAGGGAATTCCGCCGCCACCGCCCCCAACGCCGCCGGCCGCCAGCCCAACGATATTCGTGGTGGTGACGGAGTTTGTCAGCAGGGTCGCCAAAATCCGGTATCCGCACCAGTTGGTCGGCACGATGAAGAAATCCCCGGTCGGCACGTTGACGAGCGAATTCGTCAAATTGGGATTGGTATAGTTGGTCACCACCGTCCCCACCGGCAAACCGTTGCTCGGGCCAATGAACGTCGTGCCTATCGCCTCCAGGCTGTTCGAGAAGTAACTGTTGGTGACAATGTTCAACAGAGTGTTCTGATAAGTCAGGACATTGGTGGTGATGTAGTTGGTGATCATCACCAGCACCGACTCGCAAGCCCCCGTCTCAATTAAAAATTGGCGGTTTGTGTATGTGAAAATCGTGTTCTGGGTAAACTGCGCAGCGCCCAAATTGTTGGTGGTGCCAGTAGCGGTAATCGTATTTGAGTAACTATTGAGTTTGGTAATAGCGAGGGGTTGTAGAATTTGAAAACCGCACCAGTTGGTGGGCATGATGAAGAAGTCACCCGTGACGCCATATTGCCGCACCGTTGACGTGGTGATATTGGTTGCCTGCGGGCTGCCAACCGGCACACCAATCAGATTGGTCACCGAAATGGTCTGAATGGTGACGGTTTGATTGGTGTTATAGAGCGCCTTGCTGGTGTTGTAATCCACGAACGGATAAAAGGCGCCGTTGCTGTCAATCATCACATTCCCGAAGGCGTAGGTGTAAGTAAATTCATAATTGGTAAATATGCCGCTAATCGAAGTCGTCTGGATGGGCGGCGAGCCCACCGGCTCACCATTTGGAACGGTAAGGGTGGTGATGAAATTCGTAGTAACCACTTGAGTGATAGGGAAATTAGGCGTGGCACTCACAACCACCAAGCCCGGATAGAGCGCCTGCAACTGCGCAATGGCAGTTGCCGGATTGTCCACCTGCCCTGTGGTGTTGGTCATCACCTGCAAGGTGAACAAACTGAAGTCAATCGTGCCGGTCGTAATGGGTGGTGGAACCGTGTTCGGGGGAGGATTCAAAAATTGCTCTGATCCCCAGTTCGTGACATCGGGTCCAGGATAGTTGGTGACGGCCAGGGTAATATTCGTCACGGTCTGCACACCGTAGTTGGTCACGGTGGAAACCAGCAGTCCGGGATACAGTGCCTCCAAGGTGGCGGGATCGTTGGTGGCCGAGCGCTGCAGCAACAAGCCCAGGTCGCCCGTGATCAGGAATTGCGGCGGAAAGCCGTAGTTCGTCACGGTGGTGGCATTCGTTCCCGGAGCCAGATAAGGCTGGTTAGTATAATAGGCCGTGATGTTCGTGACATTCACACTTTGAGGATTGGGCGTGGCGCTCACAATCACCAGTCCCGGATACAACGCCTGCAACTGCGCGGGGTTATTCGTCTGCGCCTGGGACAGGAGCGGGCCGAGGGGAAGCGTGGTGATCTGCTGGTTCAGCAGCGTGTTGGTCTGCAGCAACAACGATCCCGGCACCGAATCCTCCGTATTGACGCTGTTCGTTTTATAAAGCCAACGCAATCCGCCCATGTCGTCGCGGGTCAAGCCGGTGTAAAAGCCGCCGGTTAACAATCCATTTTCGGCATAAAGAGTGGGTATGTATGGCGGATTGGGCACCTCGGGTATGAACCAGTTGGCATCCCCGGCGGCGACCGGCGTGACCGTGGTGGCCAGCGGATCAACCGGAAACTCAACGGCATCAGCGAGCACGGCGGCAGGGGCAAAAAAAGAATTAATGGCGGTGCAATACTCGGCAATGTTGTAACTGTAAAGAACGTCATTCACGTAAGACGAGTATTGCAACTGGTTGGGCGCACTGGGAACAATGCCATAGTTTCTTTGGACAACCAAATAAAGTTCATCCTGCGGACACACGGCCCCTGGAATGGGGTTGAGAAAGCGGTTATGCAACGTCCATGTATAACGAATGGGGTTGATCAATCCCATTTGCTCGACCAACAAGTGCAGGGTCGAGGATTTCAAATCCCTCAAACCCAGCGCGTAGGCCTCGTCATTGAGATGCTGAGAATTATCCGGGAACTCCGAAAGCGCGGGGCTGTAGCCGTCAACGCCGATTGAATTGGTTGCAATGACATTGGTGTAGGTGAACGAACTGTTCATGAGGGCAACTGCGCTGTCCACCGCCGAGACGCCGTTGGAGCCGAAATAATCGAGAAAACTCGCATCGTAAGTGTAGTAAAGCACCGGCGTGTTGCGGCGGTAACCCTCGCCAATGTTTTTCGGCCCTATGAGCGCATTATCCACGGTGGAAATGGGATTGTAACCGTTGGCGGTAATCTGCCACGCGTCGCCGCCATTGGCAACGGGGCCCAGCAGGGCAAACCCCCAAGCCGCCTGCGCACCCACGGCCAGCAACGCCACCCACCAAAATCGTTTAACTGTTCGCAACATGTTCATTTCATCAATACAGGAACTGGACGCGATAAAAGCCCGCCGAACCGCCCCCGACATAAATGGAATCGGTCGTGCCCACCGCGAACCGCGCGGAGGCGTTTGGTACAGCGCTCCACGAGGTGAAATTCGTCGTCACCTGCACCTGATAGGTGTGTCCCGGCTGGGTATTCCAATAGAGGAACATCCCCTGCGGCGTGCTGACCAATTGCTGCACCAGCCAGGTGCTGGAATTGGCCGGATTGCCGCCGGTGAAGAAAACCTGCAAAAGGCCAGGCCCGCCCCTGGCCGCAGGCGCGCCAGCCGCCGGCCACAGGTTCGTGCTGGCGCCGAAATAATTGGTCATCCATTCATACGGGATGCCGCCCCAACTCTTGCCGCTCCACGCCGAATTGGTTGTGGCCGCAGACAGGGGTGATTGATGCCCGCTCGTCGTGGTGTAGGCCACCTGGAACCAATGCGTGCTGCCGGCGGCGACGTAATTTGTCACTTGATTCAGAGTGCTGGAAACGGTCGCCCAATATATGCCATTGGTATAGACCATGTAGCTGGAAACCGGCGTGTCCGCCAGCAAGCCCCACGAAACCTGCAACTGCGGCTGATACACGCCGTTGCTGAACACGAACGGCGCCCAGACGAACGGCGCGGCCATCGGCGGCAGGTTGGACGACAGGTTGAAGTTGATGTAGCGCTGGGCAAACAAATCGAAACTATAAGGGCTGCCGGTGTAGCTGGTCCAGACGGCGAGAAACTGGCCCACGCCGTCCGATGTCACGACGGGCTGCATTTGCGAACCGGCCGTGGTGGTATTGACGCGAAATTCGCCGCCCACCAACGCACCACCGGCATGCACATGTTGTCCGTAAACACCCTCGCGCGAACCATCCTGACCCAGGCTGGTCCACACCACCAGATAATCCGTGCCGATGGCGCTGATGCGAGGCGCGTATTGGTCGCCATAAAGGGTCGTATTCACGTATTCCACCGCGCCACCGACGCCCGCGCTGGAAAATGAGCGGGCATAAATGTCCCAACTATTGTTCAACGCAACCAGGTCTCTTGCGCCCCAAACAATCATAAAACCGCCGTCCGAACCTGCGGCCACAGCGGGATTCGCGCAGGGATTAGAACCCGTGTCCACGAGAAATTCATTGGTAGTGCCCACGCCATTGGTTGCGGCAACGCCACTGCTGTTGTAAAGCCGCGCGTAAATGTCCACGCTCGCCGTACCAATCTGGCTGGGAGGCGTGCCGTTGATATTGTCAATGACGGCCAGATTAAAAGCAGTCCGTTCCTGTTCTGAAACCCACGCGACCACAAACCCGCCGTTGGTGAGCGCCGCGACCGCCGGCGTGCGCTGGTTATAGGGCGTAAACTGGTTGATCAAGAACTCGCCGCCGATTTTCTGGCCGGCTTGCGAAAATATCTGGCCATAGACATCCTGCAGGCTGTTGGAACCCGCCTCATCAAAACTGCCCCACACGACCACAACGTTGCTGTTGTTCAGCACGGCTACGGCGGGATTGACCTGGAAATTGTTCGCGGGCACGCTTGCCACCACATCCGTCGCGGTCAACCATGTGTTGGTCGGGGTGAGAAAGCGCGCATAGATGTGCTGGTACCCCTCCACGCCGCCCTGCCAGACAAACACCGCGCCGCCGTTTTTCAACAGCGCCACGCGCGCGTTTTCCTGGTCGTTCGTCCCTTGAACATTCACCCGGATATCCGACCAATTGGCATTTGCGGACAAGGTCGGATCCACACGCGTCGCGCTCACTCCCCAGCCGCTGCCGTCGGTGGCGTTGTCCTGCCATACCACAAACCCGCCGTTGGTGTTCACCGCGACGTCGGGCCAGACCTGATCGCCCAGCAATGAACCGACGACAGCGTATTCCGTCCCGTTGGTGGTGTAATAATTGGTCTGGCCAAAAACGGCAGCAGGAATCACGAGGAACAATCCCCAGCAAAAGCAAATGGCGGCCTTGCGGGCAAACGACAACGACATGGGCAACACCATAGAAACTAAACGCGCCGGGGTATTTTGTCCAAAATTTCTTTCGGCAAAACGCATCCGGCGCGACTGCCCGCGCAGCCGCGCTTCGCGGCAAATTGCCGCTTCATCTTCCATCAGACTTTGCAAATTCATTTTTTCAAATCAACGCCGCCTGCCGCTCGCGCGACGATTCGCCTTCCAGCGCGGCCAGCATTCCCTTGAATCCCCAGCGCGCGAACAATTCGCGCAGCCGCCCGGCATCCGCCGGTTTTGCCGCCAGTTCCGCCGCCGAAAAATCGCACGGCAAATCGTCCCGCAACCGCACCAGTTCCCGGTTGCGCCCCACCGCGTCCGCCGCCCCGCGCAGCGCGCAGCGCACTTTTTCCGACTTCACCTCGTCCAGCCGCCGGAACAATTCCGCGACCGACCCGAACCGGTTCAGCAAACCGGCGGCCGTCTTGGGCCCGATTCCGGGCACGCCCGGAATATTATCCACGCTGTCGCCCATCAAACTCAACCAGTCCACAATTTGCGACGGCTCCACGCCGGCTTTGGCGCGCACCTGCCCGTCCGTCCAGACCGTTTCGCTCTTGTCGGCCGGGTTCAGCAATCCGATCCGCGCCGACACCAACTGCATAAAATCCTTATCGGCGCTGGCAATGACCACGGCCATGCCCGCGTCCGCCGCGCGCCGCGCCAGGCACGCGATGTAGTCATCCGCCTCGACCCCATCGCGGCAAAACGACGCGACACCCGCCGCGTTCAAATAACCCACAATCTCATCCAACTGCGGCTTCAAGTCGTCCGGCATTTCCGGCCGATGCGCCTTGTATTCCGGCAGCACAGCGGTACGCTCGGCGCTCAAACCGCCGTCCCACACCACCATCAGATGCGTCGGCCCGATGGCCGCCCGCATTTTCGCCAACATCTTGACGAAGCCGTAAATGGCATTCACCGGCTCGCCCGACGGCGAGCGCAACCCGCGAATCGCGTAAAACGCGCGATAGGCGTAGGCATGCCCGTCAACAATCAGCAAAATCGGTTGAGGGTTCATGGTTGAGGGTTGAGAGTTCAAACCTTCAACTTTTCAACGCTCAACTTTCAACTATTGCGGCGGTGGCACGGATGCGCCAGCGGCGGCCGAGTTGGGCTGAAACGTCTGGCCCTCCACCACCGGCTGCACCGGAATGGTGACGGGATTAAACGGCAGCTCGTCGTCCGAATGGACGCGGTTGCCCGCCGGATCCACAATCGTGGCCGTCACAAAAATCATCAGGTTATTCTTCGCGCTCGTCTTGGACTGGCTTTGAAAGAGCCGGCCGACGACCGGCAAATCGCCGAGGAACGGCACCTTGTCCTTCGTGGAGTTGATGGACGAGGAAATCAATCCACCCAGGACGACGGTCTGGTTGTCCCAGATATTCACCTCAGTGACGATTTCGCGCACTGTGAAGTGAGGCAGAACTGTCGGCAACGTTGCGGTGCCACCGGCGGACACGGCGGTATTGGGTGTGTAGCCGGGAACATTGGGCACCGTGTCGTATTGCAGGAATTGCAACACCTGGGGAATCAACGTGAGGTTGATGGTATAACCGTCAGACAAAACGTAAGGCACGACGTCCAAGGTGGGGCCAATCTCAAACTGCTGAGTGTTCGGCGTAACAGCGGAGGTGCCGGCAGTAGTGGCAGCCGTTGTTGCCGTTCCCGCCGTGCCTGGCGTACCCGTTTGGAAGCTGAAGCCGGTGAGGATAAACTCGAGGTCGGTCGCACGCATCTGGGTCTGGCGACCGCTGGTGGTGACGGCTTCCGGCTCGGCCAGCGTTTCCACCCCGGTGCGCTGTGACAGGGCCTGAATGGCCACGCGGAAATTCGGGTCTGTCAAAATACCGGTGATGGTGGCGAGGGTTGGACCGGTATTGCGCAGTCCGCTGGTGAGCAGTTGATCGTTGGCCGGGGTTGCTGCCGCTGCAACTGCAGCTGCGCTGGCGGTTGAATTGCCGGGGAACTGACCGATGGGATTTGCGACCGAGGTCGGCGTGGTGAGCGCAGGCGCACTGCCGCCGTTGGCAACAACATTTCCATTTATAAAATTGCCCAGATACCAATCGAAGCCCAGCGCCGTACTGTCTTGCTGCCCCACCTCGATGAACCGGGTCTTGATATGCACTTGAGGCGCCACCTGGTTCAACGCCTGAACGGCACGTTCGATGGTGTCCAGTTCGCCCGGCGTAGCCTTCACGAAGAGCAATCCCAAACGGTCGTTGAAGGCGATGCTCCTGCCGGGCGCGGTCGCCGACAAATTCACCCCGATGGCGGTAAAGAAAGCCTGCGCCACAGCGGTGACATTTTGCATCTGATTGGGGGACGGATTGATGTAACTCAACCCGCCGACGCCGGCGTTTGCGCCAACGGCACCACCGCCACCACCGGCACCACCACCGCCGGTACCGCCGCCGCCACCAGGGCGACCGCCTCCACCTCCACCGCCACCGGTACTGCCACCACCACCGCTACTTCCTGTGACCAATATCACCGGCACGGTAGCGCCACTGACGCTGCTGCCGCCATTGCCGCCGCTGTTGCCGCCGCTGTTGCCGCCGCTGCTGCCGCCGCTGCTGCCGCCGCTGCTGCCGCCGCCGCTGCTGCCGCCATTGCCGCTCGAGGAACTGTTGGCGCTGCCGAAATTCAAGGTAGATACATTTTGCAGTCCTTCGTAAAAGGTGTTTGGATCCACCTTAAACACACGCATCTCCAGCACCGGCGGTTCCGGCCCGGACGGTTTGGCTGAAATGACCACCGCATAATCTTCAACGGAGTATTTAATGGGATGATCCGCCACCAGAACCACGGCGTCGAGCGCGTCGTGAAGTGAAACATCATTCAGCGACAGCTTGACGTTGATGGTGCTGGCGTCCACGGATTCGGGGGTGGCGCTGGCACCCGGCGCCTCAGGCAGCCCGGTGGTCGCATTGAGGGGACCCGGAGCCCCGGCGCCGGGTCCGCCGCCGACGGCTGCCGCGCTGGATTCCACGTTGGGATTGAATATGAAGTTGATGCCTTTCTTCTCGGGGTCGCGCAACCTGGACTGCTCCGTCAAATAGCGGATGACTTCGCTCAACGGGAGGCCGTCCGGCCAGGAGATGGAATCCAACTGGATGTTATTCAGTTTGCGATAGAGGACTTCGCGCCCGACTCCGGTATGAACATCATCGTTGGTGACGTATGGATTCGGCACGGGCAAACCAATGCCTATCTTCGGCGACCACGACTTGGCCACCTGCACCATGCTATTTTGGGCCTGGGTGGTGCGATTATTTTCCTCGCGGGCATAGTTGGCCTGCTTAACCAGATTCAAATAGTAAAACGCACCTTCGTTGTCCGGATCCAATTTCAAGGCCTGGTTCAATTTGACCTCTGCCTCCTCAAATTTGCCCATTTCATAAAGCAGTTTGCCATCCTGCACCAGCGTGCCGGCCTGAGTCTTGTCATTGGCCACCTGCGGTATCCGCTCCAATGTGGGCACGTCGGGCATGCGGCCTTTCATGGCCGCCATTGTCTGGTCGTTTTCCTTTTTAAATTCGACGGCGGCGGCATTGTGCGGATCCACCCTTAAAGCGCGAGTGACTTGCGCATCGGCTCCCAGAAGATCGCCGGCGTGCTGGGCCTGGCGCGCGAGTTCCAGCCGAACGGCCACAAGGCCGGAAACAGTCTGGGCGGTCTCGGCGTCTATACCGGAACCAATCTGGTCAACGAGCGACTTGGCATCCTCATAAAGCTTGGAGGCTGCGAGGAGGTCGCCACGAGAAACGGCATTTTTGGCGTCTTCGAGTTTTTGGCGCAGGAGAATGGTGTTGGCCTGATCCATGACCGCCCGGTTGACGGCCAAATCGGTGGCGCTGTTGGTTTGCGCGGGCAACGCGACGGCGAGCAGTAAAAGAAAACCGAGCGGGAGAAAAACAGCTTTTGTCATGGTCGTTTCAGGTTCGTCGTAATTCGGCGGCGTGTAATGCGACAATTCTAGCACTCAGGGTGCGTAAGGCAAAGTGTATTTTTTCTGGTTCGACTGGGCCAACAATATCACCTGGTTTTGATCGATGGCAATCACATTGTAATCGTCACCGGCGAAACTCAAATGATCCCCCGCCCGCAGCCCGGTGGCGCTGACTTTTTCCGGATCATATTTCAAATCCGCCGAGTAGGCGTCCACGCGCCGAAACGGTTTGTCCTTCGACAAGGTCACGGGGGTCTGCGTGCCTGCCAGCAACAGGATCAACTGGTCGGGATTTTCCGGCGCGCCTTTCACGTCCTTGAGAGTGAATCCCTCGTTTTTTCCGCCGACCATCTTGTCCGACACCGATTCGCCCTTCGAGGCGTAATGGGGCCGCTTATGGCGCTGAGCCGGGATGGGCGCCGTCTGATCTTCTATACTGAAAACGTAGCGCGCCCCGGGTTCGTTGGTAATGACCGAATCCAGCGCGATGACAAAATAGAGCGGCGTGATTTTGGCAATGACCGCGGCGCCTGGCCCGATTTCATGACCGGTGGTGATTTTCATCAGGGTGCCGTCCTTGTTCTTCACCCACTGCACCGGATTGAACAGTTTGTTCGTGGTCGAAAAATCCAAGTCGTATGGCGATAGGAGACGGTCCATCACATTCGTCTGCCGCGACAAATCCAAATCCGCCAGCGGAACGGCTTTTGGATGCCTGACCGTGTCCCGCAAATCCCGCATCCGCTGCTGGTCGGAAATAATCATCACCGGCATGAAGGCAAGCACGCCCACCAATCCGAGCAGCACGAGGCTCAAAACAATCTTCTCGTAATTTTTTTTGATGAATTCCATGCGTTCAGTCTTTTGGCGTCCGTTTGACCAGTTCAACCGTCAGCGTGACGCGCAACAATTGTTCATTCAGCACCGTCTGCAATCCGCCCTTGGCGGACATGGGAGCAAGGGGCTGGGGCATGTTGGGGTCGGTGGCGGTTGCACCGGCCGGCTGGAGGTCAGTGGCCGCGCCGGCCGGCTGAACGCTGATGGTCTTGACGATGAACCCGCTTGGGGAGGAGGCAAACGCCCCGAGCACTCGGGCGATTTCCGGGCTGAACCCACGGAACGTCACTTCATAAGGCACCAGCACCGCCAAATCGTTGGTCACGGGTTGATCAGTCAGATAATCCGTCTGCGGCCCGCTCGCATCATCCGACGAAACGGGGACACGCTGGATGCCGTCGAGCGCATTGATGCCGGTGCCAAAAAGAATTTCAGAAATGGCCTTCACCTCGCCGAGTTGCACGGACAGCGTGTCAAGGCTGCCCGGGGCGAACGTGAGCCGGTCCATGTGCGCCGTGAATGAAAAATCGTATTGCGGGGGCAGAACGACATTCGCGGCGTCGGCCTCATGCTGCAACTGGGCAATGGTCTGGTGCAATGCGCCGGCAAACAACTCGCCCGACACCGTGCCATTGACCGGCCTGGGAATGGGCGCAACCGGCTGGAAATAATTCGTGGCCTGATTGATCCACTGGCGAAGCTGGCCATCCTGGTCCCTGGCGGTGGTGATGTTATCCACCTGGCCGGAGCCGGGGGAGGGCTTTGAGCCGGCGGCAGTGGACCACTGGCTGTAGACCTCATTCAACCTGGCAAACGCGTCCTGATTATGGGTCCAGCCTGCGTAATCGTAATAGCCGGCGGCACCCAGCAACCCCAGCGCCACGACGATGCCAATCACAAAAAACAGGTTTCGTTTGAGCCAGCCCATAATCACAGTTGCAACGGGTTCTGCGGCGAGACGGTGATGGTGAAGGTGAACGTGCCGTTGGCGTCCACCGGCGAAATCTGGGCGGAAGGCTGGACCGTTTTGGGGTCAAACACCGGCGAGGCTTTCAGCTCGCGCTCGACGGCGTAGACAATCTCATTGTTGGCAGCGGAATCAATCCCAGACAAATCCACTGCGCGGCAGACCAATGTGATGGCGTTGTTTTGATTGGGCGCGCCGCCCGCCGCCGATTGGGCTACGCTGTTGTCGCCGGGAACTGGCATGGCTGCACCGAGCGTCATCTGTTCGATCCAGATGCCGGCTTCCATCCCCGGCTTTTGCGGCGCATACTTTTTCCTGACCTCATCCTCGGAGCGGATGAGCACCCGGCGACATTCCGCCAGGACATCACCCCAGTAATACCGACCCTCCATCCAAGTCGTGATTTGACTCAACTGGTTTGAGGTTGCAAGAAGCTGGCCATCGGCCGAATTCATCCTCGACACCTTGGACTGAATCGCCGCAACCTGCGGCTGTATATCACTAATCGAATCTTCCTTGGCGGACGCGAGTTTTTGGAACAAGAACCCAATCGCCCCCGCGACCAGCGCCAGCAGAAAAAACGTCGCAATGAAATACGGTTTCTTCTCGTTGAACGCGCGCCAGCGCAGGGTGCTATCCGGCATCAAATTCATCTCCACGGGACAGTTCGCCAGATTGCGCAACCCCAACCCGACGACCTCGCCGAGGGAATGGGCCACGCGCGCCAGTTCCTCGAGATTCACCGCCGGATCAATCTGGACGTTGCGGAACGGGTTGAAGTATTCGACCGGCACGTTCAACTTTTCTGCGAAGAACTGCGCCGTGTAAGGCATGATGGAAGCGCCGCCGGACAGGAACACCCGCTGCGGCGCCGAGCCGCCCTGCTGCCCGCGGTAAAACTGCATCGTCTGGTTGACCTGGATGTGCAGCTTGGTCATGAACTGTCGGGCAATTTTTGCGATAGCAGCCTGGTTCGGACTCTCCGGCTCCTCGTAAGCGCCGCCGAGACTGACGAAGCCCTCCGCGATTTTAATCTGCTCGGCAACTTCAAATTTCAATTTCGCCTCGCTGGCAAAATCCTGCGTGATGGCGTTCGCGCCCAAGTTGATGCTGCGCGAGAAAACCTTCCCCTTTTCGAAAAAGAGCAGGTTGCTCGTCTTGGCACCAATGTCCAGCAGCATCGTGCAGTCCTCAAGATCGCCATAATTGTAACGGAAGGCGTTGCACAGTGCCGCCGGCGAGGCGTCGCATAATTGGAGCCGCAGCTTCGACTGCGCCGCAACGCGGAATAAGCCCTCGACGATTTCTGTCTTGACGGCGACCAGCAGCACTTCGAGTTCGCCACCGGGCGCGGAGCCAAGAATTTGATAGTCCCAGACTACTTCCGAGAGTGGGAACGGCACGTTCTGCTGCGCCTCGTACTGGATGATTTGCGTCACCTTGTTCGCATCCACCGGAGGCAGCTTGACGAATTTGGAAAAAACGTGAAAGCCCGGCGCGCAGACATTGACGTCCTTCGCCTTGATTCCCTCTTCAGCGAGCGTGTCTTGGAGCGCCTTGAGGATGACCTTTTCGCGCGTGGCCTCCTGGGCTCCTTCTGGGCCAAGAGGCTTGATGGAAAATGTCTTGAGACGCAAGCCGCCGGCCTCGTTGGTTTCAAATTCCGCCAGCTTGAGGCTGCCCGCCCCGAAGTCCACCGCCAGAAATGATTTTGTGTTCAACATTGCCGTTCGCGTCGCGCGCCGCCCGCAAAACGCCCGGACTTTTCCGTTTGTAAGTGGACAGCCTATTTTGACTACCGGAAATATTCCCGCGGGTCAAATAGAATTCTCTAAAAGTTGAAGAATGTCCCGTGCGCCGCCGCCAGTTTAACATTGCATCCTGTGTCCGGCTCTGGCTTCATCCCCGCGTGTCGGAGCAAGTGCCAGTCGCAAACCGCTGCCGCGTGCGGATTATTTATTCCGGTCACGTGCAAGGCGTCGGGTTCCGCTACACCGCGAGAACCACCGCCGCCGGATTTGAAATTTCCGGTGTTGTGCGTAATTTGTCCGACGGCCGCGTCGAATTGATCGCCGAGGGCAGGCCGCGAAGAGCTGGAAGCCTTCCGCGCGGCCATCCATGGCGCGGGACTGAAATGTTTTATCCGCGACGAAAATGTGACGTGGAGCGCCGCGCAAAATGAATTCCGCGGTTTCGAGATAGTTCATTAACGCAATGAAGTTCGCAATCATAGCTGACATTCACGGCAATTTGGAGGCGTTCCAGACCATTCTGGAAGACGCCCGCAGCCAGAACCCGACGCATTATGTCTGCCTGGGCGACATCGTCGGTTACAACGCCAACCCCAAGGAATGCCTCAAGATCGTCCGGGACATGAACATCCCCTGCGTGAAGGGCAATCATGACGAATACTGCTCCTCGAACGACCATCTGGAGGGCTTCAATCCCGCCGCCGCCGATGCCGTCCACTGGACGCGCGCGCAACTGGATGACGAGGAAAAACAATGGCTGCGCGACCTCAAATACAGCAGAATGATTTCAAACTTCACCATCGTCCACGCCACGCTCGACGTGCCGGAACGCTGGGGCTATGTCTTCGATAAGCTCGCCGCCGCCGCCAGCTTTCCGTATCAAAACACGCAGGTCTGTTTCTTCGGGCACACCCATGTGCCCGTTGCCTTCATGCGCGACACCGCCGTGCGCGGCGGCACCTATTCCAAATTCAAGGTAGATCCATCCAAAAAATATTTTGTCAATGTCGGCGCCGTCGGCCAGCCCCGCGACAACAATCCAAAGGCCGCCTACGTCATTTACGACATGGACGCCGGAACGATTGAACTCCGCCGACTCGAATACGACATCGCCGCCACGCAGAAAAAAATCCTCGCCGCTGGCCTGCCCGAACGCCTCGCCCAACGGCTGGAATACGGAAGGTAGAACGAAGAATGCGGAATAAAGAATTTGAATTTGCGCGGTGCCCCACATTTGTCTTTTCATTCCTCATTTTGAATTCTTCATTTGAAAATTCTGATTCTCAAACCCAGTTCGCTTGGCGACGTTATTCAAGCGTTGCCAGTCCTGCGTTTGTTGAAACTGCATTTTCGCGACGCGGAGATTTTCTGGTGGATTGATTCCGCGCTCGCGCCACTGCTCGAAGGCGATTTCGATCTGACCGGCATCGCCCTGTTTGAACGCAAACGCTGGAAATCCCCGCAGCACTGGCCGGAAATGATCCGCAGCGTACGCCGGCTGCGCGAACAGGCTTACGATCTGGTGATTGACCTGCAATGCCTCGCGCGCAGCGGCGCGTTCGCCTGGCTTGCCGATGGAACATTTCTCATTGGGCTAGACGAAGTCCGGGAAGGCGCACGGGGATTTTACGACGTTGCCGTTCCCCGGAAATCCTTCCACACGCATGCCGTGGACTGGTATCTGTCAGTACTGCCGAAACTCGGCGTACCCGTCCACAACAATTTTGAATGGCTGCCCGAACGGACGCAAATTGCGGCTGATGTAAAAACAAAATGGCGAACAGAACATTTCCGCTGGATCACGATTCAACCCGGCGCGCGCTGGCAGACCAAACGCTGGCCAGCCGGTAATTTTGCCGAACTGGTCCGTCTGGCTGCGAAGCATTTCCCCACTTTCCGCTTCGCCATCCTCGGTGATGCGGAAGACAGACCGTCCGGCGAAATCATTTCGTGCGCAGCGCCGGAGCAGTGCCTGAATTTATGCGGCGAAACCTCCCTGCCGGAAATGGTCGAGTGGCTCCGGCTCTGCGATTTGATGATCACCAACGACACCGGTCCGATGCACGTGGCCGCCGCGCTCGGCAAACCACTCATCGCCCTCTTCGGCCCGACCGAACCGCGCCGCACCGGTCCTTACGGACAGCTCGAAAATGTTTTACGCATCGACATTCCCTGTTCACCGTGCTTCAAAGGATATTGCGCGTATGAGAAACCGAACGAGTGCCTGAACGCCATTTCGCCGACGATAGTTTTTGAGCGAGTGCGGAAACAATTGAGTTTTCGTCTCTAAAATTCTTTGTGCCTTTGCGACTTTGTGGTTAATTTTCCCCGCGTGAAATCCACCACCATTTTGTTCTGCTTCATCTTCGCGCTCTCAAAAGCCGTAGCACAAGATGTCATCACTCCGACCAGCCATATCGAACTTTTCAACGGCACCAATTTCGACGGCCTAACCTTTTGCATGAGGAATGACGCCGACCCGATGCAGGTCTGGGAAGTCACCAATGGCGTCATTCATTGCGACGGCTTGGCCATCGGTTATTTGCGGACGAAACAAAGTTACAGCAACTACGTCATCACCGTCGAATGGCGTTTCCGGAAAGTCACACCGAAAGCCAACAACACCGGCGTGCTCGTCCACATGCAGTTGCCTGACAAAGTCTGGCCGATGTGTGTCCAGAACCAGGGCAAGTCCGGGCGGCAGGGCGATTTGTTCGTGATGGCTGGTGCGGAATGCAAGGAACATCTGGCTTTGGGCACGGATGCGAACACGCCGGTTCCGCTGCGCGGCGCATCGAATGAACATCCGGTTGGCGAATGGGACACGAACGTGACTGTTTGCGCAAGTAACGACGTCAAAGCCATCATCAACGGCAAATTGCTGAACGAAATCACCGAATGCACCATCTCGTCGGGCTTCGTCGGCATCCAAAGCGAAGGCGCGGATTTTGAAATCCGAAAAATGTATTTAGAGCCGCTGCACTAATTGCCGATTTTTCGATTTACCCACAGCTTCGCCCGACGCGATGTTTTCAATTCATCCGCCAACTGCTTTTCGCGGATTTCGTTCAACAGCGCGCCCATCGCCGGGCCGGGTTTCATGCCGAGTGCAATCAAATCGTCGCCGGTGAGCAGCGGCGGACGGATTGCCGGTTTCTTTTTCAATTCCTCCGCCTGCTGAATCAAAAAATCGTAAAGCACCAAATCGCCGTGCGAGCCGAGGCAATCCAGCCGGTGCAATTCCAGTTCCAGCGGAAATGTCTCACGCAGCAGCAAACGCCGCAGCGTCGCCTTCCGCATCTGTTTCACGTCCTTGAACTGCATGTGATACAGGACGCACGCGACAATCTCATCAATCTGCTTGTTCGGAAACTTCAGCCGCTGCAATATTTCCCCCGTCATTTCCGCGCCGATTTTCTCATGGCCGTAAAAATGGATCGCACCGGTTTTATGGTCGTGCTCCGCCGTCACCGGCTTGGCGATGTCGTGACACAAAACCGCCCACGGCAAAAGCTCATTTGAAAATGCTGGCAGTTTTTCCAGCATCAATTTGATGTGCTCGAAAACGCTGCCTTCGGGATGATAATCCGGCGATTGCTCGCAGGAAATCGTCACTGCCAATTCCGGCAGAATCTGTTCCAGCAATCCGCTGTCGCGCAGCAAAACCAACCCGCGGGCCGCGTGTGGCGGACGAAACAATTTTAGCAATTCTTCCCGAATCCGCTCTGCGCTGATGAGCTTGATTTTAGGCGCAAGCGACTGGATGGCTGCAAAAGTCTTCGTTTCGATTTCGAAACCCAGTTGCGCGGCGAAACGCACCGCGCGCAGCAGGCGCAAATGGTCCTCGGCAAACCGTTCCTCTGGCGCACCGATGGTGCGGATGATTTTGGCGCGCAAATCCTTTTCGCCGCCGACCCAGTCGTGGATTTTCCCAGTGAGAGGATCATAAAAAATTCCGTTGACGGTGAAATCGCGGCGCAGCGCGTCAGCCTCGGCGCTGGAAAAGACAACTTTCTCTGGACGCCGTCCGTCCCGGTAATCCGCCTCGGCGCGAAACGTGGCGACCTGAAATTGCTGTTTGTTTTCGACGACCACTATTACGCCGAATTTTCTGCCGACTGGAATGGTCTTCTTGAAAAGTGTTTCTACCTGCTCTGGCCTAGCGTCCGTGGCGATGTCGAAATCATCAGGTTCGCGTCCGAGCAGAAAATCGCGAACGCAGCCGCCGACCCAGAACACGCCAAAGCCCGCGCGTTGCAGGCGGCGCGCGATTTCTACGGCGGTTTCTTTGGTCAAATCTGGTTTTTGGCCGGGCATCTTGCGGTTTCAGCCTAACACAAAGGCTTGATTAAGTAACCACAGATGAAAATTCCGCACGCTTTCAAATTGACCTGGCCGTCAAGCTGTGCAATCGTCCGAGCCATCTTAAATAACATTATTGCACATGTCCTCCGGCTCAAACCACTTTGAATACAAAATCCGGTTGATGGATTATCAAGACAATCAACGGAGCCTGATTCACGATGAGGCCGTGCTGGAAGGGGTTGGCAGCGACGGATGGGAACTTGTCTCTGCGGTGCCCATTGTCGAAGGGGGGAAAACCATCCGGATCATCTACTATCTGAAGAAGCAGTCCAGACGCCCGATGATTTGACCGCCGGTGGCGCAAACCAGACTGGCGCCAACTCCCGAAATCATTCCCCGCCCCAAATCAATTTGACGTGCGCGATACCTTTTTTGACGGCTTCCGACGGCAGGGATGGGCTTAATTCAAATACCTTGATGTGCTCCGGCTTCACGAACGGCTTGAGGGCGGCGTAATCAATGGTGCCTGTGCCCGGTGCGGCATGGTCGCCTGCCGGAAAAATCACGTCGTGAACATGGAACCCGGCGAGCCGCGACGCGAGCGACTCCAGATGCAGCGCGTGATGGATGAAGCCGAGGTTCTCCTTGATTTGCGCGTGGCCGCAATCGTGCCAATAGACGAGGTTCGGGCTATTCAATTCGCGGAAGAGAAACTGGAAATCGCCTTCAATCGGGATTTCCTCGAGCGCCTGCCGGTTTTCGCAGCCGAGCTTGAGTCCGCGTTTTTCGGCTTCGGGCAGGATTTTCCGGAGCGTGTCATAGACATTTTCGACGAATTTCTCCTTTTTGGCCTCGCGCACCTTGGCGGCTTCGGCGCAGAGCTTCTCGTATTTGGGCGTGGCGCGCTGACCACGTTCGAGCATCGTGCATAATTTCCCGGTGTAATCCTTCAGGTCCATGCTACCGAGATGCAGCACCACTACCGGCGCCTGGACGCGACCGGCGAAATCTAACGTCTTGAGCGTGTACTTGATGGCCAGTTCACGTTCGCGGGGGCGTTCGTCGGAAAACTCGTAGAGGTTCGGCGCCGCGTGGTTCACGCCCAGCGGCAGCGGGCAGAAATTGTGCAGGCTGGAAATCTTGATTTCGCCCGCAGTTACCGCCTCGAGGATGCCTGGCACGAGGCTCACGCGGATGCCGTGGCTCAACTCTGCGTATTCAAAGCCGAGGTCACGGATTTCGCGCACCATCGTGCGCCCGTCCGTGTGGCGGTGGGAATTCCAACAGGTCGAAAGGGAATACATAGTTCTATAGCCGGCGCAAAAAATCAAAAACCGGGCGCGGCTGCAATTCAACCGCACCCGGATCTGCAATTCAATCAATTATAAATCGGCGTAACGCGCCGCGAGCATCGCGGAGAACCGCGCTACTTTTTCCTTACGACGGCGCCTTTCACTCGGCTTTTCAAAATGCCGGTGTCCACGCACAATTTTAAGCGTGCCCTCGCGGTCGACTTTTTTCTTCAGCCGCCGCAATGCACGATCCACCGGTTCGCCTTTTTTCAATCTTATTTCGGTCAACGCAACTCACTTCCTTTCCAGCGGAACCTGACGTTCCGCGAATTCAAAATGGGCACATAGTCTGGCTTTTTCCTGCCGATAGTCAATAAGCAAAACGCGGCGCAATCGATTCACGCGGTGAACGAGATATAATCCGAAAATGCCGAAAAAAAGGAAATGCAAAACATATTTCAAACCATGAAGCAGGACAGACTGCAAACGAGGCATGAAAGGCTGCAAAGCAAGCCGTTTATTCACTGTTAGACCACGTTAGCATGCCATAAAATCATTTATCGTTTCGGTTCTATCGTGTCGTCCAGTTTTTGGCGTTGATACCAACGATATTCGCATGGCTATGAGAGCCACGACAAACACTTTGGTTGGGGCGTAACCTGACGCCACCGCCATCAGGCAGTGAGCCAGGGTTCATCCAAATGGCCTGTCGCGAGCTTCTTCGAGCGCATCCAGATGGCGCAGACCCGAACTCGTCCAAAATAGTCCGAGGCGCTTGCACCGAGTTGGCGTGTTCGGCAACCCGATTCAACCATGCCGCTGCCAATCGGCCACCCGCATCTGGCCAGCGTCTAACATGCATATTTATTTATGACGCTCTGCATAAATCGGGGCACTGCGACAACTTGGGCAGGCTTCCAATCTTTAGTGGAGCTGGGTACGGTTCAACCAATACATCAACGCCCCCAGAATGCCGGCCACGAGCAGCGCGGCGAGGAGCGACCACCACATGATGCGCCATTGTTTGCGCCGATGTGCGCGTCCGCCTTGGCCAGGCAGCAGGTAGAATCGCTCCTTCTCCTTCTCCTTTTTGTGACGGTGACGATGCATGGTCAGGGAATCACGAGACGGTTGACCACCAGCAATTCATTCAAGGTGAATCCTTTGGCGCAATCCATTATCCGTTGAGTTTTCAATTCTGTTTTCATTGCAGCAGCATCATCCAAAGTGCGTGAAATTGAGACGCAGCCGGGGCAGGGATTGTTTCATCTTTCTTGAACATCAATGCCCGGCAGTGGCAGCGCCCGCGTTTGATTTATTATAATTCACGCGCTTGAACAGAAAAATCAACGGGAAACCGGCGAGCGCCAGGAGTCCGAACAGGTAGAAATTATCCACGAACGCCCACAAGTGTGCCTGCTCGTCGAGCAGCGAATACACCGCGTCATAAGCCTGCCGCGTCGCGGTGACCGGATCGGTGTGGTGCGAAAGCACCTGTTTCGCGGCGGTGAAACGTTGCGCGAACGCCGGATCGTAGGGCGTCAGATGCCCGACCATCAGGGCCTGATGGGTCTGCGCGCCGCGCGCGAGCATCGTGGTGACGAACGCGATGCCGATGCTGCCGCCGAGATTGCGCATGAGATTATAAAGGCCGCTGGCGTTACCGATCTGCGCCTGGCCAAGCTGGCTCATCGTCGTGGTCGTCAGCGGCACAAAGATGAAACTGATGGCGATTCCATTCAGGACGCTCGGCCAGATGACGCTCGACATGCCCACTTGCAGGTTGATGTCGCTCAACATGAACGACGACGCGGCCAACATGACGAAGCCGAAGCCCAGCATCCAGCGCATCCTGATTTTCCCGACCAGCCGCCCGACGATGAAGGTCGTGAAGAACGCGGCCACGCCGCGCGGACTCATCGCGTAACCCGCCTGCAATGCGGGATAGCCCATGAGTGTTTGCAGGAACAGCGGCAGTTGCGCCGTCGTGCCGTACAGAATCGCAGCAAGCGACGTCATCAGGATGAGGCCGATGGTGAAATTCCTGTTTTTAAAAACGCGCAAATCCACGAGCGGATGCTCGACGGTAAATTCCCACGCGATGAAGCCGGCAAATGCCGCGACGGAAACCACCGTGAACCAGCGGACCCATTCCGCGCCGAACCAGTCGGCTTCCTGCCCCTTGTCCAAAACGATCTGCATGGTCGCCAGCCAGACCGCCAGCAGCCCGAATCCGACGAAATCAATGTCCGCCTTTCTATCGCGCTTGATGTAAGGCGGATCCTCGACGACCCATTTCGCCATCAACACCGCAAAGATTCCCACCGGCACGTTGATGTAAAAAATCCAGCGCCATGAATAGCTGTCCGTGATCCAGCCGCCGATCACCGGGCCCAGGATCGGCGCCACGACCACGCCCTGCGCGAACGCCGCCATGGCCACGCCGCGTTTCTGCGGCGGGAAACTTTCGAGCATGATGGACTGCGCAATCGGCACCATCGCGCCGCCGCCGATGCCTTGAAAAATCCGCGCCAGAATCAGTGTCGGCAGGCTCCAAGCCATCCCGCACAGCACCGATGCGAACGTGAACAGGATGATGCAAGTCAGCAAAACCCGTTTGCGGCCAAAATAATTTCCGAGCCAGCCGGTCATCGGCAGCACGATGGCGTTTGCCACCAGATAACTTGTCAGCACCCATGTCGCCTCCTCCGGCGTGGCCGACAAACTGCCGGCTATGTGCGGCAGGGCGATATTGGCGATGGAGGTGTCGAGCACCTCCATGAACACCGCCATCATCACGGTGAGCGTGATGAGCCAGGGGTTGTGGCGCGGATGCCATACCTGTTGCAAACCGTCAGCCATAAATTCGCTTTACGCCTCCTTGTTTCGATCCAGGAATCTTCGAAGGCTAAACACCGCTACGATTGCCAGGATGATGGCGACAAACGCCGTGACAAAATCCGGCACACGGAACGAACCGGTTTGAACACTCGGCGTCACGGAAAGGCCGGGGCCGATGGTGTGGTCGGCAGGCAGCGGCTCGTCGAAAAGGATCTTCACCGGGACGCGCTGGATGACCTTCACGAAATTGCCTGTCGCGTTTTCCGGAGGCAGCAGGCTGAATTGCGCCCCGCTTCCGGCCTGCACGCTGTCCACGTGCGCGCGGAATTTTCTGCCGCCGAGCGCATCAATTGTCACGAACGCGCCCTGGCCAGGCTTCATCTTTTTCAACTGCGATTCCTTGAAATTCGCCACCACCCAGACGTCCACGGGCACGATGGACATGATTATCTGGCCGGTCTGCAGATAATCACCCGTTTCGACCTGTTTACGTGTCACGCGCCCTTCGCACGGGGCGAAGATTTTCGTGTAGGACAGATTCAATTGCGCCGACGCGACATTCGTCTGCGCCTCCCGCCACTGGGAGGAGGCAAGGCCGACTTCGGCCTCCGCCGCAGCCAGTTGCGTATTCGCCTCGTCCACCTTGGAATGTTCCTCGTCCACATTTTCCTGCGCGGAAGCCAAACCAGCCTGGGCGGTCTTGTTCGCGGCCTGCGCGGCGTCAAATTCCTGCTGCGAAACCGTTTTGTCCTTCAACAGGGATTCGGCGCGCTCGAAATTCATCGCTGCGAGTTTTGCGCCGGCCGCGCTCGCGTCGGCATCGGCCTGTGCCTTGCGGGCGCTGGCCCCGGCAGTGGCGACCTTCTTTCGCATCAATTCATCCACGGCAAAGACGGTCTTGACGTTGGCATCCTGCGAAGCCGCCGCCGCCTGCTTTTGCGCGACGGTGATGGCGTAATCCGACGGATCAATTTCAACGAGCAAATCGTTTGAGCGAACCATCTGGTTGTCCAGAACGTGAACAGCGGAAACCTGTCCATCAATCCGCGGCGCGATGGAAACGACATGCCCCGAGATGAACGCGTCGTCGGTGGATTCGTGCGTGAGAGCGTCCACAAGGCTGCCGAGACCGAAAAACAGCAGCACGGCGAGCGCGACGGTCGCGGGCCAGAGGAACAGCGGTGAATCCAATTTCGCCAGCAACGCAGCGTTGCCTTTTGGCGAGGACGGCGGATTCGTGGATGGCGGATTTTCGTTCATAACGATCAAATCTTTTCGACGGGGGAGCGGCCTTCATGGCTGTGATCCTTTGCAATCAGGATGTAAATGGACGGAATCACGAGCAATGTGAAGAAGGTGCCGATGGTCATGCCGCTGACGAGGATGATGCCGATGGAATTGCGGGCCGCCGCACCCGCGCCGGAGACGAGGACGAGCGGAATGTTGCCGGCCACGGTGGCGACACTGGTCATCAGAATCGGGCGCAGCCGCAACAGGGCCGCCTCGCGCACCGCCTGAAGCTTGGTGCGACCCTGCCTCTGGAGGTCGTTGGCGAACTGGACGATGAGAATGCCGTTTTTGGTCACGAGGCCGATCAGCGTGACGAGGCCGACCTGCGAATAAATGTTCAGCGTCGTCGTCCAGCCATTCGTCCAGAATGGCAGGTTCGGATTCGGCATCTTCAGGAAGCAGAAGATGAGCGCGCCGAACATCGCCAGCGGCATCGAGCCAAGAATGATGATGAACGGATCGCGGAAGCTGTTGAACTGCGCGGCCAGCACGAGAAAAATCAGGATGATAGCCAGCATGAACGCGGGCAGGAATTTATTGCCCTCCGTCCGCAACTGGCGCGATTCGCCGGTATAATCGGTTTTGTAACCTTCCGGCAAGATCCTTGCGCTTTCGGTTTCAAGAAATTTCAATGCGGTGTCGAGCGGCACGATCGCCACACCGCTGATCATGACTGAATTCAACTGCTGGAAACGGTTGAGCGTACGCGGCGTGACGTGCTTTTCGAAATGCGCGAACGTGCTGACGGGAATCAATCTACCGTTCGGGCCCTGCACGTAATTATTTTCCAACTGGCCGGGGTTCAGCCGCTCGATGCGCTTCAATTGCGGAATCACCTTGTAACTGCGTCCGGCGAGGCTGAACCGGTTCACGAAATTGCCACCGACGAGCGCGGCCAGGTCGGAGCCGACGGTCTGCATGTCGAGGCCGAGCGCGGCGACCTTGTCGCGATCAATGACGAGCTCCATTTCCGGCTGGTCAATCTTCGTGTCAATCTGCGGCGGGAAGGCGAACATGCCGTTGGTGGCGCATTCCTGCTGCAACTGCGTCGCGAACTGCAAAATCTGCTCAGGTTCGGCGGTCGCGGACAAAACAAAATTCACCGGGAAATTGTCGCCGCCGGGAATCGGCGAAGGCGTGACCATGAACAGCCGGATACCGGGGACGGCGTTCACCATCGCCTGCGCCTCGGGAACAATCTGCGCGGCGGTGCGTTTGCGCATGCCCCACGGTTTGAGCACCATGCCGCCGAAACCGCTGTTGGGCATCGTGAGCTGGAACGACTGGTCCGTTTCGGGAATAGACTTGAACATTCTGCCGACGGCATCCGCGTAAAACGAGGTCTGGTCAATCGTCGCATCCGCCGCCGCTTCAACAATCCCGAAAATCACGCCCTGATCCTCGGCGGGCGCGAGTTCGCCGGGCGACATGGAATACAAAAGAAACGCCAGCGCGCTCAACGCAATCCAGATGACATAAACCATCGGGCGCGATGCGAGCGTGAAGTCCAGGATGCGTCCGTAGAATTTTTTCGCGCGATCGAACTGCCGATTGATGTGCCCGGCGAAACCGTGTTCTTCGCGCCCGGCGTCGAGCAACCGGGATGACAGCCATGGCGACAACGTCAGCGCGACGATTCCCGAAATGAAAACCGCCCCTGCGAGCGTCAGCGCAAATTCGCGGAAGAGTGAACCGGTCAGTCCGCCTTGAAACGCGATGGGCGCGTAGACCGCCGCGAGAGTAATCGTCATCGCGATGATGGGGCCGACGAGTTCGCGCGCGCCGAGCAGGGCCGCGTTCACCGGCGTCAGCCCTTCGCGGATGTGGCGCTCCACGTTTTCGACGATGACAATCGCGTCATCCACGACCAGCCCGACGGCGAGAACAATTGCCAGCAGCGTCAGCAAGTTCAGCGTGAAACCGAAAACCTGCATCAGAAAAACCGCGCCGATGAGCGAAATGGGAATCGCCAGCAACGGAATCAGCACCGAACGCAGCGAGCCGAGGAATAAAAAAATGACGATGGAAACAATCAGCAGCGTCTTGACGAGCGTCTTGATCACTTCGTGAATCGCGTCGCTGATGTATTTCGTCGCGTCGTAGGCTATTTTGCCCTGAAGTCCGGTCGGCAAATCCTTCTGGATGGAAGCCATCTCCTTGCGCACGCGCTGGATGACGTCGAGCGAGTTCGCGTTAGGCAAAGCCCAGATGCCCATGAATACGGCGTGTTCGCCGCTGAAACGGACTTCCGTGTCGTAATCTTCCGCGCCGAGCGAAACGTCGGCCACGTCGCTCAAGCGCACGAGATTGTCGCCGACACGGCGGATGACAAGATTTTTGAATTCGTCAACCGAGCGCAAGTCCGTGTTGGCCGTGAGGTTGACTTGGATGAGGGCGCCCTTCGTGTGACCGACGGCGGAAAGAAAATTATTGGCTGCGAGCGCCTGGCGGATCTGGTTCGGGCTGATGTTGAACGCCGCGAGCCGAGTCGACTTGAGCCAGATGCGCATGGCGAACGTGCGCCCGCCGAGGATATCGGCGCGCTGCACGCCTTCGAGCGCGGTCAGGCGCGGCTGGACGATGCGGACGAGATAATCGGTGATCTGGTTCGGCTCCAGAATATCCGACGTGAAACTCAAATAGCAGCCGGCGAATTGCGAATCAGCGGACTCGATGTTGATGACCGGCACCTCGGCTTCCGGCGGCAGGTCGTTACGAACCTGGTTCACCTTCGAATTGATTTCTGAAAGCGCCTTGTTCGCGTCGTAATTCAATTTGAGCCGCGCGGTGATGGTCGAGAGGCCGAGCGCGCTGCTCGATTGCAAATACTCGATGCCGTCGGCGGCGGCGATGGCGCGCTCGAGCGGCTGCGTGACGAAGCCGCGCACGAGGTCCGCGCTCGCGCCGACGTAAACGGTGGTGACGGTGACGGTGGCATTTTCGCTGCGCGGATACTGCCGGACGGTAAGCGAGCGGATCGCGGAAAATCCCGCGATCAAGATCACGAGGTTCACCACGATGGCCAGCACGGGCCGCCGGATAAATAAATCGGTGAAAGATTTCATTCGCTCCTGAAATTAAATCAGCTATCCGCCGGATTTTTGACCGAGACAGGCACGACGTCATTGTTCACCGTCACGGGCGCGCCGTTGCGGAGTTTGAAAATGCCCGCGCTCACAACGCGGTCGCCAGACTTGAGTCCCGTCAGCACGCTCACGAAATCACCGTGCGACTGGCCCGTGCGGACGAATTGCTGCCGCGCCACCAGTCCGCCGGCGGCATTGGTTGACGGTTCGATCACATAAACCGAATCGCCGAAGGGCGCGCTCAATATCGCCGTCGCCGGCACCGCCAGCACCGGCTGCGCCTGGGGCAAAACCACCGCCACGTTCACGAACATACCCGGACGCAACAACTGGTCCGCATTTTCCAGTGTCGCCCGCAATGTCACGCTGCGTGTGGCCGCATCCAGATCTGGATTGATGGCAGTCAACGTGCCGTCAAACGTCCGGCCGGGATAAGCGTCGCAGGTGACCTGCACGGGCGAACCGGTTTTCAATTGCGCGAGGCTTTGCTGGGGCAGCGAAAAATCCGCATAGACTGGCGTGAGCGATTGCAGCGAGACCAGCGATCGGCGCGCGTCCACCGATGCGCCGAGGTTCACCTGCCAGATGCCAAGCCGCCCGTCGAACGGCGCGCGAATGGTTTTCTTTTCGATGGCCGCGCGGATGACATCGGCGTTGGCCTGGTCCTGTTTGAAGGTCGCCTCCGCCTGATCCAGCTCCGACTGGGAAACGGTGTTGTCCGCGCGCAACGTCCGCGTCCGCTCGGCATTAAGCCGGGACAATTCCGTCTGCGCCTCGGCGGAACGCAATTGCGCCTGCTCGGTCGACGTGTCCAACCGCAACAGCAAATCCCCCTTTGCCACCACAGAACCGTCGGCGACCGCGATTTCCGCCACCGTGCCGCCAACTTCGGAGGCGAGCGTCACACCATTTTGCGGGTCAATTGACCCGATGGCGGTCAAGGTGTCCTGCCATTGCTCCTCGTGCGTCACGGCGGATGAAATGGCATCCGGTGGCGGGGTGTAGGACGCGCCAAACGCTATCATCTTGCGAATTTGCAAGACCTTCACGCCACCCAGTACCGCCACAACGGCGAGGACGATGACAATTGCAGCAAAGATTTTCCGTTTCATATTTTTTAATGATTGATTTCCCAAATGCTTCAAGTTCGATGTTTCTTCACACCCGCGCCGACGAGGAACAATTCCACGGTGCGCCTGGCTGTTTTTGTGTCCGGCACGCAATCCCGCGCGACCAGATGCGCCACGAGATAAAAATGAGTCAGGCCGTAAAAGCCGAAAGCCAGTTCGCGGCTGTCAAAATGCCGGTCCAGTTCGCCGCTTTTCTGCGCCCGCTTGATGAGCGAGTGGACGAATTCGAAGTTGCGCTCGCATTTTTCGGTGCAGGCCACGTCCTCCGGCACTTCGCCCGGCGCGGCGAACATCGTGGCGAAGGAAATGCGCATCAATTCGCGGTTCCGGCGGAAATAATCGAACAACGCGGCAAGGATGTTCTCCAGTTGCGCGCGAAAGTCGCGGCCTTTCTCCGCCGCCTCGCGCAACAGGCGGTAGCGTTCATCGTGAGCCTCATGCACGAGCGCCTGGAACAGTCCGGCTTTGTCCGAGAAATGATAATACAGCGCCGGCTTGGATACCTTCGCGCCATCCACGATGGCCTGAACCGACGTGGCGGCGTAGCCCGCGTTGGCAAAATGCTTCAGCGCCGCGCGAAGGATGTGTCGTCGTGTTTCGGAATCGGCTTTTGAGTTGTTCACCGCCCTGGCCATAAAAACTTACCGAACGGTAGGTAAAACTCCTCTGTTTGTCAAACGTTTGTTTGAAAATTTTGAACCTGGTGGTTTTGCAGCATTTTCAAAGGCTTGAATCTCCGGGGCGAACGTTTAGGCTTGCGGCGAAAGTTGGATTTAATATGAGGAACTGGCACACACAATTGACCATCGCAGCCCTGCTGGCGGGCTGGGTATTACTCACCGGCTGCAGCAAACCGCCAGGTGCTTCCACTCCGAGCAGCGATGTCATCAAGGTTGGCGAATTCGCTTCAATGACCGGCAGCGAAGCGACGTTCGGCCAGTCGTCCCACAAAGGAACACAAATGGGGGTGGACGATCTTAATTCAGCCGGCGGAGTGCTCGGCAAGAAAATCCAACTACTGACCGAGGACGACCAGTCGCAAGCCGGCCAGCCAGCGACCGTGGTGCGCAAATTGATTTCAAGCGACGGCGTTGTGGCGATTCTTGGCGAGGTGGCATCCTCGAAATCGCTCGAAGCCGCTCCCATCTGCCAGGAGAACAAGATTCCGATGATTTCGCCGTCGTCCACCAATCCGAAGGTCACCGAAACCGGCGACTATATTTTTCGCGTGTGTTTCATTGATCCCTTCCAAGGCACGGTCATGGCGAATTTCGCACGCAAGACGCTCAAGTTGCAGAACGTCGCGGTCTTGACAGACGTGAAAAGCGATTACAGTCTGGGCCTGGCGAAATTCTTCAAGGAAAGCTTTATTGCTGATGGCGGGAAAATTGGCGCGGAGCAAAATTACGGCGGCGGCGACAAGGATTTCAGCGCGCAACTGACGGCCATCAAGGCCGAAAATCCGGACGGCATTTTTGTGCCGGGCTATTACACCGAAGTCGGGTTGATCGTGTTGCAGGCGCGGCAACTGGGCATCAGCGTGCCGATGTTCGGCGGTGACGGCTGGGAATCCTCCTCGCTCGTGCCCATCGGCGGCAAGGCATTGGAAGGCTGCTATTATTCAACGCACTATTCGCCACAGGACACCTCGTCCGCCGTTCAAGGTTTCGTGAAGGAATTCCAGGCGAAATTCAACGAGACACCGGACGCCATGGCCGCACTCGGTTACGATTCGGTGATGATCCTGGCCGACGCCATGAAACGCGGCGGTTCAACCGAAGGCGCGAAAGTCCGCGACGCGCTTGCCGCCACGAAGGATTTTCCCGGCATCACCGGCGAAATCACAATTGATGCCGACCGCAACGCCTCGAAGCCCGCGGTGATTTTGACCATCACAAACGGCCAGTTCAATTACATCGAGACGATTGCGCCGTGAAGTAGTTGATAGTTTTGAGAGTTGATAGTTGATAGACGGGACGGCAGATTTCCGTCCATGTTCAACTTTGAAAAATTGGAGACATGGCAGAAGGCGATTGCTTTCGCCGATCTCATTTATGAATTGACGCGACATTTTCCGGCAGATGAAAGATTCGGGCTGACCAATCAAATGAGGCGGGCAGCAGTTTCCATTTCCTCAAACATCGCGGAAGGAACAGCACGAAATTCCAAAAATGATTACGCGCGGTTCTTGGAAATCGCCACGGGGTCGCTCTTTGAAGTCGTTTCGCAATCATTCGTCGGCAAGCGGCAGGGTTTTCTTTCTGAAATTGATTTTAGAAAACTTTACGCCGCCGCAGAAGAACAAGGCAAGATGTTGAGCGGGTTGCGCCGGTCGGTTTTGGAAAATCTGTGACGCACGCGCCGTCTGCCTATCAACTATCAACTAAAAACTATCAACGAATTCTTACAGCAATTAATCAACGGCCTGGCGTTCGGCTCGATTCTCGCCCTCATCGCGCTGGGCTACACGATGGTCTATGGCATCCTCCGGTTCATCAATTTTGCGCATGGCGACATTTTCATGCTCGGCGCGTTCGCCGGATTTTATCTCGCACCAAAAATCGCCGCCGTCCTGCCGACGCCCTCAATTGCGGCCGGCCTTGTCGTGATGGGGATTGCCATGGCCATTTGCGCTACGTTGGGCATCGTTATTGAAAGGCTGGCGTATCGCCCGTTGCGCCGCAGCCCGAAGCTGGCCGTGCTTATCACCGCCATCGGCGTTTCCCTTTTTCTGGAATACACCGGCCAGCTTGTTTTCGGTGCGGCGCCGAAAAGTTTCCCCGCGTTGATTCCGTCTTATCCCCTGACTCATTTTGGCGGCTTGAGCATCAACAGCAATCAAGCTGTCGTGCTCGCCGTCACATTATTATTGCTGGTCGCGTTGCGGTTCATCGTCCAGAAAACCAAGATCGGCATGGCGATGCGCGCGTTGGCGTTCAACCCCGAGGCTGCGGCGCTCATGGGCATCAATACCGATGTCGTCATCTCGTTTACCTTCGGCCTTGGTTCGGCCCTAGCGGCGGCGGCGGGAATTTTGTGGGCCATCAATTATCCGTCCATTGACCCCCTCATGGGCATTCTGCCCGGGCTGAAGGCCTTTGTCGCGGCGGTGCTCGGCGGCATCGGCAATCTGCCGGGCGCGGTGCTTGGAGGACTCATCATCGGCGTCACCGAAACTTTTGTTTCCGGCTACATTTCCTCGACCTACCGGGACGCGATTGCCTTTGGCGTGCTGATTCTAATTTTGCTCATCAAACCATCCGGTTTGCTCGGCAAAAAGGAGATTGAAAAGGTATGAGGTTCAAGCACGCCAAACTTTTCCTGGCCGGTGTGATTGTGCTGTGCTTTTTGATTTCGCTCGTTGAAGACAAAATCAATTCCTACTGGCTGTTCATCAGCTACGACATCGGCATCAACATCATCCTCGCCGTCAGCCTGAATCTCATCAATGGTTATACCGGCCAGTTTTCTCTCGGCCACGCGGGATTCATGGCCGTGGGCGGCTATACGGCGGCGGTTATCACGAACCAATTTGGCGAACTGAATTCATTTGCGGCGGGCGCGTTGTTCCTCGGTTCGCTGCTGGCGGGCGGATTGCTCGCCGCGATTACAGGATTTCTGGTGGGCCTGCCGACACTGCGCTTGCGGGGAGATTATCTGGCCATCGTCACGCTCGGTTTCGGTGAAATCATCCGCGTGATTTTTCAAAACATGGACAAGGTCGGCGGCGCGCGCGGTTTGAGCGTGGCGCACGGCTGGACAAATTTCTTCTGGGCCTTCGGCTTTGCGGCGGTGACGATTTACGTCGTCACCTCGCTGGTGCATTCAACTCATGGGCGCGGATTCATCGCAGTGCGCGACGACGAGGTCGCCGCCGAGGCGATGGGTATCAACACCACCAAATACAAGGTCACCGCGTTCGTTGTCGGCGCGTTCTTTGCGGGCATCGCGGGCGGACTTTACGCGCATTCGAAGCAATTCCTCACGCCGGGTGGATTCGGCTTCATGCAATCCATCACCATCGTCGTGATGGTCATCCTCGGCGGCATGGGGAACACGCCGGGCGTCATCATTGCCGCAATTTTGCTGACGCTGTTGCCGGAAGGGTTGCGCACGGTTGCCGGCATCGAACATCTGCCGGGTATCAGCCGTGAATTCCCGTTGAGCTGGGTCGGCGACGCGCGGATGGTGATTTATTCACTGCTGCTCATCGTGCTCATGCTCACGAGGCCGCAGGGACTGTTTGCTTTCCGAAAATCTATTTACACGAAATAAGAATGCCCGCGCTGCTGCAACTCGACAAAGCTACCATCCGCTTCGGAGGGTTGACCGCTGTTTCAGAGTTGGACCTTCAAATTAGCGGCCACGAACTCGTCGGCCTTATCGGCCCGAACGGCGCTGGCAAGACGACCGTGTTCAATCTCATCACCGGTGTTTATCAGCCGACAGAGGGCGAAATCTCCTTTGACGGCCAAACCGTCGTCGGCAGCAAGCCTTATCGCATCACCGCGCGCGGCATTGCGCGCACGTTCCAAAACATCCGATTGTTCCCGTCGCTGACCGTGTTCGACAACGTCCGCACGGTTTTTCACCTCCATTTGCGCGGGGACATCCGGCACGCGCTCTGGCGCGGGCGCGCGTTTCACGAAGAGGAAAAATCCATTGCGGCGCAGGTCATGGAATTGATGGAAATTTTTCATCTGGGAAAATTCCGCGATGCCCCGGCGAAGAGTTTGAGCTACGGCGACCAGCGGCGACTAGAAATCGTCCGCGCACTGGCGACCAAGCCGAAACTCCTGCTGCTCGATGAACCTGCCGCCGGCATGAACACAAATGAGAAGACCGAACTGATGCGACTGATCCAGTTCATCAAGGACAAGTTCCAGATTTCCGTGCTGCTCGTCGAGCACGACATGCAGGTTGTCATGGGCATTTGCGAACGCGTCGTCGTTCTGGATTACGGCGTGAAAATCGCCGAGGGCACGCCCGGCGAAGTGCGGGCTAATCCGAAGGTCGTCGAAGCTTATCTGGGCGAGTAAGGATCGAAATGAACAACAAAGGAACAAGGCAACAAAGTTTTCGGGAAACAGGTCTGGCTTTCTTCGTTACTTCGTTACTTTGTTGTTAAAACCCATGTTGGAAATTAAAAACCTTCAAGTCAGCTACGGTGCCATCACCGCGCTGCATGGAATTTCTCTGTCTGTGCCGGACGGAAAGATTGTCACGCTCATCGGCGCGAATGGTGCGGGCAAGACGACGGCACTCAAAACCATCTCCGGCCTGCTCAAGCCGAAATCCGGTGAAATCCTCTACGGCGGGAAGAACATCGCCGGCCAGCAGCCGCATCAAATCGTCAAACTCGGCCTTTCGCACGTGCCGGAGGGCCGCATGATTTTTGCGAACCTCACCGTGATGGAAAACCTGCAACTCGGCGCATATCTGCAAAAGGACCGGCAAATCGTCCGGCGCGAACTCGAACACGTTTTTGCGCTGTTTCCACGGTTGCAAGAACGCGAGAAGCAAATCGCCGGAACACTTTCCGGTGGAGAGCAGCAGATGCTGGCGATTGGCCGGGCGCTGATGAGCAGGCCGAAATTCCTGATGCTGGATGAGCCGTCGCTCGGCCTCGCGCCGCTGCTGGTGAAGACAATTTTCGAGAAAATTGTCGAGATCAACCGGCAACAAGGCATCACGATTTTGCTGGTGGAGCAGAATGCCAACCTCGCGCTGGAAATTTCACACTTCGGCTACGTTCTCGAAACAGGCAAGGTCGCGGTACAGGGCGATTCCGCCGCATTGCGCCAGAATCCGCAGGTCAAAAGCGCCTATTTGGGCGGCTGATTTACCCGAAAAGTCCTGTTGACTTCGTCCGTGCATCTGATAGATTCCGCCTCCCTTTTGTTTGGGTAAATAATGAAAACACATTTGCCGAAAGTGAATTTAGACGAGCGCAAGTGGCATCTGATTGATGCCGACGGCGCGGTGCTCGGCCGTTTGGCCGTGCAGGTTGCCGACATTTTGCGCGGCAAAAACAAGCCGGTCTATACGCCGCATCTCGATGCCGGCGATTTTGTCGTGGTCATCAACGCGGAAAAAGTCCGCGTCACCGGCAAAAAAGAGATCGCCAAGCAATACATGACTTATTCCGGCTGGAAAGGCGGCGAGAAATACACGACCGTCGAGCGGCTGCGCGTCAAGAATCCGGAACACCTCATCACGCACGCCGTGAAGGGCATGATTCCCAAGAACCGGCTCGGCCGGGTGTTGCTCACAAAATTGAAAGTGTTCAAAGGCCCGAAACATCCGCACTCGGCGCAGCAACCTGCGGCTCTCAAGGCGGCGGCATAAATTGATTTATGGCTGAAACAAAAATCATTGAATTTCTTGGCACCGGCCGGCGCAAAACCGCCGTCGCGCGTGTCCGGCTCGCAACCGGCAGCGGCAAGATCACGGTCAACCGCCGGGCTTTTGAAAATTATTTCCCGCTTGAAACCTTGCGCGCCACCGTTATCCAGCCGTTGACGGTCGCCGGTGCGCTGGAAAAATTTGACGTTCGCGTGAACGTCGCGGGCGGCGGGCCGAACGGCCAGGCTGACGCTGTTCGTCATGGCATTTCCCGCGCGTTGATTAAATTTGACGCGAACCTCCGTCCGCCGCTGAAGGCGGAAGGATTGCTCACGCGCGATCCGCGCATGCGCGAACGCAAAAAATACGGCCAGCCGGGCGCGCGCAAACGGTTCCAATTCTCGAAACGTTAATCGCGCTGGAAATTTCCAAGCCCCGCTGGTTCAATCCGGCGGGGTTTTTTATTGCCATGAAACCATACGAAATACACGAAAACGGACTGCTGATCTCCGACGATCCGGCGTTGCTGGATCGCGCACTCATCTTTAACTTTTTGCGCAACCGCAGCTATTGGGCGCAGGAGGTGACGCAGGAAATTCTGGACCGCTCAATTGAGAATTCACTTTGCTTCGGAGTTTATCTGGACAGAACGCAAATCGGTTTTGCGCGTATCATCACGGATTTTGCGACCTTCGCGTGGCTCGCGGACGTTTTCATCACTGAGGAGAAACGCGGACAGGGTTTCGGCAAGAAACTCATGACCGCAGTGCTGGCGCATCCGCGGTTGCAGGGATTGCGGCGGTTCATGCTCGGCACGAGGGACGCGCACGGGCTTTACGCCCAATTCGGCTTCAAGCTGCTGGCGCATCCCGAACGTTTTATGGAAATCCGTTGGGAGAACAGTTACAAATGTGGCTGTTGAAACGGTCGTTGAACTTAAAATGAAAACAAAAAAAGTGGCCATCATCGGCGCGTCGGGTTACTCCGGCGAAGTTTTGGTGCAGTTGCTCTTGAACCATCCGCATGCGGAACTGGTCGCCGTCACCTCGCGCCAGAATGCCGGGCAGACGCTGGCGCAGGTCTTCCCGAAATTCGCCAGCCATCCAAAATCCAAATCGCTCCGATTCTCGGAGCCGAACGTCGAACCACTGGCGAAGCAGGCCGACGTGGTTTTTCTCGCACTCCCGCACGGCGTCGCCGCCGAATACGCCGTACCGCTGCTCGAAGCGGGTTGCGTTGTCATTGATTTGAGCGCGGACTTCCGGCTCAAGAGCGCAGAAATCTACAAGGACTTTTACGCGCATGACCATCCCGCGCCAGACTTGCTGAAAAAATCCGTCTATGGCCTGCCGGAAATTTACCGGGACGAAATCAAAAAGTCGCTGCTCATCGCTTCGCCGGGCTGTTACCCGACAAGCATTTTGCTGCCAACGATTCCGTTGCTGAAGGCGGGCTTGATCAAACCGACGGGCATCATCGCCGACTCGCTGAGCGGCGTGAGTGGCGCGGGCCGAAAGGCGGAGATTGATTATCTCTTTTGCGAATGCAACGAAAGCGTCAGGCCATATGGCGTGCCGAAGCATCGGCATTTGTCCGAGATCGAGGAACAACTTTCTTTCGCCGCCGGAACAAAAGTCGTGATTCAATTCACGCCGCATTTGATTCCGGTGAACCGCGGCATTTTGACGACACTTTATCTGACGCCGGAAAAATCCACCGATGTGGAGAAAATTTCCGCGTGTTACGCCAAAGCCTACGGCAATGAGCCGTTCGTCCGGTTGCTCGAAGCCAAGGCTTTGCCCGACACGAAGAACGTGGTCGGCACAAATGTCATCGAAATCGCGTGGCGGCTTGACCCGCGCACGGGCCGGCTCATCGTGATGAGCGCCGAGGACAATCTGGTAAAGGGCGCGAGCGGACAGGCGGTCCAAAGCATGAACATCCTGTGCGGTTGGCCGGAGACGGCCGGGTTGGTTTAGCGTCTGCGAATCAGGTGCAAGTCAAGCCACCCATCGAGCATTTGAACGAGCCGGTGATGCGGTTCGCGCGCCAGGATTTTGCCACGCTCAACCAGAATTTCACGATCGAGCAGGCGCTTGCCTCCATCCGCAAGCGCGGCGTGGGTGAGAAAATAGTCTATTTTTACGTCGTTGATGACGCCGAACAACTCGTCGGCGTCGTTCCCACGCGGCGGCTGCTCATGGCCGCGCTGGAAATGCCGCTGTCGGAACTGATGATCCGCCGCGTCGTGGCCATCCCGCACACAGCGACCGTGATGGAGGCTTGCGAATTTTTTGTGCTCCACAAATTTTTCGCCTTCCCGCTGATTGACGGGGCGCGCCGCGTGGTGGGGCTTGTGGACGTGGGATTGTTCACGGAGGAGGTTTTTGACATCGCCGAGCGCGAGCAACTGACGGAGGTTTTTGAAACGCTCGGATTCCACGTGGCGCAGGTGCGCGACGCCTCGCCGCTGCGCGCGTTCCGGTTCCGTTTTCCATGGCTGCTGACGACCATTGTCAGCGGCACGCTTTGCGCGTTTCTGGCAAAGTTTTATGAACTGACACTGGCCAAAAGCCTCGTGCTCGCGTTTTTTCTCACCATGATCCTGGGCCTGGCCGAAAGCGTGAGCATCCAGTCCATGACCGTCACGATTCAAATGCTGCGGACGAACAAGCCAACGTTCCGGTGGTATCTGCAAACGTTGCGACGCGAATGCACCACGTCGCTGCTGCTCGGCGCGGCGTGCGGGCTGGTCGTATTTGTAATCGTCTGCATCTGGCGCGACGCGGGGATGCCGGCGGTTGTCATCGGCTCAAGCGTCCTGTTTTCCGCATTAATCGCCAATCTCTCCGGCTTGACCGTTCCAACCCTGCTGCACGCGCTCAAGCTCGATCCCAAAATCGCCGCCGGGCCGGTCACGCTGGCGCTAGCGGACATCCTGACGTTGCTGTTTTACTTCAGCCTCGCGAAATTTTTCCTCTGACAATGAGCCGTTCTTCGCCTCGAACAAAATCTGCCAAATGGAACCCCGCAGACTACGCCGCGAATTCTGTCGTGCAACACACCTGGGCGCGCGAACTCATTGCCAAGCTTAACTTGCACGGCGATGAGCGCATCCTCGATGTCGGCTGCGGCGACGGCAAAATCACCGCTGAAATCGCCAGTGCCGTTCCGCGCGGCCTGGCCATCGGCGTTGACGCCTCGCGGCAAATGATTGAGTTTGCGCAAAGGACTTTTCCGGCGAAGAAATTCCCGAACCTGGAATTTCATGTCATGGACGCGCGCAAAATCAGTTTTGCCGCCTTGTCTTCTCCCTCTCCTCCCCGGAAGGAGGAGAGGGCCGGAGTGAGGAGGCATTTAATTTTAAATTCTAAACCACTCGCCCCAGCCCTCTCCCCGCTTGGGCGGGGCGAGGGGGCTGAGCCTGCGCCATTCGATATCATTTTTTCCAACGCCGCGCTGCACTGGGTGGACGACCATCAGGCCATACTGCGCGGCATGGCGATGGTCTTGAAACTCGGTGGGCGGTTGATTGTTTCCTGCGGCGGCAAGGGCAACGCGCAGGCCGTATTTGTCGCGTTGCGGCCGGAAATGCGGCTCAAGCGCTGGCGCGAATTTTTCCGCAGGATGCCGAAGCCCTATTTCTTTTACGCGCCGGAGGATTACGAGAAATGGCTGCCGAAATTCGGCTTCAAAATCAACAGGCTCAAATTTGCGCCGAAGGATGCGACTTATGCCGGCGCGGACGGATTCGCTGCGTGGCTGCGGACAACCTGGCTGCCATATGTCCAACGTTTGCCGGAAAACATGCGCGAGGAATTCATTACTGCCGTCACGGATCGTTATGTGGCAAAACATCCGCCGGATGATGCCGGGCAGGTACGTGTGAAGATGGTGCGACTGGAAATTGATGCGGTTAAGATTTGAAAATCGCGCGCAGCTTCCGCAAATTCTTTTCAACATGAGCAAAATTAAATTCAAAGAAACTGTCGGTTCCATTGTCGCGCCGCAGGGTTTTCTGGCCAGCGGCGTGTTTTGTGACATCAAACGTCTCGGCACCGGCAAAGGCTCGAACAAGGGACAAAAGCGTGACCTCGCGCTCATCGTCTCGGAAGTGCCTGCAACAGTTGCCGGCATGTTCACGACAAACCAGGTTTGCGCAGCGCCGGTGAAGATTTGCGCCGAACGTGTGAAAAAGGGCGTTGCGCAGGCATTGGTCATCAATTCCGGTAACGCCAACGCCTGCACCGGCAGGCAGGGCTTGAACGATGCCCGCGAAATGACCGCGTTGCTGGCAAAACTTTTGCATATGCCGGCGGAACAAGTTTTGGTCGGCTCGACCGGACGCATCGGAGTCACGATGCCTATGGCGAGTGTGAAACGTGGCATCTCCGAAGCCGCACAAATCCTCGGCAACGCACCCGCCCAAGCCGATGAAGCCTGCGAAGCCATCATGACCAGCGACACGCGGCCAAAGCAGATTGCGGTCGAATTCAAACTGGGCGGCAAAACCGTCCGTATCGGCGGCATTTGCAAGGGCGCGGGAATGATTCAGCCCGGCATGAGTCCGACCGGCGCGCGACCAGCGGCATTGCCGCTCCATGCGACAATGCTTTGCTTCATCACAACCGATGCAGCAATTGACGCGAAAATCTTGCAAGCGACGCTGAATGAAGCTGTCGCTAACAGTTTCAACCGCATCACCGTGGACGGTGATACGAGCACGAACGACACCGTGCTCGTCTTGGCAAACGGTCTGGCTGGAAACAAAAAACTCGTCACTCGTCATTCGTCACTCGTCACTTTTCAGCAGGCTTTGAACCACGTCTGCCTCGAACTGGCAAAAATGATTGTGCGCGACGGCGAGGGCGTTCATCGCGTCGTGACAGTGCGGGTGAACGGCGCGAAGACGATTCAGGACGCCGATGCCGCCGCGCGGGCGGTGGCGAACAGCGCGCTTGTGAAGACAAGCTGGCACGGCGGCGACCCGAACTGGGGCCGCATCATTGACGCGCTTGGCTATTCGCCGGCAAAAATCGTCGAGGAGAAGGTAAACATCGGTTACAGCTCCAGCGGCAGTAAACAAATTCTTTGGAGCTTAAAACGCGGACAGCCAACGAAGGCGACGTTCAAACAGCTTTGTATTGCCGCCGCGCCAAAGGAATTTGATCTGCATATCAACTTGAATCTCGGCAAAGCCGGCGCCGTGATGTATGCCTGCGATTTGACCGAGGAATATGTGGACTTCAATAAGGGTGATGTGGGTGATCCGAGTTCGCTCGGAGGCTGAATCATTTCGGAGATTCGGGGTTCATGGAACTCGCCCCTCCGATGGGGGAAAAAGCCGCTGGAATATTCCAGCGGCTTCGAATTTCTTACAGCACTTTAGTTTGATGCGCGTCCGGTAACACCCTTGGTGCCTTTGGTGATGGCGCGGGCGGGTTCTTTTGGGCGCAGGGCGCGGACGGACGCACCAGCGCGCCACATCTCGGAGTTGTGGAGCTGGTCCAGTTCCTTTTGCAACAGCTTCTGGTAATTCGAGCCGCCGCAGGCAGAAAGCACGCGGGCGCATTCCCGGCCATCCTTGACGCGCTGATATAGGTCCTTGAACACAGGCAGCGTCGCTTTCTTGAACTTGGGTTTCCAATCCAGCGCGCCGCGCTGAGCTGTGGCGGAGCAATTGGAATACATCCAGTCCATCCCGTTCTCGTCCACGAGCCGGATGAGGCTCTGGGTGAGTTCCTCGACGGTTTCGTTGAATGCCTCGCTCGGCGAGTGGCCGCGGGCGCGGAGCACTTCGTATTGCGCTTCCATGACGCCGGCCAGCGCACCCATCAAAATACCGCGTTCGCCGGTGAGGTCGCTGAACACCTCGTGCTGGAACGTGGTGGGGAACAGATAGCCGGAGCCGACACCGATGCCCAGCGCCAAGCAGCGCTCGGTGGCGCGACCGGTGTAGTCCTGCCCTACGGCGAAACTGGAATTGATACCAGCGCCAGTGAGGAAATTACGGCGGACATTCAGGCCGGAGCCCTTCGGCGCCACCATGATGACGTCCACGTTCTTCGGTGGGATGACGCCGGTCTGGGACTTGTAGGCAATCGAAAAGCCGTGCGAAAAATAAAGGGCAGCACCGGGCTTCAGGTTTTTCTTCACCACCGGCCAGATCTGGCGTTGGGCGGCATCGGAAACCAGCATCTGTATGACGGTGCCCTTTTGCACGGCTTCCTCGATGTCGAACAGGGTTTTGCCGGGCTTCCAGCCGTCGGCCTTGGCGCGATTCCAGCCCTTGCCGCCGGGACGGTTGCCGATGATGACGTTGAAACCGTTGTCGCGCAGGTTCAGCGCCTGAGCCGGTCCCTGCACGCCGTAACCGATGATGGCGATGGTTTCGTTCTTGAGCACCTTGCGGGCGCGGGCCATCGGGAATTCCTTCCGCGTGATGACTTTTTCCTTGGTTCCGCCAAAATCAATGATTGCCATAATCAACTCTTTCTTCGATGGGTGTTGGTTTTGTTTTTAACTCGTCAAATGAACCTTGAATTCTAGCCGTCTTTGCGCGCCAGTCAAACGGAAACGCGGTCCGGTGTTGTCCTAATTTGAATTTTCATAGTAGTTTCTTCAAAATGAGGTAGGCCACTCCGTAGATTATCAAGATTGCTGCAACCACTATGATCAGAAGTGTTCCCGTGTTAAGCGGGTGTTTATCAACGAGTGAATTTACTGCGGTTTCTGGGTTCATTCTTGCCCTGACTTTCGCCAAAATTGCGACTTTAACGTTTGTTTCCCGCAATGTTACAGGTGGAATTTCCAATACGGTCACAAACCGCTCGTCCTTGCCATCCGCCGGTATCTGGTTACTTGCGCGGCAACGCGACTTTGCCGGTGCGCGTGATTTCTTGAACGCCGAACGAATTCATCAGGCCGATGAACTTTTCCACCTTGCTGTCGGCGCCGGTGATTTCGATGGTGAGCGACTTGGGCTGCACGTCCACGATTTTCGCGCGGAAAATGTCCGTGATCTGCATCACCTCGGCGCGCGACTTGGAATCCACCGCGACTTTCACGAGCACCAGCTCGCGGTCCACGTATTCGCCCTCCTGGAAATTCTGCACCTTGATGGCATTGGGCAGCCTATTGAGCTGCTTGACAATCTGCTCCAGCGTCGCCTCATCGCCGTGCGTAACGATGGTCATGCGCGAGAGATTGGGGTCATGCGTCGGGCCGACGTTGAGCGTGTCAATGTTGTAGCCGCGGCCGCTGAACAGCCCGGCCACGCGGGTGAGCACGCCGAATTTGTTTTCCACCAGAACTGAAATGGTATGTCTAGGCATAAAACCGTTTGGAAACGGGAGTGGAGACTAACATCCCAAACGAATGGGGTCAATTTGCAAATTGGCTGTCAGAATTCAGTTCCTCGGCTTTGCGCTCGTGAATTGCGGCGCGATCGGGATCATTGACTTTGAAATAGCCTGAAAGTTGCTGTTGTAAATCGCGTTCGACCGACTCGCGCTGCAGCGCATGCCTTGACCAGACGAAACCAAGCGCAGCCAATCCAATTAACAATGCGGCAATTCCAGCCGGATTTTTGAACGTTAAATCCATGGTTTCGCGGAACAATCCGTATCCGCAAAGACCGATGAACAACACCAAACCGCACGACAAGATGGCGATGGAATTCTTCAACAACCATTGCGAGACCGCAGCGAATCGGCCTGCGGAAACGAGCGGCGTCGGGGAAAGACATACCGGAGGCAAAATGGATTGTAATTTCGGATCGCGCAAAACTCCCAATGTAACTTTTGGGTCCGGCCGGACAGTCGGTTCCTTGAACAATTCGCGCTCATCGCCGGTTTTGAGAAATGCCTCCGTGCGTTCCTCCGCGATGAGATTCCACTCACGGGTCACGACCAGGACATCATCCACGACGACCAGCGAAATCCGGCAGAGGCCAAAAAGAATGACACCCCAGAAAAGGAGCGGCAGCAAAAGCCCGCCCCATCGCTTGATATGTTTGTGTTCCCAAAATTGCCCGAGTAATACGGATGCAAAGAGGCTGGCGACAACGAAGATATTCAACACATCCATATAACGGCTTCCGGCGACAAACTGCACATAATTCGCCCGACCGTAGGCTATCATCACTGACTGCAGCACGCTCCACAGCGCCAGGGTTAAAATCAATTCCGCCGCCAGCGTCATCTGAAAATTTGGCCGAAGATAAAGCACGAGCAACAGAACGAGCGGCAGCGCGATAATGAACACCATTCCCGGAATGTTCAAGAAAGGCCAGTTCAGATTATGCGTCAGAGCGGCCGTGAATTCTTGAAATGAATGCGCCTGTAACGGGCGATTGTATTGCGACATGCCAACCATCAATAAACCCAGAACGGTTAAAACAATGCACAAGGCCAAGGTGATAAAATCCATTTTCTCCATCCGCCGATTTTTGATCGTCCTTAACAGAATCAACCCGCCCGCCGCCATCGGAGCAACCAGACCCGAGGCCATTGTCAACAACCCCAAAACCACCGCGACAAATCCAAGCCACCATCGCCAACTGCCAGCCCTGGCGAATCCCAGTCCTACGATGGTTGCCAGGGCAAAAATATTCACAAAATACCACATCGAGTTGTATCCCCAGATGGCATTTTCCCCGCCATACGGCAGTGCGAAGAAAGGCATCAATAAAAAACAGACGAGCCACCCGCGTTTTCGCCCAAAAAATTTCCACAGGCAATAGGCCAGCCCGCAGGCGAATGTGGCATGAATAAAAGCATTGACGGCCATTTGAAGCAGTGGATCCCACCGACCGTTAAGCTTGATGACAAGTAAATCCAATAAATTTGTCATCACCGCCCTGTTGTTGCTGTCTATTGCAAACAGATCGCTTCCATGCAAGGGTCCTTCCGACCATGGGCGAAATAGGGCATCGGCTTCATACCATTGATCCCAAATTGGAATCGGGGAACCGTAAAGCCAGATCGTCCAAAGCTGTGCGCCGAATGCGGTCAGAAATAAGGCCGTTAGCCAGCCGGCAAAATTTCTGAACGATTCATTTTCCTGGCGAGAGTTTTGCATTTTGTTAATTGTCGGTTTAAGGGACGGATTGTGCCCTTTCTCCTCCGCCACTGTTCTTTTCCACGCCTCGATTATGAATCCAGATTATCATCGGCCAGCATAGCAGAATGATTGCGGCAATACTGGCGAGCCAGAGACCGAGAATCAGGCTCGCGGGTTTATAGACAAATTCCAAAGTCCCATCACCCGCCGGCACAACGACGCCGCGAATGGCATAATCGACCTGAAGAATTGGCACCGGCTTACCGTTGTAATAAGCGTGCCAGCCTTTGTCCCACCGGTCGGCCAGCACGACGAGTCCGGGCGTTTCCATGTGAACGGAGATTGCGATGCGCGTCGGAATTTCATGCGTAATTTGCGCCGTGCCGCGACAGGCAGCCGGCAGATTGACGGGCGATTCAACATACGCGGTGTCGAGCGGCCCGAATTCCGGCGCGGACAATTTTTCCAATTCATCGCGGTCGTCGGAGACGATTTCGACGGATTTCGGAACGAACGCGCGAGGCAGGGCATTGGAATTGATCAAGACCCAATAGTCCGGGCTTTGAAACGCGGGATGAATGTCGGGCGGCGGCATTCCGCGGAAGATGATGTAGCGCACATCAAGCATGTCCATTACCGGGGTAAGCTGGATTGTGCCGGGCGATTTTATGGTTCCTTTCGGCACGAGCAATTGAGTTGCCGCATAAACAGGGGTCGTTCCCGGTACAGCCGCAGTTTTCAAAAGATCCACCATGCGTTTGGGGTCAATCGCGTCGTAGCCCCGGATATCTTTCAAACCTTCCATGATGGCCAGCGACGCGGGAAGACATTGATTGCCGATAATCCGGCCCGGAGCGGATTGAGCGATCTGATCCAAAGCCGGGATTGGAGGATAATAGAGCGACGAGTCGCATTGGACGCAACGGCCATGGTCAAACCAGAGCAAGTCGCCCAGCAAAAGAACCACCAAGACTGGGAACAGGCGGAAGCGCCCGGTCCTTTGGAACCAGAGCAACAGCCAGATGACGAAGCCTACGCCGCAAAACATCGCTGTCGCGGTGTAATGGCGGATGAACCAGGCTTGAACCTGATGCACGCCGTTGGTGTCGTGGAGCCAGGCGAATGTTTTTCCACCAAGAATCATCTGGTCAAGCTGTGTGGCGACAGGCTCCGGTAAGACCCTGGCGCGGAAGAGGCACCAACCGCAAAGCCCGGCTAGCAACAGGGCCGGCAGCCAGAACCACCTGCGGCGCGACACGGCGCCGTTCAGAAGGTTTTCCAGCCCGATAGCCGTCATTGACAGGATGGCGAAAGAGGTCAGAAACACGAGACGGTTGTGTGACATCATGTTGAGGCAGGGCAGACGCAACAATTGGACAAATCCCGGAATATTCAGGCACCAGCCAAGACCGAAGATGGCGAGAAAAGTCCAGAACAGGTTCATGGCACGATGCCGCCGACTGCACCAAGCCAGCGGCGCAACCACCAGCGTTGCCAACACACCGGTATAGCCTGCAGCCGTGCTCTCGATGAAGTTTGTACCGCCGTCTACGGGGATGATATAAACGCTACCCTTGGCGAACGTCCCGTAGATGTCCGGTAAAACGATTTGCGGGAGCGCCGCCAGTCCCGTCGGCGGCCGTTCTTCGGCACCATCGCTACGCTGCAACATCCGTGCACCCGTTCGCGCATATTCCACAAGGGGGAGGATGCATGGAGCCGCCAGAAGAAAGCCCAGTCCCCAGCCCAGCACCAGCAGTGCCACCGCCCTGCGCGCCTTCCGGCCAAACCATTCACCGGCATGAGCATCCGACAAACACCAGAGGGCAAAAATTCCCGCTCCCAGCAGCACCTGCCCGGCAAAATCAATATTGCCGCTGGTCAGCACCAAAAAAGTGACGAGAGACAGGCCGACGACCGCCAGCAGGTTCCTGTGCCGAATAGTATTGTCCACCGACAAAAAAATCCACGGAAGCCAATAGACGGACAAATGGGCGGGATAGCCGAATCGAAGGGCAAAAAACGCCGTCAAGGGATAGCACCAGGCACAGACGGCCGCAGGCCAAAAGCCGACCCGAAACAATTGGCGACAAAAAAAATACATGCCAACGCCACCTACCAGAGCGGCCAGCAATTGTACCCAAGCCAGTATCACCGGCGATGTCACGCAGTATTCCAAGAGGAGGAAGAGTGAGTATTTAGGCCACACAAATGGCACGCCCCCGTAATCATGCGGATCCCACATGGGGAAACGACCGGCGTGAAATTCTGAGACGGCAAACTGGCGCGCCGGTTCAAATTGGATCACCAAATCGGCCAACATTTGATCCTGGGGAACCAGCCCGGCTGCTTCGGAGGATTGGGGAATGTAAATATTCGATCCGGCGAGAATATCCAGTGGCAACAAGATTTTTTGGCTGATTAAAGACGGGCCATACAAAATCACCTGTCCCAAAACGATTCCAAACAACACAATGAACCAGCGGAAACGTCTGCCTGGATCGAATTGCCCATTTACGTCGTCCATGTGTCAAATTTTAATCCGGCACGGCCCTGATCAGAAGAACGGATTGTGCTGCTTTTCCTCCGCGACGGTCGTCAACGGGCCGTGGCCGGGGCAAAGCAATGTTTCCGCCGGCAGTGACAAAATTTGTTCGCGCACTTTTTGCGTGGCCAAATCCCATGCGCCATTGCCGTTGCCCATCGAGCCGGCGAAAATCGCGTCACCGACGAATGCGATGAGCGGTGCATCCTCCTGCCAGTTGCCGACCATGTAAGTCACGCCATCCTCCGCGTGACCGGGCGTTTCGCGGTGCGTCACCCGCAATCCTCCAAGATGGATGATTTCAGCAGTCTTGTTTCGCTGATCCACCGGGGCATTTTTCGAGCCGGAATGCAACCGCACTTTAGGCCATGCCTCGCGGATTCTCGGCAGCGCCTCGACATGGTCCCAATGCGAGTGTGTGATGAAGATGTGCCGGAGCTGGAGTTGTTCGGCGGCGATGGTGTCGAGAATCGGTTTTGCGTCAAGGCCGGTGTCGAACACCGCCGCGTCGCGGGTGACTTCGTCCCAGACGAGATAAGAATTCACGGTCAACCCTTCGCCCGCCGTGGTAAAAAAGCGAATCTCATGCCATAGGCTTAAATCCTTTTGCGATGGCAGCCAACCGTTGGCGATAGCTTCGAGCTTTTGCGGATTCAGGCCAATCAATGGCGCGAGCCTGGAGAAATTAATTTTCGCCGTCGCTTTGCCGGTTTCTTCAAGCGCGGACAATTCAGTTTCGGAAATGCCTGCGGCACCCGCCGCAGCGGGAGTTGAAATATTGCTCATCGTCCGCGCCTTGCGGATGATGTCGCCTAGATGGTCTTCGAGATTCACGGCCAAAACGTTAGCCGCACGATGTGCGATGTCGCAAGCTTTCGCTGCCGACGAAGTAGAATCGGCAAACCGCCCAAAGCAGCAGGCGAAACGCCCTTCATTTTCCGGCCAGACCGTCGAGTGCGAAGTTAAGCGTCATCACATTTACGCGCGGTTCGCCGAAAACGCCGAGGTCGCGGTCACTGGTGTTCTGTTTCACGAGCGCGCGCACACTGTCCTCGGACATTCCGCGCGCCTTGGCCACACGCGGAACCTGCAATTCCGCGTTTGCCACGCTGATGTGCGGGTCGAGGCCGCTGGCGGACGCGGTCACGGCGTCGGCGGGAACCTGCGCGTTGGTCGCCAGGTTATTGTCTGAACGGTAGGTGGCGATGTTTTGCGTGATATTGGCCACCAGATTTGACGAGGTGGGGCCGAGGTTGCTGCCACCAGAACTCGTGGGGTCATAACCATTCGATCCCGCCGCAGACGGCCGCGGATGGAAATAGCGTGGGCTGGTGAAATTTTGCGCCAGCAACGACGAACCTCGAATTGCGCCGGACTTGTCCACCATCAAGCTGCCATTGGCCTGATGCGGAAACAGCAGTTGCGCTGCGCCATAGACAATAAGCGGATACAATCCGCACAGGATGACGGCGAAGAAAAGTGTCGCCACAATCGAGCGGCCGAATTCAGCAAAGATGTTTTTCATAATTTTCCATTGTGAGTTACGCGAGATGCAAGCCGGCGACTATGAGGTCAATGAGTTTGATGCCGATAAACGGCAGAATGACGCCACCAACGCCATAAATCAGGAGATTGCGCCGGAGAATATCCGCCGCGCCGAGCGGACGGAATTTCACGCCGCGCAACGCCAGTGGAATGAGCGCGATGATGATGAGCGCGTTGAAAATCACAGCGCTCAAAATGGCGCTGTCCGGGCTGTGCAGGCGCATGATGTTCAGCGGCGCGATGACGGGAAAGGTCGCCATGAGCATCGCCGGGATGATGGCGAAGTATTTCGCCACGTCGTTGGCGATGCTGAACGTCGTGAGCGCACCGCGCGTGATGAGCAGTTGTTTCCCGATTTCGATGATCTCCAAAAGCTTGGTCGGGTTCGAGTCTAGATCAACCATGTTACCAGCTTCCTTGGCGGCTTGCGTGCCGGTGTTCATCGCCACACCGACGTCGGCCTGCGCGAGTGCGGGCGCGTCGTTTGTACCGTCGCCAATCATCGCCACGAGGCGACCGCCCTGCTGCTCGTGCCGGATGAGCTTGAGCTTGTCCTCCGGTTTTGCCTCGGCTAGAAAGTCGTCCACGCCTGCTTCCTGTGCGATGGCGGCGGCAGTCAGTTTGTTGTCGCCGGTGATCATCACGGTGCGGATACCCATCGCGCGGAAGCGTTTGAAACGGTCGGCCAGGCCGCCTTTCACGATGTCCTTCAAATGAATCACGCCGAGCGCGCGGTCACGGGTGGCGACGACGAGCGGCGTACCGCCGGAAAGCGATATCGCCTCCACAATTTTTTCAATTTCTGCCGGAAACATTCCGCCTGTGAATTGCCGGATGGCGTTCGCGGAGCCTTTGCGGATTTGCTTGCCTTCAAAATCCACGCCACTCATGCGCGTCTGTGCGGTGAATGGAACGAATTGCGCGCCGGGCAATTCGTGAATCGTCCGCGCACGGATGCCGAAATCTTTCGCGAGCACGACGATGCTGCGGCCTTCTGGCGTTTCGTCGGCGAGAGAGGCGAGTTGCGCGGCGTCGGCGAGTTCTTGTTCCGTGATGCCGGGCGCGGGCACAAATGCGGTCGCCTGGCGGTTGCCCAGCGTGATGGTGCCGGTCTTGTCGAGCAGCAGCACATCCACGTCGCCCGCAGCCTCGACCGCGCGCCCGCTCATCGCGAGGACATTACGCTGAAGCAGACGATCCATGCCCGCGATGCCGATGGCGCTCAACAAACCGCCGATGGTTGTCGGAATCAGGCAAACCAAAAGTGCGATGAGAACAGCGTCTGAAAAATTCACTCCGGCATACATACCGAACGGCTTCAACGTGATAACGGCGAGCAGGAATACGACCGTGAGCGCGGCGAGCAGAATCGTGAGGGCAATTTCATTCGGTGTCTTCTGGCGGCTCGCACCTTCGACGAGCGAAATCATACGATCCAGAAAGCCTTCGCCGGGATTAGCCGTGATGCGGATTTTGATTTCGTCGGAGAGCACGCGCGTACCGCCGGTGACGGCGCTGCGGTCGCCGCCGGCCTCGCGGATGACGGGCGCGGATTCGCCGGTGATGGCGGATTCGTCCACCGTCGCCGCCCCGAGGATGACTTCGCCGTCGGCGGGAATAATTTCATCGGTATGGACCAAAATGATGTCGTCTTTGCGCAAAGAGTCTGCATCGACAATTTCAATCTTGTCAGCGGCGGAAATTTTGTTCGCATTCGTGCGCGTGCGGGTCTGGCGGAGCGCCTTGGCCTGCGCCTTGCCGCGGCCCTCTGCGACAGCCTCGGCGAAATTCGCGAACAGCACGGTGAACCAAAGCCAGATGGCGATCTGTGTGACAAACAATGTCTGGCCGGGCGAGCGGAAGGCATCCACGGTGCTGATGGCCGCGCCAACCATCGTGACGAACATGACGGGATTTTTCACCATCAGCCGCGGGTCGAGCTTTTTGAAAGCATCGCCGACGGCCGGGATGAGAATCTTCGGGTCAAAAATGGAAACGGATTTTTGAGTCATAACAAATTCGGGTTAAAACAGGTTGCCTTTGAGCATCAGGAAATGTTCGACAATCGGCCCGAGAGCGAGCACGGGCAGGAACGTGAGCGCCCCTACCAAAATGACCGTGCCGACGAGAAGCGCGACGAATGTGAAACCGCTCACCGGAAATGTGCCGGCGCTGGCTGGAACGATTTTCTTGCGCGCGAGCGAACCGGCGAGCGCCAGCAGCGGGACAATCATTGCGAACCGACCGAGCAGCATGTCAATGCCCAGCGTCGTATCATACCAAGGCGTGTTGGCGTTGAGTCCAGCGAAGGCACTGCCATTGTTGCCCGCGCAGGACGTGTAGGCGTAAAGCATCTCGCTCAGGCCGTGCGGGCCGTTATTGTTCAAACCGGCCAGTCCCCAACTGCTCACCGACGCCCAGGCCGTGAAGCCCAGGATGATAAAGGCGAGGACAATGAACGCGAGCAGCGCCATTTTCACGTCGTAGGCCTCGATTTTTTTGCCGAGATATTCCGGCGTGCGCCCGACCATCAGTCCGGCGATGAACACGGTAATCACAACGAAAATCATCATTCCATAAAGTCCCGCGCCGACACCGCCGAAAATCACCTCGCCGGTCATGATGTTGAATAACGGCACTAGTCCGCCGAGCGGTGTGAAGGAATCGTGCATGGAATTAACCGCTCCGCACGAAGCGTCCGTCGTCACCGTGGCGAACAGCGCGGAATCGAAAATGCCGAAGCGGACTTCCTTGCCTTCCATGTTTCCATCGGCAACGGCGACGCCGAGTTGCTGATGGATCGGATTGCCCTTGGCTTCCGCCCACCAGCAAAGCATGACTCCCGCGAGAAACATCGCGAACATTGCCGACCAGACCGCCCAGCCGTGCCTTTGGTTTTTTGTTTCGCGCCCCAAGTGATAGGTCAGCGCGCTGCCAATGGCGAGAATCGAAAGCATCTGGATGAAATTCGAAAACGGCGTGGGGTTTTCAAACGGATACGCGGCGTTGGCGTTGGTGAAGCCGCCGCCGTTCGTGCCGAGCATCTTGATGGCCATCTGCGACGCCATCGGGCCTTGCACAATGGTCTGCGTATCGAGCGTCTGGTTCACCATCACCGGATTGCCCTTGGCGTCAACCACAGGCTTGCCACTCGCATCGGTCTTCTGTACGGAAACGGTCTGCGTCTCGATGACTTTCGCCGCCGTGTAAGGCTTGAAATTTTGGATCATGCCCTGCGAGACGAGGAACACGGCGTAGATAATGCAGATCGGCAGCAGCAGATAATACATGATGCGCGTCAAATCCACCCAGAAGTTGCCGATGGTGGTGGCCGTGTGCCGCGCGATGCCGCGCACGAGGGCGGCGGCAACCGCAATGCCGATGGCGGCTGAGAAAAAATTGTGGATGGCCAGCGCGACCATCTGCGAAAAATAAGACATCGTGGATTCGCCGCCGTAGCTTTGCCAGTTCGTGTTCGTCGTGAAGCTGACTGCGGTGTTGAATGCGAGATGCTGCGACAGCGCGCCGAATAGCTGCGGATTGAGTGGCAGGTGTTGCTGCAGGCGTAGAATCGCGTAGGTGAACAGGCAGCTCACGAGGCTGAAAATCAGCATTGCGAACGTGTATTGCTTCCAGCCGTGTTCCTTCTGCGGATCAACGCCGAGCACGCGGTAGGTGAGTTTTTCCAGCGGGCGCAACACCGGGTCGAGCCAGGTGCGGCCGTTTGCGTCAAGCACACGGTTGATATACAAACCAAGCGGCTTGGTGATGAGCAAAAGCGCGCCGATATAGAGCGCGAGTTCCAACCATTGATGGGAGTTCATGGCAGTTTGGTTAAAATTTTTCGGGCCGGAGCATCGCCACGAGGAGATACACGCAGAGCGCGATGGAAATGATTCCGAGAATGAGGTTTTCCATAAATTTAGTCAGAGCTTTTCACAGCCGACTGCGTAAATGCAGAAGGACATGAATGCTCCAATAACCAATCCGATATAGATTGCGTCCAACATAGTTTTGTCCTCGGTGATGCTGATGCGATGAGCACAGCACGCCATATCCAATTTTTCATCTTGGGTGAACTTGAGGCCGCGGACTTCGCGGATCAGAGGATCGCCCTTCCAATTGCCTGCGAGATTAGCTGTCGGGCTTGGCCTTGAAAGTGGCCTTGAAACCGGTTGCCCGGCTTCGTTCGCCCCGTCCTCAAATCACTTTGAGGAGTTTGGGTCTCCCGCGCCCGGCTTCAGGAAGGAAGCCAGACTTCGGCTGCAACGGCCAAAGTAAAACACATTTGACGCGCCTTGTCAAATCGCCCGCAAACAGGCCGTTTTATTGGGGGAAAAAGCTTTGCCGACGACGGTTTGCGTCTAAATTAGGAGCGCCATTCAATGACAGCCCGAAAAAGAACTTTGTCCATGCTCGTCTGGCTGACGCCCGCGATTCTGTTCGCATCTGATTTCGTCTATCAGCCTGTCACGATCGCGCCGCCGCCGCCGCCGCGCGAATTTCGCGGCGCGTGGATATCCGTCGTGGCGTCGAACCAGGATTGGCCTTCCGAACCCGGCCTGCCAGTCGCGCAGCAGAAGGCGGAATTGATTTCGCTGCTCGACCGCGCGGCGCAACTCCATTTCAACGCGGTCATTTTCCAGATCCGTCCGTCGAGCGACGCGCTTTACGCCTCGCCGATTGAGCCATGGTCGGAGCGCCTCACAGGCACGATGGGCAGGGCGCCGGAGCCATTTTACGACCCGCTTGCGTTCGCCACCGCCGAGGCGCACAAGCGCGGGCTGGAATTACACGCGTGGTTCAATCCGTTTCGCGCGCTGCATCCCTTGTCGAAATCAATCGTCGCGCCAAATCACATCACCAAAACGCATCCGGAACTCGTCCGCGAATATGACACGCAATACTGGCTCGACCCCGGCGAACCCGCCGTGCGCGAACACGTCCTGCGCGTGGTCATGGACGTGGTGCGGCGCTACGACGTGGACGGCGTGACGATCGACGATTATTTTTACCCTTATCCTGTGAAGAACGCGCTGGGCCGCAAGCTGGACTACCCCGACGACGCGAGCTGGCAGAAATACGGCCTGCGCAGCGGCGTGGCCCGCGACGATTGGCGGCGGCAAAACGTGAATCAATTCGTCCAGAGCGTTTATCAATCCATCAAGGGCGCGAAGCCGTGGGTGAAATTCGGCATCAGCCCGTTCGGCATCTGGCGTCCCGGCTATCCGCCGCAAATCAAGGGTCTGGACGCCTACGCGAGCCTCTACGCCGACTCGCGCCTGTGGCTGGCCTCCGGCTGGGTGGATTATTTGTCGCCGCAACTTTACTGGCCGGCAGACGCGCCTCAGCAAAGTTTTCCCGTCCTGCTCAATTGGTGGGCGGCGCAAAACGTGAAAGGCCGCCATCTCTGGCCCAGTCTCAACGATTACAACGTCGGCAAAGAATGGCCAGCCGAAGAAGTTGCGCGGCAGGTGGAAACGGCGCGCGAACAATCTGTCGGCGGTGAAATTCACTTCCATCTGCGCGATGTTTTGGAAAAACCCGCGCTCGCCAGCGTTATCCGCACCGAATACATCCAGCCCGCGCTCGTGCCGGCGTCACCGTGGCTCGATTCGTCTTTGCCGGACAAACCGAAAATTTCCGTCAAGACAGATGCGCGCAACAATCTGGTCGTGCGCTGGGAAATGGCGACCAATGAAATTCCCAAATCGTGGGTTCTTCAGATTCGCGGCACGAACAATCTCTGGAGAACGCAAATTCTTCCGGCAAACCAAACCGGATGCATTTTTTCAACGTCAACGCCGGATGTGATTTCAATCAGCGCCGTCAATCGCTACGGAAATATCAGCCTGCCAGCCACCGTCCAGAAAACCACGCCGCCACCGGCGATGGCACCATCACTGCAGTATCCCACACAGCCGCCCCGCCAGATGCACAGGCAGATCATTTACAGATAGCGGTCCAGAATTTCCGATAGACGATTTACGCGTGTGCTTGAATTTGGGGGGATTCGTAAATCGTAAATCGAGAATGGTTTTGGAAGGGCTGTAAGCCGAATTCTGTCTTCACTCTTGCGAGCGGAGAGAATCATTTGTCTGTGCAGCCGATACCCGAAACCCGTCACGCTTTCGCGAAACTTGGAGCGAGCAGCTCCGTGGTCTCCTATTTGGCCTTGCACCCGATGGGGTTTTCCGTGCCGTCACGCTCACACGCAACGCGGTGGTCTCTTACACCACCTTTTCACCCTTACCGCATCAAACGGACTGCGGCGGTTTAATTTTCTGTGGCACTGTCCGTCGGAAAGCCTTTCAACCTTCCGCCCGCGTGTATCCCAATCGAACGGACTTGGGTTACGCGGCATCGCGCCCTTTGGTGTTCGGACTTTCCTCCCCGGACTTGCGCCCGGAGCGATTCTCCGCCCTTCCAAAACCATGTAAATTATAGCCCGAAAATCCGCCTTAACAAGTCAAACCGCCGCTGGACTGAATTCAAGGAACGCTGAATCTATTTGTTTCAAGAGGCTGGCCGCTGATGATTGACTTCAACCTATTGCCATCGCGGACAAACTCGCAGTGCCCGTCGGCAAAAGTGAAGTTGCCTCCACCAACGTGAAAATTGGGAGTCCAACTCAAATTCAGATTTGTAGTAACGGCGAGCAACCCGGGAGCAACTGGCTGCCCGTTAACTTGTAAAAAACGGTCGCCAATCAGAATGGTAAGGCTGGGGTCATTTGTAGATGCATCGGCGTTGACGAAATAGCTCAAATTCAAATCGTTCAACGCTTCATAGCTGTCGGCGGCTTGTCTATTTGTCTCAAATGGGCAGATGAAAAGTCGCGGTTGGATTTGGTAATTCTTAAGCTTTTCGAAATGTGGGAATGTGTGGCCGCTGTAAATGAACTCCATCGTTCCACCTTTTGTCACTGGGATTTCCATCGGAAACTGGCCGTGATTGTTACTCGCGAATATGTTGAAACCGATATCAATTTGCTTGAGGTTGCTCATGCATAAAGGAACCTTTGCCTTTCTCGATCCGGCCAATGGTGGCAGAAATAACGCGGCAAGAACGGCAATGATGGCCATGACAAGAAGCACTTCAACCAATGTAAGTCCGCTGTGTCCCGGATTTGGGTCGAGCCTTTTCATAGTAGGCGCAGAGTAGTCCTGTCTGCCTGCGCGGCCAACAAGATTTTTACTCCGCCGCCGCCAAAGTCATGTCGGGGGTGTAATGACAAGTCCTCAGCAGTCCCGAATTGAACTCCAACCCACCCTCAACCCGGTGCAAAAAATGTTCAGGATTTGGCAAGTCGCGCGTTGCGGCCTTTTTACCGATTTTGGAAAACTTTCACGAAGTTTTAACCGGGATCGGGATGAAGTTTTTAGGAAAAATTTCGGGAGTCGGCTTTCGCCTCACCTTACCACTGTGCAAAAATCCGGCTAATCATCCGGCGGACACCGCCGATTGCCCCAAAGGCACGCCCCCCTTTCCATTTTCCGACGCCCCCTTTTCAAAAGAGGTCACCCCCATTTCATTTTCCGGCACCCCCTTGCCGTTTTCCGACGCCCCCTTTTCATTTGGGGGCACCCCCTTTCCATTTTCCGGCACCCCCATTTCAAAAGGGGGCGCCCCCATTTCATTTTCCGATACCCCCGTTTCGTTTTCCGGCACCCCCTTTTCATTTGGGGGGAGCCATTTTTGGCCAAAAACCCAGGTTTTTCGCAAAAATCCCCCATTTTGCCCGTCCGACCACCCCCTTAACCCCTGTTTGAACCATGAGACCCGCCATTTGGGATACCAGCGACCCGGAAATGTATTTCGACAACCCGAATTTAAGATGGGGGTCACCCTCCTATCTGCTCGAGCCGGGCGACCCCGGTTATGTGCCAACTTCACCCACAAACACACAACCAAAAGGAAAAACTAAAAAAATGAAACGACAAGACTACTTCCCTAGCCGCGTGACCGATCAGGTCGCCTGGCTGCTAAACTACGCCGACAAGCTCCCCGGCCGGGCCACCGCGCTTGGCCTGGCACCGGCGGTGGTCACCGCCATCGTGGCCGACTGCCTATGGCTGGCCTATGTGCTCCAAAACTGGCTCGACGGCGTTCGCGCCTTCTCGCTGAGTTGCACACAAACCGCCAACACCGCCCAAACCGGCGTCAGCACCACGGCCGTGGCATTGAACACCTTCGCCGCCCCCGCCCTGCCCACCGGCGTCACTCCCCAAAATGCCGGCTCCCTCACCCGCATCTTCACCTCCGTGCAGGACATCAAGAACGGCCACAAATGCACCGACGCCATTGCCGCCGAACTGGGCATTGTCGGCAGCGCGGCCATCGGGCCGGATCTCACCACCGTGCAGCCGGTCATCTCGGCCACAATCTCCGGCAGCGAGGTGGCCATCAAATGGGGCTGGCAGGGCAACAGCGCGTTTCTGGACGCCTGCGAAATCGTCGTGGACCGCAACGACGGCAAGGGCTATGTGCCGCTGACCATTGACACCACCCCCAATTACAACGACACCACGCCATTCCCGGCGGCCAAAACCGTCTGGAGCTACAAGGCCATCTACCGCCTCGACGACAAACATGTCGGCCTCTGGAGCCAGGTCGTCACCGTACCCGTGGGCGGATAATGAAATGGAACGGTGGGGCGAGGCTACTGACGAGCCGGCTCGCGAGGACGCTCGCCCCACCCCCAATCGTGCGCGCCGGTCTTTGCAAACGGCCACCGTCCCCCCCAACCCAGCCCGTGCGCCTTTGCCTGCCCAAAAGGAACCGGCCCATTAAATTAAAAACAGTCTGGACAAGGCCAAAAGCCGGATTTAGGGTCTGAACAATGAATCAGGATAGGCTGAACAACCAGCCGCCTACTAATTGTTAGGCTGCATGAGCGCACGTATTTCCAAGATTTCGCTGATTGTCTTTGTGGTGTTGCTGGTGCTTTCGGCTTTTTTATTGTCTGTTGCCGGCGACTATTGGCCTTGGTATTCAGTCATGGCGATATTTGCCGTTGTGCCAGTTTTGGTTGGCCCGAAGCGTTATCGGATTTTTGGAGCCGTTGCTTTGTTGCTGTCGGTGTATTTGATTTTTGGCGATATTGAGTCAGGTAAGCATCACCGCCAAAGAATGCAGCAGATTAGAGACAGATGGAGTCAGACCAACAAGCCATGAAAACGATGCAGCCTCCTAAGAAACTAGGCGTGTAAGTTCATGCCGCCGTGACAAGTTTGTAGCCGAGGGCGATAGCGTTTTGGTGTAGTCGTTTCAACTTCTTCGCCCGCAGTTTTTCTTCCGCGGCTGCCCAGACCTTCGGATTGTAGGCTTCGCGGTATTTGAGCAGATGCCAGAGGATGCGTGCCAGCTTGTGCGCCATCGCGGTAATGGCCTTGGGCGTGCCCAGCCGCGCTTTCCAGCGGCGGAAGCAGTCGCCCAGATACGTCTTGCTCTGCCATAGGGCTTGTGCCGCCAACCGTAACGCCTCCGCCGCCCGGCTCTTCACGTCGCGGGTTTTTACCGAGATTACCCGACCGCCCGTGATTCGGTTGTCCGGGCAGAGTCCCAGCCACGAGGTAAAACACTTCGCCGTCGGAAATCGCTGCACGAAGTCCGGCCCCAGTTCGCCAAACAAGACCAACGCCGTGCTGACTTGTAACCCCGGCACCTGCGTCAACTCCACCCCGGTGATCCGGTAAAGTTCCGTCCGCGCCTCAAACCGTGGCTCGTTGGCGTGCGGTTTTTTGTGCCGCAAGGTCGAGGGCGGTGGCGGGTTGGCGTTCACATCCACCCGGCTTTCAAACCCGGCCAGCGCCCGTGCCGTCTCCGCGTCGCATTCGGTGAGCAGGGTTTGATAGTGCCGCCATGTTGCCAAGGCTTGGCGCAACGCAAACAGATGTTCCGTCCGCCAGTCGCCCACCAGACTCCGCGCAATCGTGTCGCCACTGGCCTTGATGCGGTGGTCTTTCAACTGCGCCAGCTTGTGGCCGTCGCGTTCGCCGGCGAGGACCGCGTCCAGGATCGCCAACCCGGTCACGCCCACGATGTCGCTGATGACGTTGTGGATTTGCACGTTCATTTGCGTGAGCGCCTTGTGCAACTGCATTACTTGCTGGCTGGCGTAGCGCACCAGGTTGGCGCGCTGCCGCAGAAATGAACGCACCACGCAAATCTGTTCGGGCGGACGAAAGCTGGCGCGCAACAAGCCGACGGAGTGCAGGTATTGCAGCCATTGACAATCGCTCACGTCTGTCTTGCGACCCGGCAGATTTTTGCAGTGCCGCGCGTTGACCAGACAGACTTCGATCCCGGCGGCTTCCAGAATCTGATAGAGCGGAATCCAGTAAACGCCCGTGGACTCCATCGCCACGGTCTGCACGCGGCAGGCTTTGAGCCAGTCGCGCAGCTTGAGCAGGTCGTCGGTGAACGTCGTGAACGTGCGCACCGGTTGGGCATCAGCATCGCACGGCACGGCGACTTGCAGTTGCGTGGCCCCGACATCAATGCCGGCGGCGTGTGGATGGAGTGTGGGGAGTTGAACATTGCTTTTGGCGGTGGCCGCCTTGCGGACTTTGGACATACATGACCTTTCGTTGAGGGTTAAAGGCGGACGGACGGCTCGCAGCGTGTTGAAGCAAGTGAGACAGTCTCCTAATCGGGATGCCACGAAAAACTTCCGAGGCTCACCAGTGACTTGCACGGCGGCTGCGAAACCAAGCTAATACACGGGCTCAAACAGGAGCACCATTGGCAGGCCGGTTTACTTGCCGCCCGCCCGCCGCACACCAGCAACACCCCGTTTGCCAACAAGCGCAAGCCCGTTTCTTGTGTCATTGCCCCGCCTCGGTGGCGGTTGGTTTGCTCCTAAGGAGATAGGCGCTACATAAGGAGATGCAGATGCTTATGAAGCCCAATCTTCTTGTGTCATTGCCCCGCCGCAGAGGCGGTTGGTGTGCTAATACGAGGATAGGCTGAACTGCCCGTTCACCGCGCGTTGCCGAGTTCGGTCACCAAATCTTCCACCACCCAGTTGGCGCGTCGGGCCTGCAATTCATCCGCCGCGGCCCCGTGCTGCCAGACGGCGTAGCGGATGGTTTTCTCCACGTCCGCCTGCAACGCCGGTTGGGCGAGCAGCCCGGCCAGAAATCCCCCCAGGGAGTCGCCGCTGCCGCCCTGCGCCAGATGCGGGTTGCCGGTCGGGTTCACAAAGATCCTGCCCTCGGCGCGGCCAATCAGGGTCTGGTGGCCTTTCAGCACCACCCAGCAATTGCCGAAACGGCGCGAGATTTCGCGCAGTGCGCGCACACGGTTCGCCTGCACCTCCGTCACGGTCATGTTGAGCATCCGCGCGGCCTCGCCCGGATGTGGCGTGACGACGCGGACGACCTCGCGCGCCATCGTCTGCTGCGTCATCAGCCAGTCCAGCGCGCTCGCGTCCATCACCAGCGGCGCGGGGGCATCGCGCCAGAACCGGCGGATTATTCCCTTCATCTGGTCGGTCGCTTCCAGCGCGGCCAGACCGGGGCCTATCAACACCGCGCTGGCGGATTCCAGCAGCGCCATATCCGTCGTCCACAATTTCACCATGGCGGATTGCAACTGTGACGCGACGGCGAAATAGACATTTGCCTGCGTGAACAGCGTGACGAGGCCGGGCTGCGCGCGTTGCGCCGCGTGGGCCGCCAGCACCGCCGCGCCGTGATAACCGAAGCTGCCCGCCACAATCGCCACATGCCCGAATGTGCCCTTGTGCCCGGCAACAGCGCGGCGCGGCGGGAAACCCTCAAAATCGTCCGCCAGCGTCCAGTTCAATTCGCCCGTGTGCGGACACGGTATGAGGCCAACGTCCCCGGCGATTTCAAGCCGCCCGACGAATGGCCACGCGACCTGCGCCAGCATCCCGATTTTGGGTGCGCCGACGGTCAGGGTGAAGGCGGCTTCGATTGCCGCGCCGAAAGTCTCGCCGGTGTCGGCGTTCAGGCCGGACGGCACGTCCACGGACAGGACCGGGATTTTTGATTGGTTGACCGTCGCGATGAATTTCTTCCAGCTGTCGTCCAACGCCCGGTTCAAGCCGATGCCAAACAAGCCGTCGATGATGAGCGCGGGTTTCTGCTCGAACGCGTGTTCGAGCTTGGGAAGGTCAACTTCGGGAACAGTGACGGCGAGTTTTTCAAAGCGGCGCCCGTCCAGAAATTCCAGCGCAGCGACGGCATCGTCGCCGTTGTGGCCTTTCCCGGCCAGGATGAGAATCAAATCATCCGAGCGCGTGAGTTTGCGGGCGCGGCGGGCGATTCTCTTGCCGACGCGGCGGATGACCTCGGCAGCGGTCTGGCCCGTGGCCCAGGTGGCGTTTTCCCATTCGCGCATCTGGGCGATGTTGATGACTGGAATGGACATGCGATTTATGATTGATGATTAACCATTGACGATTGTTTACAATCGCGGCGCGCGGGACAAATCGTAAATGGTAAATGATAAACCGCAAATTGAATTGTCACGCAATCGTCACAGTGTTGTCACGCGAATGAAATTGTGTGACGATTGGCCGCGTGTTATTCAGAGAGAAGTGAAGCCTCGAATCCTTGTCGTGGACGATGAACCCGAAGCGGTTGAACTGGTCGAGTTCAACCTGAAGCAATCCGGTTACGCCGTCATCACCGCCGCCGATGGCGCCGAGGCGCTCAAGAAGGCGCGGGGCCAGACTCCGGATTTGATCGTGCTGGACGTGATGCTGCCGGAGATGGACGGCTTCGAGATTTGTAAGACACTACGGCTCGACCCGGCAACTACCAAGGTTCCCATACTCATGCTCACCGCCAAGGCGGCGGAGATTGACCGCGTGCTCGGCCTCGAACTCGGCGCGGATGATTACCTCACCAAGCCGTTCAGCCCGCGTGAACTCCTCCTGCGCATCAAGAAAATCATTTCGCGCGGCCAGACGGAGGAAAAGCCGCGCGACCAGTTGCGCTTTGGCGATCTGACCATTGACATTCCACGCCACATTGCCACATGGAAGGGCAAGCCCATCGAGTTGACGGCGACGGAATTCAAGCTGCTCACCACGCTCGCGCAGCGCGCCGGGCGCGTCCAGTCGCGCGACCATCTCCTGCGCGACGTCTGGGAATACGACAGCCTGATTGACACCCGCACGGTGGACACTCACATGCGCCGGCTGCGCGAAAAGCTCGGCCCGGCGTCGAAGCATCTGGACACCGTCCGCGGCGTCGGCTATCGGTTTGTGGAGTAATTGAATCGCCGTGTGGCCCGTCCTTTTCATTCTCGCGCTCGTCGCGGCCGTCGCCATCCATTTCTGGTGGCGCCAACAATTCCGCCGCCAGCAAAGGCAATCGCTGGCGGATATCGAGGATTTTCAGCGGCGGCAGCAGCAGACGACCTCTGACGCAAAGGCGCAGCAGCAGGTTTTGTTCAACTCCATGCTGGAAGGGCTGTTGTTGCTGGATCGCAACCGGAAAATCTACCTTGCCAACCGCGCCTTCAAAAATCTGTTCGGCATCAAGGCCGAGTTGCGCGGCAAAACCGTCATGGAAGCGCTGCGCCTGCACGAACTCGCCGATTTGGTCGAGCGTGTTGAAACCAAGGGACAGGTTTTTGATCACGAGTTCAAGCTGCCGGAATTGAATGAACGCTGGCTGCAGGTGAACGCCGCCGTCATCTCCAACTCCGCCGGCGAGCGTGAAGGCACCATCCTCGTCTTCCACGACCTCACGCGCCTCAAACAACTCGAGCGCACGCGCGAGGAGTTTGTCGCCAATGTCAGCCATGAACTGCGCACCCCCCTCTCGCTCATCAAGGGTTACGTGGAAACGCTGCTCGACGGCGCGCGCGGCAATCCCGAAGTCGCCGAGCGCTTTCTCAAGATCATCGAGCGCAACACGAAACGCCTGGACCTGCTCATCCAGGATTTGCTGACCATTTCCGCGCTGGAAGCCGGGCGGATGAAATTGAACCTGCATCAGGTCGCGCTGCGCCCGCTCGTCGAAAAAATCTTTACCGAGCTGAAACCGCCCGCCGATAACAAAAACATCTCGCTCATCAACCAATTGCCGGAACTCAACGCCACCGCGGACTCGAACCGGCTCGAACAGGTGCTCGCCAACCTCGTGGACAACGCCATCAAATACGGACGTGCGCAGGGCCGTGTCATCGTCGGCGGAAAAAGGCGGGACGACGGCAAGATTGAGATTTTCGTGCAGGATGACGGGCCGGGCATCCCGACCGAGGCGCTGGAACGCGTGTTTGAGCGCTTTTATCGCGTGGACAAGGCACGGTCGCGCGAACAGGGCGGCACCGGCCTCGGCCTTTCGATCGTGAAGCACATCGTGCAGGCGCACGGCGGCGAAGTCTGGGTGAAAAGCGAGTCCGGCAAGGGCGCGACGTTCTTCTTCACGCTGCCGCCGGGCGAGAAATAAACTTGGTCGGCGGGCACGCGGGTTTTATAGTACGGCATGGTTCATGTTGGCATTGGGTATGACGTTCATCAATTGGTCGCCGGGCGCAAACTCACCCTCGGCGGAGTTGAGATTCCGCATACGAAGGGCCTCGACGGCCATTCGGACGCCGACGCTCTCCTGCACGCCATCTGCGACGCCTTACTCGGCGCGCTCGGCGAACCGGACATCGGCCACTTCTTCCCAAACACCGAACCCCGCTGGAAAGGCGCGCCTAGCAGGATTTTCCTGGAGGAAGCCGCTCGTATCATCGCACTCCGGCAGGGGAAAATTGTGAACGTGGACGCGACGGTCATCGCGCAGCAACCAAAGATTTATCCGCACATCAGTGAAATGAAAATCCACATCGCGGAGGCCCTGAAAATCGATTCCGGGCGCGTTGGAATCAAGGCGACGACGAACGAGCACATGGGCTTCATCGGTCGCGAGGAAGGCATCGCCGCGATGGCGGTGGCCAGCGTTGATCTGCCGGAATGAAATCGGGTCTTGGGTCTGGCGTTCGGGTTCTGGGGCAGCAACATAATCCGAGACCAAAAAACCAAGACCCCGGAACCAAGACACTAGACCCTAGACATCATGGCCACAAAAGCTGAAATCAGTTGGAAGCGCGTGACCGACGACGGCAAGAAGCTGCAGGTTAATGCGCAGCACGTCGGGCGCGAATGGAGGTTTTTCCACCGCGAAAAACGCTTTGATGTCTGGCAATCCGTCCCTGAGCCGCCACTGGAAGATTGGCTGGAATTGCTGGACGCGGTACAACGCCTCATCACCCGCCGCCGCTACCAGCCGGATGACGAGGAGCGGTTGCGACGAAAAATCCGCGAGATGTTTCCCGAAGCGAAGCTTTGACGCAACGTTGTGGACAAACCACCGGCATTTAGGTTACAAAAAGCAATGCACAAATCCATCTTCCAAGCCATCGCCCTTTTGTTCGGCGCAATCCTTTTCGCCGGTTGCGCTTCGACTAAAAATCAATCATCGGAAAACGTTTTCCGTAACTGGCCGGCCAATTGCGACCCGAACACCGTCGGTGAGCTGGTCTCGTCAAACCTGCTTAAGCGCGACGTTTACAAAATGGGCGGCCACATTGTCTATCCCGAGGTCTGCATGGGGTTCGGCGCGCTGCGTTTTGCCGTCGGCGCGGGCGACAAGGACCTGGAACAAAAGCTGATTGACCGATACGCCTTCATCATCACGCCGGAAGGCGGCACCATGATTGCCACCAACCGGCATGTGGATTTCCACGTCTTCGGCGCTCTGCCGCTGGAGATTTACCTGCTGAATGGCGACACGAATTATCTCGCGCTCGGTCTGCAAAAAGCGGACGAGCAATGGGAGAATCCCCTGCCCGACGGCACCGCGCGCGAATCGCGCTACTGGGTGGACGACTGTTTCATGGTCGGAATTTTGCAGATCCAGGCGTTCCGCGCCACGCACGACCCGAAATACGCCGACCACGCCGCGACCGAACTCGCCGCCTACCTGGACAAATTGCAGCAACCCAATGGGCTGTTTTTCCACGCCGACGTGAGCCACCATTTCTGGGGCCGCGGCAACGGCTGGTTCGCCGTCGCCCTCGCGGAAGTGCTGAGTTCGCTCCCGCCCGACCACCCGAAATACGCAAGGCTCATGGAAGGCTACAAGAAAATGATGGCCGGGTTGAAAATGTATCAGGCGCCTTCCGGCCTCTGGCGGCAACTCGTGGACAACGACAAGGCTTGGGACGAAACCTCCTGCACCGGGATGTTCACTGACGCCCTCGTTATGGGCGTGCAACACGGCTGGCTCGACGCGAGCTACGGCGATGTGGCGCGGCGCGGCTGGATTGGACTGTGTGGTGAAATCAATCCCGACGGCAACGTCCGCGATGTCTGCGTCGGCACGAACCAGAAGGACGACACACAGTATTATGTGGACCGGCCGCGCGTTGTGGGCGATCCGCACGGACAGGCGCCAATTCTCTGGTGCGCGTGGGCGTTAATGCAAAAATAGGAACGGATCTCGTTTTCAGCCGCAAAGCGGCGGCCGAAAATAACCCGCAGTTTCAACTGCGGGATTCACGGATGAAATGTGGTCAAGTCCCGCAGGGACGGTCGAATTATCCGTCACGATTTTCCACTGACAATTTCCCCGGACGACTCTACAGTCTGCGCGATGGCCAAGCCGCCCTTGATTCTCGTTTCGCCCAGCATTGAAAAACGCGGGGTTGAGTTCAACGACTTGTCCGCAAGCCTCTCGGTCAAATACGATTTCGCCGTCACCCAGTCCGGAGGCATCCCCGTCACAGCGCCTTCGACCATAGACCGAGCGTTGCTCGCGGAGGTCGTCCACCGCGTGGACGGCGTGCTGCTTACGGGCGGCGACGATATCAATCCCGGCCTCTACTCCAAAACCCTGCCGCGCGCCATCCTTCAGACGGTCGAACAGACTCCCGACGGCGGCGGGCGCGACTTGCGCGAGCTGGTTCTGCTGGATGAGATTTTCCGCCAGCGCAAGCCTCTTCTGGCCATCTGCCGCGGGCATCAATTGTTGAACATCGCGCTCGGCGGCAAATTGATCGCGGATATCCGCCGCCAGGTCCCCGGCGCGCTGAACCATCAGCGGCTGGACCTGGCAGGCAAAATCGTCCATGAAGTGGCGTTGACAGCCGGTTCTCTGCTGGCCAGAATCACGGGCAAGCGGAAGATGGGCGTGAACAGCTCTCATCATCAGGCAGTATTGGAGCCGGCGGAGCTGCTGACGGCGGTGGCGGAGGCTGAAGACGGGATTGTCGAGGCGATGGAGTGGAAGCCGGAAGCGGCGCGGCGGATGCCGTTCCTGTTGAGCGTGCAATTTCATCCCGAACGGCTCGCGGAGCGTCACGCGGAACACCGGGCGATCTTTTCGGTATTTGTTGAAGCCTGCAAACTGAAGGGCAAAACATGAAAGCCAAAATTCTCATTGTGGACGACGAGAAGGATTTGCGCATTCTGCTCAAGTCCGTGCTGGAGGATGACTACTTGGTGACGGAGGTCCAAAACGGCGCGGCTCTGCTAAAAAGTTTTCCCTCGGACGCGCCGGACGTGATTCTGCTCGATCTGAAACTTCCCGATGCCAACGGCCTCACACTGTTGCCTCAAATCAAGAAAAACTGGCCGGACACGGAAGTCATCGTGCTGACGGGCGAGGCGACGTTCGATGCGGCAGTGCAGGCGACGAAGAGCGGCGCCTATCATTTCATCAACAAACCGTTCGACACGCAGGCGCTCCTGGTGACGATCAACAGGGCGATTGAGAACCGGCAGCAGAAGCAGGAGAACAATGCGCTGCGCCGCGCGCTTTCCACCATGAGCGGAGGTGCCGCGCCGATTTTCCGCAGCGCCGTCATGCAGGATATCGTCCGCACTATCGAGCGGGTCGCGCCAAGTGACGCCGGCGTTTTGATCACAGGCGAAAGCGGCGCCGGCAAGGAGGTCATCGCAGACCTCATCCACTCGTTAAGCCCGCGCGGCAAAAACAAATTCATCAAGATCAACTGCGCCGCCCTGCCCCGCGAATTGATCGAGAGTGAACTGTTCGGCTCGGTCAAGGGCGCGTTCACCGGCGCGAATGCCGACCGCGACGGCCTGTTCCGCCAAGCCGAGGGCGGCACTCTTCTGCTCGACGAAATTTCCGAGATGTCCATGGACACGCAAAGCAAGCTGCTCCGCGTGTTGCAGGACCAGGAAGTACGGCCCGTCGGCGGCAAGACCAGCTACAAGACCAACTGCCGCATCCTCGCCGCCACCAACCGCCGGCCCGAGGACGCCATCAAGGACGGCAAACTGCGCGAGGATTTGTTCTACCGAATCAGCGCGATCTCGGTCCATCTGCCGCCGTTGCGCGAGCGGCGCGACGACATCATGCCGCTGGCAAACGCCTTTATGAAGAGGTTCGCCGCGCAGGCCGACCGCGACTTCCAAGGGTTCAAGCCCGATGCGATTGACCGGCTCACCACCTTCAGTTGGCCGGGAAATGTCCGCCAATTGCAGAATGAAATCCAGCGCGCGGTGCTCTTGAGCGAAGGTGGTGAAATTTCCGCCGCGGACCTTTCCATCGCCAACGCGCCCGCCGGCCCCGTGCCGGGCGCGGAAATGGATCCGAACTTCACGATGCTCGAGGACATTGAACGCAACGCCATCATCCAGACACTCAAGGAAGTCAACGGCAGCAAAGTCGAGGCCGCCAGACGACTAGGCGTCGGACGACAGACTCTCTACAGCAAAATCAAGGCCTACGGCATCGAAGCCTGACCGCTTCCGAAAGAGACAGCAGACGCGAGGCACCTGGCGTTTTTTCCCCTCTCCCTGTCAAACGGGAGAGGGAGATAAGCCAAGCCGCTCCCAATTACCCGCGATTCAAATCATCTCCAGTTCGTCCCGCAACATTTTCGCCAGCGGCCGGATTGTCTCCGCGCTGAACTCAAACCGGCAGCCCGCCGCCTGAAACAGTTCCGGCAACGGACGCGAGCCGCCCAGCGCAAGGGATTTTTTGTAGTCACCCAGCGCCTTTGCCTTGGAGCGCTTGGAATTCGCCCAGACTTGCAATGCCCCCAGCTGGGCGATGCCGTACTCGATGTAATAAAACGGATGGAGGAAAATATGCAGTTGCCGGTGCCAGAGATTGGCGCGCGCAGCCTCGTATCCGATCCAATCCACGCTGCTGCCAAAACGGTTCATCAATCTCAACCACGCCAGCATCCGTTCATCGCGGGTGTGATCCGGATGCGTGTAAATCCAGTGCTGAAAGGCGTCCACGGTCGCAATCCACGGAAAAACACCCACGATGCCCTCAAGATGAACGCGGCGGGCGCGGTTCGCGTCGTCTGCGGTGGAATAAAATTCCTCGATGAATTCGTTGCCGAGCAATTCCATGCTCATGGAAGCGACCTCGCAGAACTCAATCGGCGCGCCGCGATAGGCATACAAATCCTCGTCCCGCGTCGCGAGCGCATGGAAGGCGTGGCCGGCCTCGTGCAAAATCGTTTCCACGTCACGCTGCAGGCCGACGGCATTCATGAAAATGAACGGCAGCCGCGATTCCGACAGCGTGGATTGGTAGCCGCCCGGCGCTTTGCCCTTGCGATTGTCCAGGTCGAGCAGCTTCAAATCGTCCATCTGACGGAAGCCGGACGCCAGTCCGCCGTCCAGCCGGTCGAATATTTTTTGCGTGCGCGAAACCATCTCGCCGACTTCGCCGAACGGCTTCAGCGGCGGGCGGTTCAGCGGGTCCACCGCAAGATCCCACGGGCGCAGGTGGTCCAGCTTCAATTGTCTGCCGCGTTGTGCATGCAACTCGCGCACGATGGGCATGACCTCCTTTTCCACCGCGTCGTGGAATTTCGTGCAATCGTCCGGCGTGTAATCGAAGCGGCCGAGCCGGCGGAAGGCGTAGTCGCGGTAATTCTCGAACCCGGCGTTCTTCGCGATTTGCGTGCGCAACTTGATTTGCCAGTCGAAAATGTCGTCGAACTTGTCCGCCTCCTGAAGCCGCCGCTTGGCCACCAATTCCCAGGCCTCCTGCCGCAACGCGCGGTCCGTCTCTTCGAGATAGCGGCCCATTTGCACCAATGTTTTTTCCTCCCCGCGAAAGTTGACCGTCAGCGCGCCGGTCAATTTCTGGTATTGCTGACAGAGCCTGGCTTCCTCGGTTTCCAGCGGAACATTTTCCTGCCGGAAAAGCCCGACATGGTTTTTCACGTCGCGGTCGAAAACCGCATAACGTGGCTGGAGTTTAAGCTTGTCAGCCGGGGCGCAGGCTGAAGCCTGGACTCCAACTTTCAGCAAAGCTTCCCGCTGGGGATGCGCGACGTAAATGTTCTCCAATGCAAACTGGCGAGGCTTGAGCTGCGGCTCGACGTTCTCCACGAAATGCAGATACGCCTTCTCGGCGTCTGCGCTGTCCGTGTGGCAGGTCATGGCGATGTAGCGGCGGGAGGATTCCTCGTCGATTGCGGCATTAAGCTCGCTCCAGTCGAGCAGCCAGCACTCGAGTTCAGAGGCGGATCGGCATTTCGACGCGCGACATTCCAACTGCTCGAACAGCGGCGCGATTCGGGGCCAGTCGCCAAGGTCGATGGTTTGCGGGACGAACGAGCGCTGCTTCGCGGCGGGTAATTTTCCAAAAGGCAATAAATTCATCCGGGGAATCTACGATTTACGAATTAGGATTTACGAGTTCTTTTTCGAGGCGCGTGCGCCAATCGCAAGTCGCAAACCGGGAATTTGTCAGAATTTCGTTTTAATCCCGCAGGCGCGGACGACGCACCACTTGGCAGTGGCTTCAAAAATCGCGAACAGACCGGGCACGACCAGAATCAATCCCCACAATGTGTCGTCGCAGACGATGATGCCGCCGATGAGGCACAACGAACCGATGACCCCGCGCGCGATGCGCCCGTGACGATCCAAGTTGGGACGGAAGAACTTGCTCACACCGGCACATTAGCATAACACGCGTCAAAAGCCAAGTGTTGCCTGCGCCGCACCGCAGATGCATATTGGCGCAAATGGACGACTCGATCCTCAGTCAACTGGGCAAACTTGACCAGCATGCTTTGTGGGCGTCGTGCCTTTGGGGTGCGATTGCCAGCGGCTATTGGATTTACGGCTGGAAACAACGCGAGCTGATTCCATGCCTTGGCGGATTTGCAATGACTGCCGCATCGTTTTTCATGGGCGCATTGTTTATGTCGCTGGTCTGCATCGCCATCATGTTCGCCGTCTGGTGGCTGCTGAAGCAGGGGTATTAATAAATGGATGTTTGGATTGGCGGGAAGGTATGACGGCGGGCAAATCGGAACGAAAAAACCGAAAATCGCTTTCACGACTTCCGGTTTATAATTTATCGGCAGGGAGGCGCTGCCGCGCGTCCGGCTGACCGGCAGGTCAGCCCAACCTTACCGTTTCTTTGGCAGCGCGCTCGTGCCGGCATAGACGGCGTTCTTTCCGAGCAGTTGTTCGATGCGCAGAAGCTGGTTGTATTTTGCAAGACGGTCCGAGCGGCTCAAGGAACCGGTCTTGATCTGGCCGCAATTCGTCGCAACCGCGATGTCGGCAATCGTCGAATCCTCCGTTTCACCGGACCGATGCGATAGCACGGCGGTGTATTTGTTGAATTGCGCAAGCTGCACCGCGTCGAGCGTCTCGGTGAGCGAACCGATCTGGTTCACTTTGACGAGGATTGAGTTGGCCGTGCCGGTCTCGATGCCTTTCTGGAGGAACTTCACGTTCGTCACGAACAAATCGTCGCCCACGAGCTGAACCTTGTCGCCAATCTTGTCGGTGAGTTTCTTCCAGGTCGTCCAGTCGCTTTCCCCGCAGCCGTCCTCGATGCTGACGATGGGATATTTGTTTACGAGCTTAGCGTAAAAAGCGACAAGATCGTCACCGCTGATCGTTTCGCCGGTGCTTTTCTTGAAGGTGTACTTTGAGTTGCCGTCATAAAATTCCGACGCAGCCGGGTCGAGCGTCAGGTAAATGTCCTTGCCCGGCTTGTAGCCCGCGTCCTTGATGGCTTGAATGATTGTTTCCAGCGCCTCTTCGACGCTGCCGAGCTTGGGTGCGAACCCGCCTTCGTCACCGACAGCCGTGCTGCAACCCTTCTTCTTTAAGACGGATTTCAGCGCGTGAAATGTCTCGGTGATGGCGCGCAGCCCTTCGCTGAATGTCGGCAGGCCGAGCGGCATGATCATGAATTCCTGAAAATCAATCGGCGCGTCCGAGTGCGCCCCGCCGTTGATGACGTTCGCCATCGGCACCGGCAATACCTTCGCGTTCGGCCCGCCGAGATAACGAAACAGCGGCTGGTTCAACGCGGCGGCGGCGGCCTTCGCATTGGCTAGCGACACGGCGAGTATCGCATTGGCACCGAGCTTGGATTTCGTCTCCGTGCCGTCGAGCTTGAGCATCGTGGCATCCACCGTCAATTGGTCGAACGGGCACTGGCCGATGAGTTTGGGCGCGATGACATCCATGACGTTCTTGACCGCCTTCTGCACGCCTTTGCCGCCATAACGTTTCTTGTCGCCGTCGCGGAGCTCGATGGCTTCGTGTTCGCCGGTGCTGGCGCCGCTGGGCACCGCCGCGCGCCCGAAAGCGCCGCAGCACAACGTCACGTCCACTTCCACGGTTGGATTACCGCGCGAGTCGAGGATTTCGCGCGCCAGAATGTCTTTGATTTTAGGCATATAAATTGTGGTGCAATGATAGAAGCCGCAGGCACCGAGTCAAGACGGGCTTGCTCATCGAAGCAGTTTTAACCAAAAGTTAAGATGAACATTAACCGCCCGATTTGGCGCGGGCCCGATTATCATGATGAATTTCCAGTTTTTTTTCCAAATTCTGTTGGGTATGGCGATTGGCATCATTGTCTTCGTCGCGGTAATCATCACCTGCTGCATCGCAGGCTGCCTGACGATACTTCCTTACATCGGCACGGTGGTGTTGCTGCCGGTGCTGGCATTTAAGCGTTCTTACTCACTCTATTTCCTCGCACAGTCGGACCGGGCTATGATGTATTCCCGCGCGGTCAGTGACGGGATTAAAGCCACCACCGGAGAGATTATAAACGGTCTATTTCCAGACTAGACTACTGGAGTAGTCTGGTGTAAATTCAAAACCTATGACAGGACTATTAAGCTTATCCACGGCCAAGCTGAAACGTATAATTGCCTTGAAGCAACAAATCGAAAAGCTTTCGGCCAAACTGGAAACCCTCGCCGGCGCTTCGGCGGCCCCGGTCGGGCGGCCGCCCAAGAAGAAATGGACGATGAGCGCCTCTGCACGCGCGAAAATTGCCGCCGCACAACGAGCGCGCTGGGCCAAAGCCAAAGGCGTCGCCAAACCGGCCAAGAAGAAGCGCACCATGAGCGCCGCTGGCCGCGCGAAAATTGCCGCCGCCGCTCGGGCGCGCTGGGCGAAAGTTCGCGCCGCGAAGAAATAGTCTGCTCCACGCGGGCCGGATTGAAATCAAACCGCCGGAATTTACCGGCGGCGCTAGGTGCAAGTTGCCACAGTAGAGTTGTTTCAATGACGCCTCTATCTGTGGTTCCGTTTGCCACCGCCGGACTTTGCTGGCGTTCCGGCCTCTTTCGTGATTTGTTAAGACATGCCAAAGCCAGAACACCTGCCTCATCGGATTGAGTTGAACCTGCGGGAAATCGGGCAGCTCTTCAACACGATGGATCCCGCGCCGTTTCCGGAAAAGGACCTGGATGGCGACGCGGAGGAGTTCATCTTGAGCTGGGTGAGGGAATTTCCGCTGGACGAGCCGGTCGCGCTCGTCGTCCATTTGAATGAATTTCCAGCCGATCAAAATCCGCAGTCGGTCATCGAGCAGGGCGTGCATCATTACTTCGCGTATCGCGCGCGGCTGAACCGGCTGGAATTCCGCCGGTTGCTCAAGGATGGCCGGCAAAGCCTGCTTATTGGAATCGTTTTCCTCGCGGCCTGTTTGACGGCGAGTCACGCCATCGGCGGCAGGGAATACGGCACCTTTCGCAGCATCGCGCGCGAAAGCCTGACCATCGCCGGCTGGGTGGCCATGTGGCGGCCCATGCAGATTTATCTCTACGACTGGTGGCCTCTGCGCCGCCGCGGCAAACTCTACGAAAAATTAAGCCGGATGAAGGTGGAAGTGCGCAAGAAATCGTGAACGCGCGGATTTTTGGTTGCCAACTCGCGTCGGTCGCAGTATGCTTTCTCTGGCAATGGAGTTTGCCGACCCGCGAAAGGGTGAACCGCCTGACAATTTCAGAGCTGATGACTCCTGCTGACGTTCCGCGAAATTGTCGGAAGTTGGCGGGAGTTTTTTTATGATCGCATATCTTTGGGTTGCAATTGGCGGCGCGATTGGCAGCGTCGGACGCTTCTGGCTCAATGGCATTGTCTCGCGGCACTTCGGCGAGACGTTTCCGTGGGGGACGATGGTCATCAATGTCACCGGCTCATTCATCATCGGCGTCATTGGCGCGCTGGCCAGCCCGGAAGGCCGGATGGATTCGCAGTCGCGCGCCTTCGCCACGCAATTCCTGATGATTGGCATTTGCGGCGGCTACACAACCTTTTCGTCATTCAGTTGGCAGACGTTGCGGCTCATGCAGGACCGCGAATGGCTTTACGCTGGCGGCAATGTCATCCTGTCCGTCACTCTCTGCATGATTGCCGTGTGGCTCGGTTACGCCCTCGGCTCGGCCATGAGTTCACTGAAAGGAAATTGATATGCAAATCCCGAATGACGCGGTTCTGTTGCGAATCTTCATCGGCGAAAGCGACCGTTGGGAACACAAACCGCTTTACGAGGCGATCGTGCTCAAGGCGCGTGAAATGCACCTGGCCGGCGCGACGGTTTTGCGCGGGCAGATGGGCTTCGGCAAGGCCAGCCGCCTGCACACGACAAAAATTCTGCGGCTTTCGATGGATCTGCCGCTCATCATCGAAATCGTGGACAGCGAGGAGAAAATCACCTCCTTCCTTCCGGTGCTGGACAAAATGATCGGCGGCGGACTCGTCACGCTCGAAAAGGTGAAGGTGCTGCATTACCGCTCTGGCGAAGCGAGGTAAAAATCATGCGCCCGCTGCTACTCGCTTTGATTCTGCCTTTTTGTTTGTTGCTGGTTTCATGCAGCCGGCATCACCTTCCTCCCATCACAGATTCAGTGGCTCTTCACAAAGATTGCTCGATTCTGTATCAGCAGTTTCCCGTCAGCGAAACTCGAACCAATGTTCCCAATTTTGATTATCAGCATTCTCTTGGCATCCGAATAATTCCAAAAGAAAAATGGCCTGATTCAGTCCGTTCGTTACTTCCTTACATGGTTTGCACCTATCAAGGAGGCGTTCAAATCTGGATCGAATGGTCTCAACATCACGATGGAGAGGCGTATTACGTTGCCTTCGATCCCGAATTACCACCGCCAGCCTATGTCACCTCCAATGACTTTATTTTCAGGAACACCACACTCAATGGAATTTATGAAGTGAGACAGAAAACTCAAGCAGTCCACACGGATTAATTATGGAAGAATTGTGCGAACAATTTGAAATCTTGCTGAAGAACGATCCGAACCGCGAAATGGTTTTGGAGCAGATTGAATACACACCTGAGGAAACGCGCGCGTTGAAAAAATTGGTCGCGCCACCGCCGCATATTTGAAAGGTTAAGCACATGGACATTTCCATTCCGCCATTCCCAACAACCGAGAAAAAACCGAAAATGACTTTGCCGCCGGTTGCCGAATCAAAGCGGCTTTCACCAGCGGATGTCTCGTCCATCGCCGGGCAACTTATCGCCAATGTCGAAAAAGTCATCGTCGGCAAACATGAACAAGTGGCGCTGGCGACGGCGGTCTGGCTGGCGGAGGGACATTTATTGATTGAAGACGTTCCGGGTGTCGCCAAGACGATGCTCGCCCGCGCGCTCGCGCAAAGCGCCGGCTGCACGTTCAAGCGGATTCAATGCACGCCGGATTTGCAGCCGTCGGACGTGCTGGGCGAAAATTACGTTGACCAGCAAAGCGGACGGACGGAATTCCGCTTCGGCCCGCTGTTTTCGCAATTCGTTCTCGTGGACGAAATCAACCGCGCCAGTCCACGCACGCAATCGGCGCTGCTCGAAGCGATGGGCGAAGCGATGGTTACGGCGGGCAATGTCTCCTACCGCCTGCAAAAGCCGTTCATGGTCGTCGCCACGCAAAATCCCATCGAACAGGAAGGCACGTTTCTGCTGCCGGAGGCGCAAAAGGACCGCTTCCTGATGCGGATGAGCCTCGGCTATCCGTCGCTCGCCGACGAAAAACAGATGGTCGAGCGATTTCAATTACGCCATCCAATTGACACGCTCCAGCCGGTGGCGACGCCCGACCGCATTTTGAAATGCCAGGAAGCCGTGCGCGCCGTGAACGTGCCGACGGAGGTGAACGATTACATCCTGCAAATCGTCCGCGCCACGCGCGAGCAACCTGCCCTGCTGCTTGGCTCCAGTCCGCGAGGCTCGCTGGGACTGTTCCGGGCCGCACAGGCGATGGCAGCGATTGACGGGGAAAATTCCGTCTCCGGCGAATTGGTGAAATCTCTCGCGCAAAAAGTCCTCGCCCACCGCCTCATCGTCCGGCGTGAGGAAAAATTCCGCGACGTGAAAGTTGAAAACGTCGTTGCGGAAATTCTCGCCAAGGCTCCGCTGCCGTCGTGACCTGCGGAATAATTTTTGGAAATTGAATGAAGGAGCGGTTCCGGGGATGATTTGAGCGATGAGTGTCCGGAATTCATTGCGGAGCGCTTCCGAATTTCTCGCGCTGCGGCGCAACACCTCGCTGCTGCTCGTCGCGCTTCTTCTCGCCGGCACCGGCGAAAAACTCTGGCTCGGCTTCGCGCCGAAATACATCGAGACGCTTGGCGGCAGCATATTGATCATCGGGCTTTTCGATGCGCTTCAAACTTTTCTGGGCGCAATTTACGCCTATCCAGGCGGCTGGCTCACCGATCATTGGGGGCAACGCAAGTCGCTGCTGCTTTTTAGTGCCATTTCCATCGCCGGTTATCTTTTGGTTTTGTTCTGGCAAAGCTGGCTGGCACTGCTGCTCGGCTCATTTTTATTTCTCGCCTGGAGCGCGTTGTCGCTGCCGGCGACTCTTTCAGTGATCGCCACTTCACTGAAGAGCAACCGGCACACGATGGGCGTGGGCGTTCAATCCATGATCCGGCGTGTGCCGATGATGCTTGGCCCGCTCATCGGCGGCTGGCTGATTTATCATTTCAACTGGACCGACGGCGTGCGTTACGCGCTTGCGCTTTGCATCACGATGAGTTTGCTGACGGTGGCGTTTCAATGGTTCATGTTCGAGCCGGAAAGTAGCGCAGGCGTCCCGCCTGCGCAGGACAGGCGAGACGCCTGCCCTACGTTCTTCACCGTCGTCAAATCCTTTACGCCCGGATTGAAAGAGCTTCTGGTGAGCGACATCCTCATCCGCTTCTGCGAACGAATTCCGTATGCCTTCATCATTTTGTGGGTGATGGATTCCGGCGGTCTGACGGCGCAGCAATTTAGCTATCTCGTTGTGTTTGAAATGGTCACGGCGATGCTCTGCTACATTCCCGTCGCGCATCTGGCGGACAAATACGGACGCCGGCCGTTCGTGCTCATCACGTTTGTTTTCTTCACGCTGTTTCCGGTGACGCTGCTATGGGCGCACAATTTCGCATGGCTGGCGCTGGCGTTCGTCGTGCGCGGGCTGAAGGAATTCGGCGAGCCGGCGCGCAAGGCGCTCATCATCGGCGAGGCGGCGCCGGAACTCCGTGCGCGAACTTACGGCGTGTATTATCTCATCCGCGATTGCACGGTCACGTCCGGCTCATTTCTCGGCGCGTGGCTGTGGTATATCAGCCCGCAGGCGAATTTCATCGGCGCGGCCATCTGCGGCGCGCTGGGAACAATCTGGTTCTGGTGGTTTATTTACCGGAAGCGTTGAAGAACATTCCGTTCGTGCTAATTCGTGAGATTCGTGTCAAAGTTTTCATATGGCGCGCAGTAATTCCGCCAAGCTCAAAGGCAACATCAACCACAGCGTCTGCCGCTGGTGCTACGGCAAAATCAAGCTGGACGACCT
>Ga0302320_10000436_pt1 | contig 99111 bp, 83 predicted proteins | sample Bog_T0_3_FD_202130 | JGI IMG/M metagenome (GOLD analysis project Ga0302320, IMG submission 202130) | Peat permafrost microbial communities from Stordalen Mire near Abisko, Sweden - Bog_T0_3 | ecosystem: Environmental > Terrestrial > Soil > Wetlands > Peat | place: Sweden: Abisko, Stordalen Mire... | reverse complement strand
TTTTCTTCCCTGCCAAAAGAGGTTTACGAACCGAAATCCTTCATCCCTCACGCGGCGTCGCATAGTCAGGCTTTCGCCCATTGCTAAAGATTCTCGACTGCAGCCTCCCGTAGGAGTCTGGGCAGTGTCTCAGTCCCAGTGTGGCTGACCATCCTCTCAGACCAGCTAAGCGTCAAAGCCTTGGTAGGCCATTACCCTACCAACTAGCTGATGCTACGCAAACTCATCCCATATCGACTGGCCTTGCGGTCCCAGTCTTTAAACATAATTTCATGAGAAATCATGGTGTCATCTGATATTACCCCTATTTTCATAGGGCTATGTCAGGATAAGGGGAAGATTATTTACGTGTTCCTCACCCGTTTACCGCTATCTCTTGCGAGATCGCTCGATTTGCATGCCTAATCCACGCCGCCAGCGTTCACTCTGAGCCAGGATCAAACTCTCCAAAAGTACTTGGCTTTTTATAAACATTGGCAAAACTTAAAAATTGATTTGGACAATAGATTGTCAAAGAACAGTGTAAAAAAATCTTCCAAAAGCTTCTCGAAAGGTTCAATAAGAATATCAGAATAATTAATGATGTCAAGAAATTATTTCAACTATATTTCAAAACATCAGGAATTTTAAAAAAGCTTATTTCACCGTCGAGGAATTAAGCAAGCAGACCGCGAAGATTTTCACCTAGAATAGAATTTCTTTGTTCTAAAGATAAAATACTTTGCGCAACCACACTTAATGAATCTTTAAAATTCTGATTCGCAGGGAAATCACTTCCCCACAATATATGTTTAGCATCCGTCATTTCCAAAGCTGTCTGCAAAGAGCCGACGGAGCGTGACCCGCTCATATCAAAATATAAAGAACTGAAAATATCACCGGGATTTTTACCTAGATCCTTAACAAAACCCCGTCGACGTAACATGCTGTAGGTGGAATCAAAACGTTCTTTTACAAAAGGCAGAACACCACCAAAATGAGCAAAGATAAACTTAACCTGAGAATGCCTGCTAAACACACCCGACATCATCATTTTACCAATTCCCATGGAAACGTCAAGAACATATTCTAAGACAGGGCTTAGCAAGGGATCGTTCACACGTTCCTGCCCAATAGGGTTCAGGATCTGGGGATGGATATGGACCGGTATTTTATTGTTTGCAGCAAACTCAAAAACCTCATCAAATAACGGGTCATCCAAATATTTACCCTCATAGCTCGACGCTATTGAGAGAACCTTGAGATCCAGATCTTTGATACGTTTAAGTTCATCCTTGATGGCTACAGGCGCATCCACAGGCAAAATCCCGGCTCCAATAAAACGATCCGGATGCTTTTTAACAAGCTCGGCAATCCTTTGATTATAAACCTTACACACCCCCTGCCAGCCGCCCATGTTTAAATGCGCATCACTGGTAGGGTACAACAACACCGCTTGATCTATATAATACTCATCCATCAAACGCAATTGCTTATCAGCATCAGACCAATATTCCTTAAAAAAAGCGGTATTGGCAGCCACTTCTGGCGGCATATAATGACTATGCGCATCAATTGTCATAATTTTAATAAATCAACCCCTTCTGACGAGCAAGAAACAGGGAATCTTTGTCATGATTCTAACATCTTATTTTCTTTAAGGATTTTTTCGGCATCCCCTAGAGCTTTAAGGAGTTTCGGCAATAAGTGAACATTGACCGTGACCCCTTTGGCGGTAGGCACCATCTGCTCTGCGCCCTGGGTCATGGTCCAGATCCGGATATCCACCAGATCATTACCCTTAAACTCCCGGATACCTACTCGAACCTCTTGAAACTTGTTTTTAGGAAACACGGAGACGGTTTGATCCATAACCACACTCCTTTACTTATTTCGCCTGCGTTTGCTTATAATCGATGACCGGCTTTGTCCAGGTCGTTAATTGATTGATAACAGATAATTCTAAAGGACAGGCATTGGCCGGCACAGATAATGCAAAGCTGACCATGTCCGCCACCGTCGACGGTTCCATCAGACGGTCGCGCTGTTCCTGGGCAACATCTTTGAGATGATCCGTCAGATCAGACGCCACCACACCCGGCAACAATGATGTCACTTTAATATTATGCTCGCGCATTTCCCAAAAGAGACCTTTAAGAAAAGCACGCAAACCCATTTTCAATGAACTATACGCCAAGAAAGTACGTGGGAGCGGATCACACAGCGTCGATCCTGAAACCACATTGATCAGATGCCCGCTTTTGCGCTCAACCATGTCAGGGACGACCAAGCGGATCAGACGCACATAACCCAAATAATTAGTATTGGCCAACATTTCTAATTCTTCAATAGGTTGCAGATGAAAAAGATGCTGACTGGAAACACCGGCAACGTTGATCAAAATATCAATTTTACCAAAATGAGCCTTGGCTTTTTCGACTAAATTCTGAAGATCAGCTAATTTAGATACGTCAGTAGGAACACCGATAGCATGAATGGCATATTTATCTTTTAGATGATTCACAACCTCATCAAGAGCCGCCTGCCCCCGGGAAGCTAATACAAGATTAGCATCATAGGACGCCATGCGTGTCGCAATAGCCTTCCCGATCCCGCGGCTGGCCCCGGTGATCATAACAACCTTTCCCTTCAAATCCACAGTTGCATGTGACATATATTCCCTTTCATTATTTTTTCGCTAAAGCTTCCTGCTCAATGACCTGCTTAAAGATCTTCATATTATCCTGCGAATGCTTATTAATGAAGCCTTCAATTTGTTCAGCCGTAAATTTTGTAAACTTGGCATCCATCTCAAAATCCTGGATCCAACTCATTTTAATACCCTCTGGCGTCTCTGTGTAGAACCAAACGATTTTCATATAATGAAAAGGAAACAACGGATCCCAACGCTGCGCATACGCAAATTTCAAATCCTTATAAAGCCAACGCTTGGACACCCATGATTTGCCGTCTTCATCCGTAAGCCGAAAAGTGATTTCATTCCCCTTACGCTCCAGCACATCCGCCTTAGCATACTCCTTCCCAAACAACTCCGTCCAACGTTCAACCTTGTTGGAAATATCAAAAACTAATTCATATGGTGCATTAATAACAATCGAATTAACCGTATGTCCCATAAATCCTCCTAATTTAGATTTTGAAAATAGTAGAAAGGGACAGTCCCCATTTTGGGGACACCCCATTTTCTATCGTCAAACCGGATAAACCCTATCCCAATAAACAAACGGCCTCAGCACAACAGGCGTGCCTTTTTTAAAATGGTCCGCCAGCTGGCAGACCGTATCCTCAAATTCATCTTGAGACATGTCTGATTTCATTTCATTAACCAAGGCCGAAGTGATTACCACTTTGCTTGGGTCCCCCGGTATCCAATGATCAAAGACCAAATACAAGGGACTTTTTCTATTCTCCAGGTCAAGGGCCATTCCCGTGTAATAACACACATAGCCGTATTTTCGTATATATTCCCAAATAGCCTTAACAGTCTCCGGCGGAAAATGTTTGGTTCTCATACGCTGGCCGAATTTAGCACACCTCAAGCAGAATTTGGCATTATACCGGTGCACCGGCGCCCCGCAAGCCCAACAACCCTTAACTACTGTTTTCTTGAAAATTTTCATCATTAATTTAACCGAGCGCTTCGTATAGCCTTAGCTTTTGCCACAACTTCTTTATACAAAAAAGCATGTTTTTTATCTTCAGCTTTCTCATCCTGATCGTATGGCAAAACACAAAGACTTTCAATAAGCTCCGGCTCCATCGCAAGTTCTCCGCTGGTGTTATCTACAAGTCCCTCTTTGATCAATTGATCTTTATATTCATCAAAAAACATAAAAATGGAGCGATATCTAAGAAAGTGCGCCATACCTTCAACACGATTAGAGTACCGTTCATGAAAGATTTCGTTTAACAGAATCATTGTTTCAAAATTTTCGATATTCTTGCCAGTCTGACGCCTCATCTGTATCTTAAGAGGTAAATATTCGTCTTCCAGTGTCCGATTTTCATCGCTGTTTAGACGGCGAACCATATGTTGACTCATGACCCATCTAAATTCCGCCAATGACCAAGGGATGAGGCCTTTAAACCCTTGCTCCTCAGTTAACCTTTTATGGCTTGGCTTTTTATTAATTTTAGCCTTAGTTTGCGCAATAGCATCCTCAAATGAAAAGGTATTGCCGATCCATTCACCTTGTTCATCAAAATCTTCCACGTCATACAACATCGTGCACAAGGCCCGCATCAATTGCGGGTCTACGTGCTTTCTTTCTTCTTTTACATAAATGAGTTCTAATTGAATAAGCTCATCTTCGTGCGTTATCAAAAAATTATTAATTTGGTTAAATCTATAAGAATGAGCGTCATATTCGAGCTTTTTAGAATATCTTTGATGGAAGATATCAGCAAAAAGGATCATATCTTTAATATTCTCGAGCTCCTGGCCCTTTAAAGTTTCAAACTCTTCTTTGTACTCAGCAAATTCTTCAGGTAGCCTCAAGTTTTCGTTCTTCAGCTTGCGTTTATCAAATGTCGCTAAAACCCAGTCATACTCCGCCACCGACCAAGGTATCACGCCACGATAAACCCTCAGCTCGTTATCAAACTCGTCTTCGTCTCTTCTTTTCTTGCTCATAAAACCGCTCCATTTTAAATAAATATTGATATATAATCAAAATATAATATCATATTAATCAATTAGTGCCCCGGTAGTGTAATGGATTAGCATACGTTTTTGGCGAAAATCGAGGCGCGGGTTCGAATCCCGCCTGGGGCGCTATAGGCCTTAAAAAGTCGAGCCAAAACGATTTTTTAAGGCCGATTTTTTTATTGCAAAGAACAATAAAACCTGATATATTTTAATTGATCGATTTTCGCCAGAATAGTATGTTATCCAACTTAGTCAGGCCGCAAAAACTTTGCGGCCTTTCTTTTTTACTGTTAAAATTACAGTGATTACTGTAATATTTTACAGTAATCATAATATAGCAACCACCCTACTCCAACCCGCCCCCGCATTCTTCACCTTCACCGGCAAGCAACTCACCGTAAAACCAAACGACTTAGGGATTGCCCCTAAATTACCCAAACGCTCCATATGACAATATTCCCGACGGCGTCCCAGGAAGTGACATGGCCATATCTTAGCTTTTTCCTTGGTCGTCAGAAATTCTTTGAACATCAAAAAGCATGGGCGGTCAAGGCCGATGGTATCAATACCCATCATTTTGATGCCATTATCCAGTAAATATTCTACCGCATCAGGCAAACAGCCTACATATTTATTTACGTAATCATCAGTTCCCAAAAGCTTATCGCCGCCGGTATATAAAAGCACGATATCCATGGGCTTTAATTTATAGTTGATCTTCTCGAGAGCAGTAACAACTTCCTTCTTACCAATAGCATCCGGAAACTTTAAATGCGAAAAATCAAGCACTACCCCAGGACCAAGGCACCACTCTAAAGGCACATCCATGATCTGCTTGGCAGGTTTCCCTTCGCAGGTAGAACCATAATGAAACGGCGCATCCACATGGGACCCCATATGCACAGAAGAGTTAACTACTTCCAAAGAGAGCATTTCTCCGTCGGGAATTTCTTCAGACGTAGCCACACGCTCGCCACGATCAAAACGCTCCTGACCGCCAGGTTGTTTGCTCATCACCACCCAGTTAAAATGCTCAACCCCCGCCTTATGCGTGATGCGCTCGATCTTGGCCGCATGGGTTTCGACGAGCGTGTCATCTATAGGTAAGGATAAATCTATGATTTTCATAACTTAATATTTAGAACCGCTGGAACTACTGCAGCCTTTTGACCCTTCATTTTTAGTTTTTAATATCAGCACGATGTCATTAAAAGAAAATGTCTTTTTAAGCTCACCGTCTTTAAGTACAATGCCCAACTCTTTTTTAATAACTACAGAGATCTCTACCATTTCAGTTGAGTCGATCCCCAAAGATTCGTCGAGCTTTGCTCCTGGCACGATTTCGCTTTCCGGGATATCAAGGACCTTTTTAAAAATGGCCTTGAGTTTACTTTCAATATCTGTTTGCGTGTTCATAATTTTCTCCAAGTTCTAAGGTTTTTGCAAAATCAAAACACAATTAATCCCGCCCCGTCCGCGATTGATGATCAAGGCGTTCTTGATCACTCGCTCTTGGGCTTTGTTAATGCAATAATTCAAATCACATTCCGGGTCCGGTGTTTCATAGTTAATGGTCGGCGGAACCATATTATGTTCCATAGCCAGGACCGTTGTGATCACATCCAGCACACCGCTGGCCCCCAGCATATTTCCATAAATAGATTTAGGCGCGGACACGATCACCTTTTTAGCATAATCACCAAAAACATCCTTGATAGCCTTGGTTTCAGTCGCGTCCCCAATTTGGCTTCCTGCCCCGTCGGCACAAATGTAATCAATGTCCTGCGGCTTTAAGCCAGCATCATCTAAAGCGATTTTAATAGCTCGACCTAACTGCACAGCATCAGCACTAGGTTCAATACGATTCACCGCATCAGTCGAAGTACCATAACCAATAATATTAGCGTACACATGAGCCCCACGTGCAGAAACACGCGATTGCGGCTCCAAAGTCAAAACCCCTGCCCCTTCGGCAATCGCCAATCCGTCACGGTTCTTATCAAAAGGCCGATAAGCTGTGCTAGGGTGATCATTATTAGCCGTCAACATCCCGGAAGTGTTGCAGCACAACAAGGCATAGGGTGTAACAGGCGCTTCCATACCGCCGGCTAAAATAAAATCACATTTGCCACGGATAATGGTACGGGCCGCATAGCCAATAGCCATCAAGGAAGAAGCACGGTCAGCCACGATAGTCTTACTGAAACCCTTGATACCGTAATGAATAGAAATTTGCCCCTGAGGCGCCGCGGGGAACCATGCTGAAGCCATAAAAGGACTGACCCCGTCACGGCCTTGCGTGTACATATCGCGCAATTCAGTTTCCGCATACAACCAACCGCCGATGGCATTACCCATAAAAATACCGACACGTTTAAGATTTTCCTGCGCCAGGTTGATCTTGGCATCCTCGATACAAAGTTCAGAAGCCACCAGCGCCATATGGGAAAACAGATCGATCTTCTTTAATAAACGCGACGAGACATTGCTATACCCTTCTAATTCTCGGACATGGCCGGCGATCCTTGAAGGATAAAGCGACGCATCAAAACGCTCAATTTTCTCAACAGCCGAGCGCCCGGCTTTAATATTCGCCCAAAAAACCTGTTTTTTAATACCGCTAGGAGAAATGATCCCCAGCCCTGTTATCGCAATTTTTTCCATACCTATCCCTTATACCTCTCTAAAATCATGGCAGAGTGGATCCCTGAGAACCCACTGGAAGTTTTAAGAATACAATTCACTTTTTTCTCAATAGCTTTATTCGGAATATAGTACAGATCACATCCCGGGTCACGCTCTTCCTGATTGATCGTCGGCGGCAAAATATTGCGTTCGAAGATCATGGAGCTCAAAGCCAATTCAATACCGTTAGCCCCTGCCAAAGGATGACCGATCATGGATTTTACCGACGAAATCGGCACATCATACGCATGTTTTCCTAAGGCCATTTTATACGCCGCGGTCTCGAATACGTCATTCTGACGGGTTGAAGAGCCGTGGGCGTTTAAATAATCAATCTTCTCTGGCTTAATGCCGGCATCTTCCATGGCCAAGGTGATACAATCAGCCATGGCGTCCCCATCCGGCGGCAGATCGGTCATGTGATACGCGTTACAGGTGGTACCAAAACCGGTCACTTCACAATAGATCCTCGCCCCTCTTTTTAAAGCATGTTCCAATTCTTCCACGACCAATAAGCCTGCCCCTTCTGAGATCACAAAACCATTGCGTTTATTATCAAAAGGACGACTGGCTTTTTCAGGTTCGTCGTTATGAACAGACAGAACGTTGACAGTATCAAAAGCGCCGAAGGTGATCGGAGTGATAGGCGCCTCTGAAGCTCCGGTGATCATGATATCCACATCCCCATCACTAATAGCTTCAAAAGAAAACCCGACGGAATCTGTCCCCGCGGTACATCCGGTTGAAATCGTATTGCAAACACCCATCAGCCCATATTTAGCGGATATTTCACTGGAAGGCGTATTGAACATGGCCGCGTCATATAGGTCCGGACGGACAATGCGCGGATTGATCGGTTTCTTTCCGCTGTCCGTAACCAAAGCAAACTCTTCTTCCATGTATTTCGTTCCGCAAATCGCATTAGCCAAGGATACCCCCATGCGCTGACGATCCACCTTGGACAGATCCAAATGGGAATCCTCTAAAGCCATGCGCGCGGCTACACAGGCAAATTGAACGTAGCGGTCCATGCGCATGGCATCTTCAAAGCTAAGACCTAGGGCAACAGGATCAAAATCAGTGACCTGGGCCGCGATCTTGGTATTAAAAATAGACACATCAAACTCCGTCACCCGACGAACGGCAGAAACCCCGTTGATCATGGCACGGTAACAATTCTCATTACCGATGCCGTTAGGAGACACAATGCCCACTCCGGTAACAACTACTCTTCGTTTCTTATTCACCTTTCAACTCCCTCAATGTTTCTCATCCACTAAATTATTATGACTGGCAATAACCACCCAGCGTTCCGGGGTCTTCTTCCAGGTCATGGTGTAGCGGCGGATAACCCGTTTGCCGCCTTCGGCATTGACCTCTACCGTAAAAATAAAATACTGCAAAATAGCAATGTCCCCGTGCAGCTTGATCTGGATGGGTCTTAATTCACATATAACGATCTTGGTACTTTGGGTCCAGAAACCCACCCATTTCTCGAGCCATGGCCTGTCAACCGGAAGCGGACTTTCATGGCCGTAGCCGATCATCGACGGATGGATGAATTTGATAAACTCATCGACCCGCTTGTTAAGCAAATGGTCCCAATGCGTCTCCAGACAGTTCCACACTTCACGCTCGGTCTCACCCCAATACTCAGGAATCCAGGAAGCTAATTTTGAACTCATACTTTACTCTCCGTTTTTAAGTTAAAGGCCTCTTTAACATTCTCAACACTAAAAAATTTACCCGAACGTTCAACCTCATGCACCATCTCAACGATCTTGTTATTAAGGGTGGCCGGCAATTTAAGATTATTCGCCAGATGAGCTATCTCACCGTTGATAAAATCGATCTCACTGGTCTTGCCACGCATGATGCTTTGCAAAATAGATCCGTATAACGGCTCCTTGCTTAAAGTCGTCAATGTTTTATTGATGATCCCGGCCGCATGTTCGATTGGCATCTTGACCAGCCCATAAATACGCTCCTTAGGGAAATCCGGCAAAGAAACCAATTCAATTTCTGCCCGGGTCACTATATCGATCCCCTCCTTCAAGAGCATAATGCTTAAACGGCACAGATCAATATCAGCGAAAGTTTCCTGCATGCTTTTTCCGACGAGTGCCGGGATGCAATTATTAAAATTCACAAAAAGCTTCAAATATTTCTGGCCCATGATATCAGTGCTGGTGACCACTTTAAATGCCTTACCCAAAACTTCAGCAACCGCATGGGCTGTTGGGTCTAAAGGCATCAATGGGCGCCCCATGATCCAATCCCCTTCGAAATTATGAATATAAATGGGACTGTCCTGAAGGGGACTGTCCCCTTCTTTTCCAGGGGACAGTTCCCTTCCAGATACATAAGTTGCCCCAAACATCACAATACTGGACAGCTGACGGTCGCGGTCAAAATGACTGCTTAAAATATTATCTGCCTGGACACCATTTTGAGTGGTCAGGATCAAACCATCCTGCTCTAAAAATTCGCTGTTGTGGGCAAAAGCTTCCTCTAAATCCTGGGTCTTGACCGCAAAGATCACCAGATCATACGGCTTATCAAGACGCGTCATGACAGGCAGCTTGATGGTTTCAGTCCCGCGAACACCTTTAACCGTCAAACCCTTGGCCTCAATGGCATCGACCTGATCAGAACGCCCAATGAGAACAACATCCTCACCAGCTTTCTTCAAGTAGGCCGCCACCACCCCGCCAATAGCACCAGCACCGATTATAGCGATTCGCATCAAACTAACCTTTGCCTCCGAAGGAACAGGGAATATTTTTCATATATATTTCTTATAGTCAAATCCGACTTCACGCATGATACGGACCATTAAACTATAAAACGCCTTGGGCACTTCCGCTAAAAATGCCTGAACAATATCCGCCTCTTCAACCGTCGATGAACCGCGGGCTACAGCGGCCTGTTCTGCCTTTATGTTGACCACTTCCTGGGCCAATCTCCGGTGAAAGATCGGGATCAGATTAAGCATTTTATTATATTTGCTTAAAGCCAAAGGGTCCCACTGCATAGTTGTTTGAATACTGACCATATTATGCCGCCCTTGCCGGTTGCGCCTGTACGCGGGAATTAGCTTCAAACTTTGAAATATTATTCATAAAATCCCTGACGCACAATTTTACCTTCATATTGTAATTGCTCTCCATGATGCGATGGATACGCTCGGGTTTGGAATAATACTCGCGCATACACCAGGCCCCTAAGCGCCCGACTTCTTCAATAGTCAAATGGTCCGTCGGAATAACAGGATGTTGAAAATCCCAATCCCTGAGATCGATCTTATCAGGATCAAACCAGCCTTTTTTGATACCGTAACGCCAATCAGGAGCATTGGGTACCGGGGTCAAATAATCCAAGGCAAAAATATCAGGATCGATCTCATCAGCCACACGCAAGCGTTCTTTGATCTTGGCTTCCGTATCCTCTTTAAGGCCGATCAAAACTGTTCCGACGCTGCCAATATCATTTTCACGCAGGATCTGAACGGTTTTCTTGATCTGGGCAATGGTCACCCCTTTGCCGGATTTGCTTAAAGTCATATCGTCTTCGACTTCTACACCGGTCAAGGCTAAAAATAAACCGGCTTTTTTCATCAACGGTAAAATAGCATGCTGGCTGATCCATTGATCGGCTCGGCCCAAGCAGACCCAATCAATTTTATTACCGCGTTTGAGCTTCTCCTCGCAAAATTCGATCATGGCAGCGGTGTCAGTGTTAAAAGCATCATCCTGAAAGACAACGGTCGCGATCCCGTATTGTTTCTCCAGAATATCCAGCTCGTCGCAAATGCGCTTGCCAGTAAGACCGCGCCAGGACGTAAAATCCTTGGTCGCCGTACGGGCATCATACAAAGCCCACTCGTAACAAAAATGGCATTTTCCCGGACAGCCGCGGGAAGTCATCAATTCCGCGAACGGTTTCCAGTAGGTATGTCCCACATATTTATCCATAGGGAACAGATCATAGGCCGGCATGGGCAAAACATTCAGGTCCGGGATCAGATCACGGTGAGGCCCTAAGACGATGGTACCGTCTTTCTGACGGGAAACGAGTCCTGGGATATCACGCTCTTTAAGGCTATTGGGAGCACCATTGATACTATTGATCAGATCCTCCATCGTCAATTCAGCTTCCCCGATCATGATATAATCCAGCGTCGGGTTAAGGCGCATCTGACGCTCAAAATCACCGGAATACCACAAACCACCGGCAACAGTCTTAACTTGAGGCATGGCTTCCTTGATGATCCGGCAGCCTTCGTTAAAATACCAGATAACAGCAGCCCCACAGGTTGAATGCAATAACTCACCGACAAAGACGATGTCAGGATTGCTCTTTTTGACATAATCAAGCATCCCGTCCCAATCTAATTCTAAAGCCCGTGAATCTAACGCATCCACATCGGCTAATTTTTTCTCACGAAGGTAAGACGCCAATTGCGCATGCATTTGATTACATGCCTTATGATTCCCATGCGAATCCCAAGCTTTAAGCGGTGGTGTTAAAAAAAGAACTTTCTTAATCATGATGCCTCCTCTTGTGTCATTGCGAGAAGCCCGAAGGGCTTCGAAGCAATCTTTTTATATCCACGTAACATTTTTATATTGATGGCGAGTAGCGATCAAAATAACATCTATCAGCCACCAGACGCCGAACCCTCCGGCGGTACATAATTTAAGCAATCCCCAACCGATATGCCCCATCATAAAACGATCAACCCCTAAATATCCAAAGATAATGGACATGACTAGGGTGACGATCCAATTCAACTCTCTACCTGTATTGATTGTAACATTCATTTTCTTAAAACCAGCTAGTTACCAGGGATCTTCCGCCGGGCGTTGTATCCGTGGCGATATGTTTTAATTGGGTATATTCCAAAAGGCCTGCCAGGCCCAATTCACGGCCAAAGCCGCTTTGTTTATAACCACCAAAAGGTATTTCATTCAAGAATACGCCGTAGGTATTGATCCACACCGTACCGCAACGCAGGCGACGGGCTACCTTATTTGCTTTTTCCAGATCCTGGCTCCAAACCATCGCCGCCAAACCATATTTAGTGTCATTAGCAATATGAACAGCCTCATTGACCGAAGTAAAAGGGATAACGCACAAAACAGGACCAAAGATCTCTTCTTGGGCAATGCTCATCGAATTACGCACATTGATAAAGATCGTCGGCTCCAAATAGGCACCCTTGTGAAGGGGACTGTCCTCTTCTTCTCCAGGGGACAGTTCCCTTCCAGGTATACGTCCCCCGCAAACAAGCTTTGCCCCTTCTTGTTTCCCTTTTTCGATAAATTTAAGTACCGCATCACGATGCCCAACACTGACGAGCGGACCAAACTCTGTTTCAAAATTATCCGCCGGTCCGATCTTTAAATTTTTTGTATGAGCCACTAACTTTTCAACAAATTCCTGATATATTTTATCTTCCACCAGAAGCCGAGAGCCCGCCGTGCACATCTGTCCTTGGTTCATAAAGATCGCCGACAAGGCGCCACCCAAGGCCGCTTCCATATCACAATCAGCAAAAACTATGTTCGGGGATTTGCCGCCCAGCTCAAGGGTCAATTTCTTAACACCCTTTGATGCCAAAGCCATCACTGCTTCCCCTGTTTTGGTCGAACCGCTAAAAGACACCATATCCACTTCAGGAGAGCCGACGAGCTCGGCGCCCGCCTGAGGCCTTGAAGAGGCAATAATATTCAGTACACCCTTAGGCAAACCTACCTGGGACGCTAATTTTGCCAACAGCATCACAGAAGCACATGCGGAGGGTGACGGTTTAAGCACGACACAATTACCCGCCAATAAAGCAGGTGCCAATTTCCAGGCTGTCATGATCAAGGGATAATTCCAGGGAATGATGGTGACCACAACCCCGACCGCCTCACGTTCGATGATCGAAAGTACAGGCGCCGAATGTTTCATAGTTTCATTGATCAAATTTCCTGACAATTTACCAAAATATTCAAAAGTATCCGCCGCTGTAGGCACGTCGATAAAGGTGGTATGCTTAATTGTTTTCCCGCAGGAAGCACATTCCAGATCAGCTAATTCCTTGGCGTTCTCTCTGATCAAAGCTGCAATTTTAAGCAAAAACTCACCACGCTGGGCAATACTCATCTGCGGCCAGCGTCCATGATCAAATCCCAGGCGCGCGGCACTAACAGCGATCTGTACATCGATCGTATCCGCGTCAGCAATACGGGCAAACACTTCGCCGTTCGAAGGATTAACAGCATCAAAATATTTGCCGCTAAGTGCAGGCCCCATCCGGCCTTCGATAAAGAAATCAAATTGTTGGGTCGTCGTGGTTGTCATTTTATTCCACCGGCACCTTTGTCCATAATTGAAAGATCCGGCTGCAAGGCGCGTACCATTTTGATATGCGTGCAAAATCTCCCCGGAGATTCATTTTCTTTTGGGTAGTGGCCACAAAAGGATCGATCTCGCGGTTAAAAACCGCACGCCAGATCGATTCATTGGCCGTGATCAAAAACTCTGCCTGAGCATCCTGACCGGTCTTGATAATGCGGCCATTCTCAAATTTAAAACTATAAATATCCCCTGTCTCCTGGAGACAAACAGCCAAGTCCATATTCATGGCTGTTTTACTTCCTAATTCCTGCATCTGCGGGTCGCTGTTGACTAATCTGACAATTTCCTCGATTTGGTCTTTGGAAAAAAGTTTGTATTTCTTCACTGAAGCCGGGTTATTTGCCTGGGGAACAAGTCCCCCGGTTGGCGTCGGATTTGTCATTTTTTGATAATGAACAGAAACCATATCCATCTTTATCTGTTCTTCCAATTCCTGGATCAAAACAAAGGCGCGGAATAGATCAGGGCCCATGGCTACCGCGCCATGATTGCGCAGAACGACAATATTATTGGCCTGTAATTCTTTGATCACAGGTGCGGCATCCGTCACTGAAGGTGTTGTTTGCTCTATGGATTTAACCTCACCTAAATAGAATTTCGCTTCAAAAGTCTTAGGCGTAAAAGAAGTATTCGCAATAAAAAAACCATTCGTATACGTCGGATGCGTATGCACCACTGCTTGTATCTGCGGAAAATTCTTATAAATTTCTGTATGCATCAACTTCTCACTGGAAGCCTTCCCTTCACCAATAACTTCCCCTGCAAGATTTACCAACACCAGATCCTGTGGGTTCAAATAACCCAAACAAGTACCTGTTCCGGTGATCAACAAGGTATTAGCATCAACGCGGGCAGAGATATTACCATTAAACCCGGTCACCAGCCCCTTGTCCCAAAGTAACTTGCCGATCTCAATAATCTTATTTCTTAACTTTTCTGTACCCATATTTTATGCCATTTTCTTAAATATTTTGCCGGAACCCACTCAACTAAAGGGACATACCCGTGCGTTTCTTCAGGAGCTATTCTTTGGCCTTCAAAACTTGATATCTCTTCAGGATCTCCCAAAAATCTTGTCCGGCGATCTGCGACTATTAACTTGAGCGGGACTTTATGTTCCTTGGCTAATACGGCCAATATCAGGGCCCCTATATCACACAGAGCTCCTGTATCATCCGCATACTGACAGGCAACAATGACCTCTTTGACCAATCCTTTAAAGAACAAAAAACCCGCCATATTATCGCTGATTACCGTCGGTGTTATTCCTTGATTCAAAAGAATGCCGGAAGTCTGGCGTCCCGCCTCCAGGCTCGGGCGGCCTTCACAAACAAAGGCATGGTCTTTAGAAGTTAATTTTATTGTCTTCAAAGAGACAGTGTTTAAAATACCATGAAATAAATATATGGATTTAGCTTTATAATCCTGCATGGATCGCAATCGCTTTCGTGATCAATTGATGGGGCACCACATCAAAGCCGGGATAAAAACCTTTAACCTGTGGCCCAAATATTTTTTTACCGTCAAAAACTAATAATTCATCCGCATCACGCAACTCGATGGGCATATCCTCGCCGCTGGCAACACTGCGGGATGGCTGGGTCAACACGATCAAAGGGATGCCGAATTCACGGGCCAGAACGGCAATTTGATATGAGCCGATCTTATTGGCAATATCCCCGTTAGCCGCCGAGCGATCAGAACCAATGATCACCTTGTTGACAAATCCTTCAGTCATTAAAGACGCCACCGTATTATCCGCTACCAAGGTCACGTGAACGCCTGCCTTTTGCAACTCCCATACCGTAAGCTTGGCCCCCTGCATATAAGGCCTGGTCTCTGTCGCAAAGAACGTGACATGTTTTCCCTGTGCAGCCGCAATACTTGCGGCCATGGCCAATTCGCCGCTGACATTGCAATGTGTCAACACATGATCTTTATCATGAAGTGTATCAGCGATCTCTTGGACTCTCTGCAAACGCCGCGCCCTGATACCGGCCAGAAAGCCCTGCACCGTCTTGACAACGGCCAAACGGGGATCAACCCCGTTAGCAGCAGCCTTTTGGGCCGCACCAACAACGATCCCTGTCACTTCTGCAAAAGGAAAAGTCGGACGAGAATTATTAAGCTTATGCGCCACATCTTCCAAATGTTTAATAATAAGGGCTGTCCCGTTAAAGGGGACTGTCCCCTTAATGGGGACTGTCCCCTGCTTCTCAAGGGGACAGTTCCCTTCCAGGTCCCCTTCCAACTCAAGTAAAAAAGTATTCAACACCACCAAAAACTGCCCGAAGGCACGCGTTTTCATCTCACGGATGACAGCGACCGCGGCCTTAACATTTTTAACAGGAATGTATTTGAGCTTCGAGGGGACCAAGGTCTCATCGAGAACATACAAAACATCCTCTTTAATATATGCCGGCCAGAATAAAGGTGATTCAAAGGACATTCTATTTGCCGCTTTCTATCTGCTTGACTAATTCCATAGCCATCTGAATAAGCATACCTTCAGCCATGTAATAATCCGGATTAATAAAACCCATCTGTCCGGTAATTAAATTATCTGAAATTGCCAGGATGGACACCGCCGGGATCTTGTAAGTCTGAGCGATGGTCAAAAACGGAGCGCTGACCATGTCAACCCCAATAGCCCCACGATCAATGACCCCGTTAACGATTTCCTTGGTTTCCCGCAAAATAGCATCAGTTGACCATACCTTGCCTTCATGGACCGTAAAGCCGGCAGTGGCTGCAACATTTTTCGCGATGACGCCTAATTTCTTGGTCAACGTTTCATCAGGAACAGTAACAAATTTGTCATCGACATAATAAGGAGAAACCCCATCCCCGCGCACGCATCCAGTAGTCAAAATAAAATCCCCGACCTTCATATCTTTGCGCATGGCCCCGCAGCTGCCGATACGGATCAGCGCCTTGACCTGGGCATTGCATAAGATTTCCGTCGTAATAGCTGTATCCGCGCCAAAACGTCCGCCGTTGATGGCTGTGACACGAATACCATTGATATTCCCGGTATACATGCTGTATTCCATAAATGTAAAATTCTTGACCGGGTTCTCCATTTTTTTGACCAAACTGTCCAAGCGTTCTTTGGGCCCGGGCACAATGGCATAAGAACCGACATCTTGCGGCCTTAATTGCACCATCGCCATTAAATCCTTACCGCTTAAATGCACATCCCTGGTCATTTTATCAATAGACATAATTCGAACCCTTTCTTTAGGCCAGTACTGTTTGTTTTAACAGCTCTTTATCAATTTTCCCCGTTCGATTCTTAGGCAATTCCGAACGGATCTCGACAGTTTGAGGTACTTTAAAATTGGCTAAATGTTCACGAGCAAAATATTTAATTTCTAGAGGCTCAATATTAAATCCATCCTTTAATACGACAAACGCTTTAACCGCTTCCCCTCGCATATCATCAGCCACACCGATAACCGCCGCTTCCAGTACTGCCTCATGCTTGCACAAAGCCGCTTCCACTTCTGGCGCATAAACGATCTGTCCGGCCACCTTGATCATCTCTTTCTTGCGTCCCACAATATATAAAAATCCTTCATTGTCAAAACGGCCTAGATCACCTGTATGAAACCATCCCCCGCGTTTGGCTGCCAGCGTGGCTTGCGGGTCTTTATAATATTCCTGCATCACCACCCAACCGCGAATGACAATTTCGCCCACTGACCCCGTCGGTAAAGACTTATCATTGTCATCAACAATATGTATCTCACAATTAGGCGCTGCCTTGCCAACACTTTCGATCTTTGGATTATCCAAAGGCGTCACCGTATTAGGCGGACAAGTCTCGGTCATACCCCAACCATTAAGCAATTTGGCATTAGGACAGTATTTATGAAAGCGTTCCAAAATATCCGGTGAATTAGGGGCCCCGAAAACCACCACCCAGCGTAAGGAAGATAGGTCAAATTGATCGATATGTTTAACCGTCAAAATAGCCGTATACATCGGCGGAACAATATGAAAACACGTAACCTTATACTGGACGACATTCTTCAAGAATTCCATCGGATGAAAACGGTCCATCAACACCAGGCTGATACCAAATATAATACAATTTTGAATATAAATAAATCCGCCGATATGGCTTAAAGGAATGGCGCACAATTTCACATCACGTTCGCTTAGATCCACAAAATAATTCATTGCCTGGGGAGAGCCTTGCAAATGCTTATAATTAAGCAATATCCCCTTAGGCGAGCCGGTCGTGCCTGAAGTGTACATGATCAGAGCCGGATCAGCTTCACTGAAGGGGACAGTTCCCTTCAGTCCAAGGGGACTGTCCTCTTCTGCAGCCGGCTGAAACAATCCGTTAAAGGGGACTGTCCCCTTAAAGTTAAAGGGGACTGTCCCCTGATTCTCAGGGGGACAGTTCCCTTCAATTAATGAGATAACAGTCTTCAAGGATGGGCTATTCTCTTGTATCGCACTCCAATCTATTTCCGGCTTAGGCAAGGCGATCACAAATTCAACTTCAGCATGGGATAAACAGGCGTTCAATTCATCAGATTTAAGCATATAATCCAAAGGTATGACCACCGCCCCTAACAAAAAAGATGACAAATAGCTATACACATATTCAGGGCAATTAGGAAGGTACAAAGCGATTTTTTTACCGCGAGTGACCCCTAAAGCCTGTAAACCACGGCCCAAAGCAAAAACATTTACCTTTAAGTCAATAAAACTAATCGCCTTATCTTTAAATATAATAGCAGGCTTTTGAGCAAACTTTTGCGCAGAATCAGTTAAGATTTGAAAAATATTCATAAATTGTTTGAATTTGAATTGAAGGGGACTGTCCCCTGTTAAAGGGGACTGTCCCCTGCAGTTCAAGGGGACAGTCCCCTTCAATAGTAAAATTTTAATACGAAGATTTTAATATAAGCACGGAATATGTCAAGAAGTATATAGCAACTAAGGAGTTATGCAAGAAAATTATAACTGAGCAATAACCTTTTGCGTGGAGTTTATTTCAGCTTCGACCAGATCCAGGTCATGCTGCAGGATAAGGCTTAAGATCTTTGTTTTTGCATTAGCTTGCAGAAGGGTTAAATCTTTTTTGACCTTTTTTAATAAAGCACATCTGACCTTAAGCCTGCGTTTGGCCATATTTTTATCAACCAAAGGTAAAAAATAAAACGCCAGGTCGATCTGAAAGAAAGGACGTTCCACAGACAAAAAACTATGCTCTATGAGTTCATCAAATTTCTTTCTGCCCTTAGGAGTGATGCGATAAACATGTTTTTCAGGAAAACGGCCTGAACGCGAGGCCATTTCCTTCTCGATCAATCCTGTCTCTTCCATCTTTTGAAGAGGATAATAAATAGATTTGATTTGAAGGCCAATATTAGGGCTCAGATCTTCTTCCAGTTGAAGTTTGATCTCATAGCCGTGTTTAGGACCCTCAGCTAATAATCCTAAAAATAAAAATTCGTTTTCGATCATGGAGTAAGTGTTAACGTATTATCGTCAGGTTTAGGTAATTCTGCTGGCTCCGGAGGGTCAGGCGGTATATAACCAAAAGCAATGTCTAGCCCATGGAACAATCCCTTGGACACCTTGCGTTTTGCATTGGTGCTCAAAGAAGTTATTTCAATACGTGTTTGAGTATCTGACAACTCATCAAAAAAGATCCCGATCTCGGTGGTATTGACACAGCCTTTGACCCCCATGACCACCATATACCCCTTGATCTCATCCTTCTTAAATATGACCCAATGTTGTTTCTTTTCAACGACAGCAATTGAGGATCGTACGCAATCCCAATAGGATTTGTCATAGGTCTTGGTAATGGCATGGTCACGCGCCTGCTCCAAGGCCCTGGTCGACGATCCCCAAATGGTCTTGGCAAATTCCTGGGAATTATCGCCCAAGGAGGCACAGGAAGAACACAAACAGACGATAGCAAAAAATAAAATAAGACGCATATTGTTTTTACACCTGTTGATTATTCTGTTGTACGCGTACTTTTAGGTCCTCGCACTCACGCTCTAGACTTACCAGGCGCGAACGGTTTTTATCTAATTCGAATTGGGCCAGTTGGTCTTTTTTGGCCAATTCCTCATTCTGTAATTTAATTTCCTCAACCATCCCCTCCAGCCGGTTCTTGGCCTGGGATAAATGTTCATTGCTGGCTTCTGCGGTGCTGACTTTCTTTAAAAAATCTTCCAACTGATTCTTATAATTAAAACTGACACGTTCCAACCCGCTGGATTGCGCCCTTGCCTTGACCAATTCGTACTGCAATTGTTCATTGTCTTTTTCTAATTGTTGATGTTTTTTTTCTAATTCTTCATATTTCTCTTTTAACTGGATTTGTTCTGTCCTTAAAGTTTCTACTTCCTGAAGCAGGGCTTGATCAGGTGCTGTTTGGGGTTCTGCCGATAAAGCCTCTTTCTCACGATTCAGCTCAGAGACCATCGCATTGGCACGGCTGATCTCTTCTCCCATTTGGACCTTAACAGCGGCCATTTGATCTTCCAAGAGAGTTACTTGAGCAGTAGTGGATTCCAGTCGAGTCTGCAGGCTGATATTCTCAGTCTTAAGGCTAGTGGCCTCTGCCTGTACCTCATTTAATTTTTGTTGAGCTTCTTCTAAACTGTCCTGCTGGGCCTTAAGCGACTCATTTTCCTGGCTCAATGTTTCGATCAAATGCTTAGCCCCATCCAATTGTCTTTCAGCTTTTTGTGAAATAGCCTCTAATTCTTCTTCGAGCTCTTGAGCATGTTTTTTATACTCATTGTCCTCAGTAGCAGCTATCACATCCTGAGTCGGCAACGATACCTTAGGTTCAAAAGGCGGAATAATTTGAGCTTCATACTCGAGAGTTTGAGATTTTGGCAGATCATGCAATCCGGGAGATAATTCTTTTTTCAATTGAGCCAGATCCGTTACAGGAACAGCTTTTGCATCCTCTTTTTTCTGCCCTTCTTTGGATAACATATAAAACAAAAAACCTAATACACCTAATGTGACCAGTACGATCACACCCAAAATAATAAAAAGGACCATACAGGAACCCTTTCTTTACCAACAGCGACTGGTTGATAAATAACCGCAATAATCTTTGATAGCTTCTTCCAGGGATCTGAAAGCTTTTGTATATCCGGCTTTTCGCAATTTGCCCATATCAGCCTCTGTAAAATATTGATAACGGCCGCGCAAAATTTCCGGCATTTCCATATATTCAATATCCGGTGTACGGCCGAGGGCGGAAAATAACGCATAGGCCAGGTCGTTCCAGGTGCGTGCCCGGCCTGTCCCTAAATTAAAGATCCCGTTGATGGACGGATGTTCCATGAAAAACATGACAACGTCGACGGCGTCTTTGACATAAATAAAATCACGCATTTGCTCGCCGTCTTTGTATTTAGGATTATATGATTTAAAAAGGGACATTTTCCCTTCAGAGCTCACACGATCATAAGACTTGGACACCACACTTTTCATGTCCCCCTTATGATATTCATTAGGGCCAAATACATTAAAGAACTTCAATCCCGTCATCTTGCTTTGAAACCCTTGACTCATCATCCACTCATCAAATTTTTGCTTTGATTCTCCGTAAAGATTCAATGGTTTAAGACGGGGTATCAGGGATTCGTCATCACTGTAACCCAATGCACCATCGCCATAGGTCGCGGCAGAAGAAGCATAGATCAAACGGGCATTGTTCTTAACCGCCCACTGGGCGACTGTACACGTATATTCAAAATTATTCTTTTGAAAATGATCCGCGTCCTGCAGGGTCGTCGAGGAGCATGCGCCCATATGCAATATACATTCCGCATCAAAATCAAATTGGTCACGCTTGAGCAATTTTAAATATTCCGCTTTATCATAATAACGCTGATAACGCTTACCGGCCAAATTCTTTTTCTTGGGGTCATCTTCCCCGACCAGATCATCAACCACGATCAGGTCATATCTGCCGCGGGCATTTAATTCAGCTACCAGGCAAGAACCGATGAATCCTGCTGCCCCTGTCACGACGATCACTGTTTGCTCCCTATAAAATGAGCAATGGCCACACCCATCTGATAGGCCACTGTCTTGGGGTTTTGAGTTTTAAGATTGATCACACTGGAGGTCTGGAATGTAAATATCTTTTCCCCGGTCTCACGAAGCCATATTTCACCGTCGATAGACAAATGGGCTTGGGTTTTACGTAATTTCATGTGGGAAAAATGTTCATCTCTCCCATAGTCTTCAATATACCCGTCCAGATAACAATCAGAGTCTTTTTGATCATCTTGGGCGATAGTAAACGGCGTGTTATCTTCAGGCAGGGTTTCTTTGATCCCTTTTATCATCATCAGGGACAATTGGTCAGTTTCATCATTAGCTTCAGCCCCGGGACCCGCCTTAAACGAACCTAAAACCAGCGTGCCCCCTTTTGAAAACGCCGATGCATTGATCACAGAACCCGTGACGATAGGGACAACATCTAAAGAATCGGATACGATCGCCTTCTTAGGAGACGCGCAACCGCAAATTAAAAGAATTATAAACAAAAATGAAGAAATTTTGACCACGTGAGGAATCTTAGCACAGCAGAGCTTGGGGCTCAAGAAGTTTTAGGGGTTTAACAAAGACTTAGATCACAGATGCAAATCATGCATTGCCGAAAGGTCCATGGTGTCCATGGGGCGGCACAAATAAAATCCCTGGCCTGCGTTGACTCCCAGGTCAAGGAGCACATCAAAATCTTGTTTAGTTTCAATGCCTTCAGCGACACAAATTATGCCGTTCTCACGGCAAAAGGCAACAAACAGCTTAACAATACTTCTTTTATATGAATCACCGCTTACCCCGTTGACAATATGCCTGTCTAATTTGACCGCTTCCGGCCTTATTTCTATGATCGATTCCAGGCTCGAATAGCCTTTGCCCAGATCATCCACCGCAATTTTAAAACCATCTTCACGATACTCCTTGATACGTTCATAAAAAACATCAAAAGCAATGACAGCAGATCTCTCCGTGATCTCCAGGAAGGTCTCATCACAGGACATCCCAAAACCATAAAACATATCTCTGACTGTTTTAAATTTTTCGCTTTCAACAAGGTAAGGATCGCAATTGAGGAACAATTTCTGACGGCCGTCGAAAAGATCAGCAGCCATTTTTACGGCCTTGCGCCAGCCGATCATCTCTACCTCGTAATAAACACCGTATTTTAAAGCATTTTTAAAGAATATTTCCGGATTAGCCATTGCACTGTTCGTTTGTGGACGGCTTAACATTTCAAGTCCCAATAAACGCTGTGATTCCAGGAAATATATCGGCTGGAAACAGACATTGATCGCTTCCTCATTGATAATACGTCTTAACTCGCCAATGGTCTCTTGATCATGCAGAGTGCCCTCATCATTGGTCCTTACTCGTTGACGGCGTAAAACCACATCTATGCGCGCAAATAATTCTTCCGGCTCAAAAGGTTTGTTGAGATAATCCTCCGCCCCTAAATACAGACTTTCGATCCTGTCGGATTTGTTTTCCATACCGCTGATAATAATGATGGGAATATCCCTGGTTTGGGAATTAGATTTAAGCTGCCGGCAGATCTTCATACCTTCAGAATCAGGAAGGACCATGTCCAGAAGGACTAGATCAATATTGGGGGTTATGCATTCTAAAGCTTGTTTTCCTGTGACTGCTACCTGGGTCGCGTAACCATGCGAACCTAGAAGAATGGTTAAAAGCTGAGATACAGCCGGCTCATCATCAACAACAAGGATCGTTTTACCGTTTAATGCTGCCAAGTTACACCTCCATTTAATGTAGCGTCCTCAATGCTTCCTCGCATTTGATCCTGTGTCATTCCCGAATGTGTTTATCGGGGACCTTAAAATCTATCGTTCAGATTCCAGTTTAGACTGGAATGACAAATCGCTTAAAGGACACTGCCACAAAATGGATACAGTTTTAGTATACATTAAAAATTGTTAATTATCCAAACATGCGAGCAAAATAATAAAATATGTTCCATTTTTATTTATTATTTATCTATCTGGAATTAAATGAGTTACCTAATTGTTTAGCGCTTTCCGGAAAGCGCTTTCTCAAAAAGACTGATTTTGATGAATTTTAATAGCGTAAATAATCAGAAAATTGGAAACTGATTCCAGCCTCTTGTTGGCCTTCTGAAGCACTGATAGGGAAGAAATCTTTGCTGATTGGCGGGAAAAAAGCATCACATCCAAATTCACCTTGCACATGGGTCACAAAAAGGCGGTGGCATAATGGGTGGCTTAGTGCGATGGCAAAGATTTGGGCACCTCCGATAACGAAAATATTCTCAATATCTAAAGAAGATAGCTGATCTAAAGCATCTTCGAGACTTTGAGAACGAAGAACATCCGGAGGAAAACTTGAACAGCCCACTTTGCTTAAAACCACATTCACACGACCCGGTAATGGGCGGAATTTCTCCGGCAAAGATTCCCAGGTTTTTCGACCCATAATAACTGCATTTTTCTTAGCCGGACTAGCCGTGGCAGTGGTGATCTCTTTAAAATGTTTCAAATCAGACGGCAGTCCCCAAGGCAATTGCCCGTTCTTGCCTATCCCGTACTGAGAATCAAAAGCCACTATAATAGAGAACTTTCTCATTTTATACCGCAATAGGGAATTTAATAAATGCAGCCGGCTGATAACCGATCAATTTGAAATCTTCAAATTTGTAATCAAGGACATTTTTCCGAGGGATCTCCAAACGCGGCAAAGCAGTAGGTGTTCGCTCTAACTGTGTTTTAAGCCCGTCGATATGATTAAGATAAACATGGGCATCCCCCAACGTATGGACGAATATGCCCGGTGTTAGATTGCATTCATAAGCCACCATGCTCATTAACAGTGCATAGCTGGCAATATTAAAAGGAACACCTAAAGCCACATCTGCCGAGCGCTGATATAGCTGACAATCAAGACGATTATTGACCACGTAAAATTGAATAAAAGCATGACAAGGCGGCAGGGCCATTTTATCAATATCTGCCACATTCCAGGCGCTGACAATGATCCGGCGGGAATCAGGATTAGTTTTGATCAATTGAAGGGCATTTTCTATTTGATCGATATGAGTTTTACGATATAAGGGGACTGTCCCCTGCTTCTCAAGGGGACTGTCCCCTTCCGGAACAAATTTTTCCCACTTGCGCCATTGATAGCCGTAGATCGGCCCTAATTCACCGTCAGGACGGGCCCAGGCGTTCCAAATAGGTGTATGCGCCTTCAGATCATCATTAATGTTGGTGCTCCCCCGTAAAAACCATAACAGCTCATAAACCAAGGCATCAAATAATACCTTCTTGGTCGTCAACAAAGGGAAACCCTCACGCAAATCATATTTGCACTGATACCCGAAAACAGAAACCGTCCCCGTCCCGGTCCGGTCCTGCTTTTTCTCGCCGTGGTCTAGGATATGTTGAACTAAATCAAGGTACTGTTTCATAAGGCGGGGTTAAGACCACATTTTGGTTTTATATTCTTGGACCATGCGATGGGTATTGAAGAATCCGCCGCGGCGCACACAATGGATCATTTTGTCGATCCAGGGGCTGTGAATGTCGATGGCGCCGTTTTTGTTCGTACGGTAATACAGTCCGGTAACTTCTTTAAGTGCGGCATACAGAGCCTTGGAGTCTTCTTCCAGGCGCAAATCACCCTCATCACCGATTTCCGGTCCCTGATGACGATACCCGAATATCCAACCGATATCATCATGCTCTGCTTCAACCACCCATCCATCCAGAGTTGACAGCTGAAGCACCCCGTTTAAGATCGCTTTCATCCCGCTGGTCCCTGAGGCTTCAAAAGGAGGCAAAGGATTATTTAACCAGACATCCACGCAATTAGTCAGGAGTTTACCAAAATAGGTGTCATAATTCTCCAACACAAGGACTTTGACAGATTTATAATTCTTATTTAACTGGTCAACATGTTCCATGATATTTTGGATGTGAGATGCCCCCGTCGTGTCCATCGGATGGGATTTCCCGGCGAAAATAATTTGCAGAGGGCCAATGTGGCGGGCGATCTTCAACACTTCCTCGATATGCTGGAACAATAAAGACGGTCTTTTATAATTGGTAATTCTGCGGGCCCAGCAGATCGTCAAAATATCTTCCTGCAATTTCCAATGCTTGACCACGTTTAACAATTGGCGTTTATTGACCTGATGCGCTTGAAAAATGTCCCGGCGGAAATCATCATTGCTGATAAGCTTACCTGCTTCTTCAAGCCTGTTGGGATCGGAACGCCAATCACCGAAGGTGCTGGAATATTTATCGAACAATTGGGCATAGCTTTCTGAAAGCCATGTATGCGCATGCACGCCGTTGGTGATGGCATCAATACGCTTGGCAAAATCGGGAAACTGCAAACGCATGATCTCACCGTGTTTTTGCGCCACGGCATTAACATGCCGGCAATTATCCAAACAGATATAGGTCAAATTGACGTCTTTGGAGACCGAAGATTCTTTACCGAATTTCTTGGCAGCATCGACATAATCATCCATAAAAATATCCTGAAGATCGGATATTTGAAAACGGTCATGACCTGCGGCAACGGGCGTATGGCAGGTGTATACAAACTTTTTCTTTTCCACCTCCATTTGGGACTTATCGGCCAATTGTATATATTTTTCTACCAGGGCAAAAGCCGCATGCCCTTCATTCAAATGGTAACAGTTGATCGATAATTTCAATTCATCAAGGGCTTTCATGCCTCCGATACCAAGGATGGAACGCTGGAAAATACGCCAGGACACCTGGTCGCTGCGGTAAAGCTGGTCGGTTAATTTACGGAAATGTTCATTATTATCCGGCAAGTTGGAATCCATCAGGACAAGCGGGACAACATGTTTCTTATCGTGACTATAGACATAATATTTCCAGAGACGTAAGACCAGGTCACCTTCTTTGGTTTTTATACGTATCCGGTTTTTTAACGGGATAAGTCCCGGATAAGAATGCGGGTCCCAGGAAAGCTCTTCAGGGACCTGACCGTACTTGTACCAGAAATTCTGTTTGAAATAGCCCTTGTTCCACAAGATCCCCAAGGCCACGACGGATAACCCGAAATCCGCAATGCTTTTGACCGTGTCCCCGGCTAAAACACCTAAGCCCCCGCTATAAATAGGGATATCCAGCATTTTTTCAATATTGATCTTAAATACATAATCAGAGATCCAATAATTGGAAAACACTTGATGCTTAAAAAATTTATTCTTCTCGCTCATCGGGCGATTAAGATGAAAAGAATTATAAATGCTGGGCGCAAGTCCGTATTCCATGGAAAAATAAGCAATGGATTTTTCTGACGCTTTCGCTAATTTACTTTCAGCTTCCAGGATAGGGGCAATAGGGAATGAAAAATAAGTGGACTCGTTGATGTCCTTATTGTATTGCCCGTCGAAATTCTCTATCTTGCTGGTAAATTCCTTGTATGTCATGACCCCTCAGTTATTCAATAAAGATTATTTTAATATTATAACAAAAATCCTTGTCTGACATAGAAAAAGCGAATGTTTTTAGATCAATTGCCTCTTTTTGCATGCGTGCGCTTCATAGTTGAAAAGATCGACCCTAGATCATAGACCCTTATTCTTCCATACTGGTCCGATGGGGCATCTGACAAAAATGTAATTGAGTCTAATAGCTGTTCATTATGATCTAAAACGAATCTATTTAATAAGACTTTGTTTAAATGAGGGAAAACTTGTAGCGGCCTTATGTCCTTAAGGATGACCTGTAAAAAATCGATCAATGGCGGTGAAAATCGGCGGCCGTTGGTAGTCCATGAAATATACGCCTGGGGATCCAAGATCAAATACCTGGCCCCCTGTTTATATAAAATGACCAACGCATACAGATTATTCGGACATGGGACGATCCTGGTATCATCGGCTACAAAAAGTCCTTCCACCAAAGGCTGGGTGCTGACGATCACCGCTTGGGGGTCATGGGAAGTGATAAAATGCACGGCATCTTCATAATCTGTGCGGGCCAACGCGATAGAACCTGAAAGAAATACCATCCCCATGATAGCTAAAACCCCGGCCGCGAGCACCCAGTGACGCACATGGGGAAACCTCTGCCAGCCTTCATCTACAACCACCGCTGCCGCTGCTGCCATGAAAGGCAGGACGACACAGATATATCTGGCCCCTTTTTCCGCGGCAAAAGAAAAGATCAGCATTTGTAAAGCAACAATGCCAAAGGGCAATAGTTTCGGATATTCTTTGAGCTTGAAAAAATAAACATTCACCCAAAAAAAACAGGCAAAGAAAAACCCTTCCAAAGCAAAAACATAATACGGATAAGACAAAAAATTAATAGGATTGAATTTACCGCCGGCATCCTGGGCCTGATGGAACATCCATGCCAGGGTCACATAAAGATTCTCTCCCCCATAAAGGCAGCCGATAAAAAGCACGATCCCGTAAAATAGAGCGAAATAAATAGCGATCTTCTGCCAATTTATTTTTCTTTGAGCTATAAAAGCATTGAAGAGTTCAATAGATCCGATAAAAACAGGGGCAATGATCATGCGGTAATTGGTAGAATAAACACAATCCAACAGGAATACCGAAACAAAAAATGGCCAACGGATACGCTCCTCTAACATAAACAGATAAATAGCACTTAAAAACAGCAACGTACTTAATGACTCTTGCATCCCTAATCTTGAATAAAAAACATGACTGGGCAATATCATCAATATTAAAGCACTTAAAAGGGCTATGCTCCGGGATTTAAAGTAACGCAGGGACCAAAAATATAACAAAACCACCGTCCCCAAGCCGCAGATGGCAGAGATCCATCTTGCCCAAGACCAGCATTCAGTCCCACAAAAAAATACCCTTAGATTTAAAATTAAGAACCATAGCGCCTTGGGTGTCGTCAAGGCAGCTTTGAACATAAAAGAAAGAATGATCCCGAATTCATTAAGATTATGCGGAGGGTTGTTGACCACCAAATTAAGAAAGGCCCGATTGTAGCTTAAATACATCCCCTCATCATAAAAAAGGAATTGATTATCACTGATGCCGTACAGGCGTATGACAAGGCCGACAAAAATGACCAGGCCGATGGCAACAGGTAATAAATATTTATTTTTGAGCATTTTTCTCTCCGGCAGAAAAATAAATATCCAACCATAATATCCAGATAGTTTTTAAAACTGCATTGATACTTTTAAAATTAAAAGCCTTTGATTTTTCATGTTGCCGCCCTATATGCTCAAAATAAATAGCACGCCAACCAACCCCCTGCTTTAAAAGACGGACAATGCATTCTGCCAGGGCTGCTAAACCGGTGGATTTAATAGGGACAGCTTTAAGCAATGATGTACGGCAAATAAAAGCGCCATTGTAATACTTTAGTTTAAGGCCAAAAAGCAAGTTCATGATCACGACAAAAGTTTTAGAAACTGCCCGTCGGAACAATGAACGCTTTGTAGTTTTTTGCATATAGGAAATGATCAGGTCGGCCGAACCGCGGGCCTCAAGCAGGTCTTTTAATGAAAGCGCTGACATATCATTGTCACCCGGGAACACCGTGACAAATTCTTTTGTAGCCATTTTGACACCGCGGGCAAAGGAATATCCAAAGCCTTGATTGGTGACATTGGAGGCAACACGGATACTAGGATTATTTTGGGCACGAAGCCGCGCAAAATCCCCCGTCTTATCCGGGCTGCCGTCATCAACGACAATGATCTCATAGTCCTGAGTGACGCTTTGCGCCACCTTCAGGGCATTATCGATCGCCGCCTCAATATTAGCTTCTTCACGAAATGCAGGGATAACGATCGTTACGCTATTATTCATAGATTATTCATTTCCAGGATAATTCTTCCCGCTTCACCTTTGATCAAGACTTCGAAAGCTTTATTAATGTCCTCTAAAGGAAAACGATGCGTGATCATTTTGTCTATGGGTAAAACTCCTCGAGAAAAAGCTTTCAGGTATGCAGGAATTTCCTTGTCAGGCTGGGTCTCTCCGCCCCAAGTGCCTAGTATACGCTTGCCTTTGATCAATTCGAAGGGATGCAGTTCAATTTTTTCATCCTTGCCTAAATTACCGGCGATTACACAGCAACCTTTTGTTTTGATACTGGCAAAAGCGTTTTCCATGGCTATTTTATTGCCCGAGGCATCCACGGCATAATCCGCACCCTGGGGTAAAATGGCACTGATCTTTTTTAATACAGAGGATTTGGAAGCATTGATTAAATGGGTAGCCCCCAGGCGTTTGGCAAATTTTAATTTAGAATCAAGGACATCAACCGCAATAATTGTTGAGCAGCCCCGATGCTTGGCCCCCAAAATAACACTTAATCCGATACCTCCCACACCAAAGACGATCACCGACGAGTTCTTAACGGCATTGAGTGTATTATTGATAATGCCGCATCCGGTGGCGATCGCACAACCAGCAATCGCGGCGATATCAGCAGGTGTTGTTTTAGGGATCTTGATGACCCTGTTTTCAGAAACAACCGTATAATCGCTAAAGGTCGTCACTGCACCGGCATTGATAATATGATTGCCTAATTTATACTGACTGTTTAAAGCATCCAGCCCCAAGCCTTTGATCCATGACAAACAAACATAATCATTTTTCCTGACCTTTGTAACTCCGGAAGCTATATCGACGACAAAGCCTGATGCTTCATGCCCTAATAAATGTGGAAGGAATTTGTCCGGACCTTTAAGCGCTGTCATTTCATTGTACTGGGCCCGGCAAATACCACTGAACAGTATCTTAACGAGCACCTGCCCTCGTTTAAGGACAGGGATTTCCACCTCATCAATGACCAAAGGTTTATGTGATTGCCAAAGAATAGCAGCGCGGGTTTTCATAACTTATGGTATAAACCAATAATAATCGCCGGTGTATCCGACTTGTTTGAATAAAGCCTTCCATTCATCGACATGCATATAGGTCAGGGCCGTAAGGTTCCACGCATCCATGCGTTCTTTTTCTTCGGGCGTTCGATAAGCATCAACCGTGATGAATGCATGACGCCCAACCCGCTGGATCTCACGCAGAGCTTGCGCGCATTCTGTCGGCGGAAGATTGTGAACAGTGTTGATAGAAATGACCAGGTCAAAATTTTTATCAGCGAAGGGAAGTTCTTTCGCATTACCCAGACAGATCAAAGGCCTCATGTTTTCTAAAGAATGAAGGATGGCATATTCAGAAATATCAAGTCCTTGTAAATTGATCCCGGGGATGATCTGAGCAAAATCGTGCATCATAAAACCTTTAGCACAACCCACATCAAGGACAGAGCTTATAGATGACAAATTATAATGTTTGGCAAAGGTGGGAACGACCGGCTGCCAAAAACGAGATTGATAATTGTACCCCCCATAACCGAATCGACGGTCCCCGTCAAAATATTCCTGACCGAATTGACGGCCGACAAGACGGTCTTCCTCGGTCTTCTGCATACCGCGTTCGTTGACATTGCGCTTTGTTTTGGGGTAATTTACAAGAAGATCAATTTCCGGCATATGTCCTTTTGGAAATACTCATGATCCGTGCGATCTCTTCAGGAGGCAATTTGGGATTCAAATCCTCAAGGCCAGAACCAAATTTAAGCATGGGCTCGATCTTTTGGTCCGGATCGATGATAATATCGCAAACAACCGGACCGGATGTTTTCAATACTTTATTGATAACAGATTCAAGCTCGTCGTGATTGGAGGCGCGAAACGCGGGCAAATGAAACGCCTCGGCACATTTAACGAAATCAGGGAAACTTAAACCGCTTTTTTCATCAACCCCGACATAATTAGAATTAAGCCAGGTATCGATCGTTTGCTTTTGAATGGAATGTCCGCCATTATTAAAAATGAACAATTTAACATCCAGATTATAACGGCGGATAGTGGCTAATTCTTCAATGTTCATCATAAGGCCGCCGTCCCCTGTCAAACAAATTATCCTTTGATTGGATGCATGGGCCGCCCCAATAGAGGCAGATAAGGCATAACCCATAGGCGTATGGTTCCAGGCAGAGAAGATCCGCTGGCCTTCTTTCATCTCAATGGCCTGCAAGGTCCAAGAAATATTCGCCCCAGTATCTGCAATAAAAATATCTCCCGAACGGCTTAACTTTGAGATCGTTTTAACAAAAACATGACCATCGACATGTACATGACGTTTATATTTTTCCAAGGGACAGATCGGATAATCATTTTCCCAAGTCCTTATTTGCTCACGCCAGGAGACAAAGCGGTCACTATCCTTTAGTTCTCCTGCAGACTCAGCAAGGGATTGAAAAAACGAAGGAAAATCTGATTCAATACCCAGATCCAGATGAAAATCATTGGGAGTAAATTTATTTAACTCATAAGGATCGATGTCCACCAGGACTTTCTTGGCATGAGGAGCAAATAAAATTGTTTTTCCGCCGGTGATCATTTGAGAAAGCCTTGTACCTACCGCGATGATCAAATCCGCATTCTGGGCCGCAAAATTACCCGCACGCGGCCCCACCACCCCAATGCCGCCCATATTCAGAGGATCATCAGAGGGCATGATATCTTTGCCGCCCCATGTTAAAACCGTGGGCAATCCCCACTGACGGATGAATCGCAAAGCAGGATCGATCACATCAGCAATGCGAATTCCGGCCCCATAGATCACCAAAGGACGCTGGGCTGACCTGATCCAGGAAAGCAAGGTTTGGACATCTTTAGCCTTATCATTCATTTTGACAGCATTCGGGGGGACAAAATCTTTAAGCTTGGTGACATCAATATCTGTACGCTGCAGATCATCAGGGATATCCAAAGCTACCGGTCCCGGTCGACCCTCCTGGGCGATATACAAAGCTTTTTGCAATTGATATTTGATTTCAAGAGGATCCATGACGCGATAAACATATTTAGTAATGGAGCTGAATAAAGAAACAATATCTGTTTCTTGAAAACCTTTTTGACGTAATTGAGTGCTTGGACGAAGACGAGGCGTTGTCACCTGTCCGCAGATGCAAAGCATGGGGATAGAATCAAAATAAGAATTACAGATGCTGGTTGTCAAATTGGTTGCCCCTGGGCCTGAAGTAACCATCACCGTTCCCACCTTACCGCAGGTGCGCCAATAAGCATCAGCCGCAGCCCCAGCTGCCTGCTCATGCTGGACACAGACATACTCCATCTCAGGATGGCGGGCGACAGAATCGATAGAATGAATAATAGCGCCGCCGGAGACCACAAAAACATGCTTGATCCCCTGTTCGTTAAGAAATTGCGCTATAAAATCAGATAGTTTCATAATTAGGGACAGACACTATTTTAATCCGACTCCCATCCCAAAGATATAATGGCACATCGGCGCATAACCTGTGTGCAAGACTTCATCGTTCATACCGAACAGGAAAACGCGTTTAAAATAGGGGGACATCATTTTCTTGAGCGATGCCTGACTTTGTAAATTGATATGCTGAACGCGGCTGCGCGGGGAAGCATACTTGTTAGCTGTAATATTGGGTGTTCCGATAATGCAGACACCGTCGTCTTTAAGGCAGGCGTGTTGGTTCTCCATGAATGATTTATTCAAGGATTTGTCCAAATGCTCAATAACATCAATTGAAAAAGCCGCGTCGAATTTCTCCTTAGGCACGTTATCACAAATGCCCATGGCCCTGAATTCCACATTCTTAATTTTTATCAGACGCTGGCGATTCCCCTTGATATGCCTGGCATCAGGTTCTATAGCGATCACTTTCTTGACTGCCTGTGCAATAACGGGAGTACCGAAGCCATCGCCACAGCCCACCTCTAAAACCAGATCCATGCCTTCAAGCATCTTGGCGCAAAATTTATAACGGGCCAAAACAAATCCCATATGTTTTGGATCATGAAGCAAACTATAAGAAGTCCATGGGCCCAGCTTCACAGAGTCAATGAATTGGTAATCCGTACCTAATTTATACGCTTCCTGCTGAGTAATTTTACTTTTGGGCATATCTATCCTTACTTTTGAAGAAAATTGTTTCCGTGTCGGCGTAATTTATACATATTAGCATCTTTTTTCAGTGCTGCAATGAGGGCTTTATTTTTGTCCTGACGCCAAGGGTCATAGACAACAGAAAAATTGCGCCCGCTGGTAAGCTGTTTCGGTTGAACGCAAACCCACTCAATGCAAGCATCAATATCCTGCATACTCGTCGATGGCTTATGCTTGATATCTTTCTTTGTCTGCACACGTTTGCCGCCGGCAACTGATTTGTCTTTGAGTATATCTTCATGGATCTTGGTCAAGGTCCAACCAGGGCCGATAATACTTACATGCAAATGGGGACATTCAGCATCCATAAATTCCGTCATCTTAGTCAACATGATCTTGGAAATGGCATAAGCCGATAAATGCACAACCGCGCCGTTAGCCGCCCCTCCGGCAAAAAACACAACTTGGGCCTTACGGCTTGCCATAGGATATAATCCATGCACCAAACGTAAAGGACCGATAGCATTCGTCAACAATGAATCCTGCCATTGGTCAAAATCACATTCAAAAAAATCCTGGGCAGGCAGTAAAGAACCAACAGCACAGATCAAACGGTCCCAACCGAGATGCCGGCGTTTTAAACGGGTAATAAAACCTTTGACTTGGGATCCCTTGGTAATGTCTAACTTGAAGAGTTCACAATTCTTATCCTCGAGTCCCTTTAAATTCTTTTTTTGCCGATAGGTGCCAATGACCTTCCATCCCCGGGATAAATATTGATTGGCCAAGAAATTCCCGATATCTGATGAAACAGAAATGATGACAATGGTTTTAGGCATGTTCAATAGGGACCCACAAAAGTATCTTTGATCTCAACTTCAGGGATGGACATTTGGCGTTTATCTAATATTTCCAGGACCGCCTGGATGATGTTCTTATGCGTCGGATGAAAAGCTTCTTCAAGGGTCTTTGAGACCGGAGCCGGACATTCCGGCCAGCCGATACGTTTAATAGGGGCCTTTAGATCATGAAAAGCACGATCAGCCACCCGGGCAGAAACTTCTGAAGCAAAAGAACAATTAAGCCAATCGCCATCAGCACAGATCAAACGGCCGGTTTTACGAACAGAAGTGAATATCGCCTGCTCATCCAAAGGTTGTATGGTCACCGGATCAATGATCTCTAATTCTATCCCAAATTCACTTAAAATGTACGCCGCACGCAAAGCTTCAGGGACCATGGAAGATGTCGCCACCACCGTCACATCCGTGCCTAGACGGCTGATACGGGCACGCCCAAAGGCAAGCCGGTAAGATTCTTCAGGCACGCTCATTTTATGATCATAAAGACTGCGGTGTTCGATAATGACGACGGGACTATTATGATTCAAAGCTTCCAGGGTGATCCCTTTGATATCATAAGCATTGCTAGGGGTGGCGACGATAAGCCCGGGGAAATGAGCTAAGACCGCCTGCAGATTCTGAGAATGTGTCGGCCCCTGCCCCCATCCTTTACCGACGATGGCCCTTATGGTCAGCCCCAGCGCCGTCTTGCCGGCATAGGTATATTTCCATTTCGCCGCATTATTGATCATCTGGTCAAGAGCTAAAAACATAAAATCATGACGGGCATGCACCAGGATTGGATGTTTCCCGTTTAAAGCAGCCCCTATGGCAATCCCTGTCAGGGCATTTTCACATGCAGGGACATCAAAGACACGGGGAGCCCCAAAACGCTTGGTCGCCTCAAGCGTCGTCCCAAAAATCCCCTTGCAATCATTAACACCAAGACCAAATAAAAATGCATTGGGATTAGCCTTCATCCCCTGCACTAATGCCTCTGATATCGCTTGGGCGTAACTGATCTGTCTGGACATACTAATACACATGCTCCTCTAAAGTTTCAACCTCAGGCCAAGGGGCTTTTAATGCTTTTGCATAAGCTTCATCAGCCTTCAGCTTCCATTGTTCCTTCATCGCTTGCAATTGTTGAAGATCTAGTGCATTTTCTTCTATAAGTTGTGTGCTTAAAAGTGATATCGGACAACGTTTCATCCAAGATTCCACTTCTTCTTGGCTGCGGTATCCCCTATCATAATCAAATAATGGGCCCACATGTTCCCGGATGCGATACGTTAAACATTCAATAAAAAGCGGCCCCTTTAGCTCGCGCACATGCTCCAGGGCAAGGGTCAATCGTTCATACAAAAGGTTCGCGTCATTACCGTCAGTTTGTTCAGCAGGCATTTCCGGAATAAAAAAACGTTCATATATATTTGAACTTGGTTGGCGTACTGATAATGGGGAATGCGTTGAATAAAGATTGTTTTCACACAAAAACAATACGGGCAATTTATTCGTCACTGCGAAATTAATACTTTCCGATAAAACCCCTTCTTCAATAGCCGCATCGCCAAAAACAGCCACAGCAACATTCTTTTTGGAATCCATTTTAAAGGACATCGCGGCACCGACAGCCACCGGGATCATGGCGCTTAAAATAGGTGAGGCGAAAATACCCGCTTTAGGATCCGTCAAATGAGCAGAGCCCGCGCGTCCCTGACAAATCCCAGTTATCTTGCCGCAAAGCTCATCAAAGAATCCCTGATAATCACCACCCCGCGCCAGATATGCCGCATGGCAGCGATGCCCGACAAAAACCTGATCATCTGATTTCAAGGCCATGCTTAAAGCGGCCGCCACAGCCTCCTGACCGATGGATAAATGGGTAGGGGTACGCATTTGCTGTTGTTTGGCGTAAACCTCAACGATCTTCTCCTCGGCCGCTCGGATCTTTAGCATCACCTCTAAAAGTTGTTTCTTGATTTCAGGAGTTGTCATTGTAAATTGACCTTTTGCATGGTCTTAATATTGTAATAGCGCATATCCGTCATGGGATCGGGGATCTTCCCCTGATCAAAGGCATTTTTCAGATCACGGACTGCCTCACCGATGCTGTGTTTGGGCTGAAACCCTAAAACTCTTTTGATCTTTTCTGATGAAATATGGTACGAACGATTATCATTGGTCGGCTCCACGACAATTTCGATATTCTGCCGGCCTAAATTTTCTTTCACCAGGTCCGCGATCTGACGCACACTATGATTCTCATAACCGGCATTAAAGATCTCTCCGGCTATCTTTTCTTTGGGGTACTCCAAAGACTGCACGTACAGGTCCGCCACATCTTCAATATGGATATTAGGGCGTTTTTGATCACCCCCAAAAACCTTGATACGGTTATTATTGACGGCATGATTGGTCAGGATATTAACGGTCAGATCCAATCGTAATCTAGGCGAATACCCGCAGACCGTCGCAGGCCTTAAGATCAAAACAGTAAAATCATCTGTTTGTTCCTTGAGCAAATGCGCCTCGCATAAAGCCTTGTATTTAGAATAATCCGTCAGGGGCTCTAAGGGGAGATCTTCCGTCACATTGGGCGTCGCTTTAACACCATATACACTTGAAGAAGATGCAAAAATAAAACGTTTGACCTCTTTATTCTTAGCGATCGCAACCAGGGGCAAGAATGCGTCGTAATTAATCGATTTTCCTAATTGCGGATTTAATTCATAGCTAGGGTCATTGGAAATACAAGCCAGATGGATGATCGCCTCTACGCCGGAAATCGCCTTTTCTAACAGATCTTTATCTCTAATGTCCCCTTTGATCTCTATTAAATTGGGATGAGGCGTTAAAACATTCCCGTATAAATAAAGATCAATGACGCGGACCTTCCAGCCGGCCGCGAGCAATTTAGGCACCAAAACAGCGCCGACGTAACCTGCTCCACCTGTGACTAGAACTTCTTTCATCGCAATTGCCCTTTATAACTTCTATTTTAAATTAATTCTAAAAAGGATAGCACGAAACCGTGACAGGATGTATCTAAATCTTATTATTCAAAAATAATACCACACATTTATTTCTAACGCTTTAAAAATAAAAAGGGGACACATTAATGCGTCCCCTTTTTGATAGCGTCCTTCTTTATTAAGCTACACAGAAGCTACGACTCCGAATATAGTCTTTATATCCGCAGGCTGCATATTAATGATCACAGGATCAACCTCAGGCAGGCCTTCACGCTCAACACGCGCGATCAAGGCAGGGTCAATATTAACCTTAACTCCTCCGTTAACATCTTTGGTGATACGTATCGCAGAATCCTGCTGGCTTAAATCGATACCGCCTCTTATAGTCAAATCAGCGTTATCCACAGTCTTTTCCTGCTGAAGATTAAACATTGCCTTATCAATGGCCAAAGCTCCACGTAACAAAAATTCTCTGCGACTGGTCATTGCCCTATTATTGAACCCATTATTTGCTTCCGCTCGAACATAATCCGGAAACGAGCCGCTATTAACTTTACCCACAAAAGCCCTTGCCTCACCTGTAGAAGGAGCAAGGTATGCTGCCAAATACGCGGCCCATTTCAATGAGTCTGTTGACACTTTATGATTTAATACAATCCCTTCCAAGGCAGGGCATGCGCTATGCCCCATACTCAAAATTTCCTGAAATGCTTCACTTCCATGAGCAGCGTTTGGATCAGGAATCCTCAATTGATTAAGTAATGAGATAATCTTAGTCTCTTGCTTAGACGTTTGATTTGAGGAAGCAGATTTTCGCGTAGATCTTTCACTTAACCCATTTCCTGCTTCTACCTTAACATAATCTGCAAATGGACTACTATTAACCTTATCCACAAAGGCATTTGCTTCTTCATCAGAAGGAGCAAGAATCGCTGCCAAATATGCTGCCCATTTCAATGAATCTGCTGATACTTTACGATTTAATACTATTCCTTTCAAAGCAGGATATGCGCTTGTACCCATAGCCAAAATATCCTGAAATGCTCTGCTTCCTTTGGCAGCTGATGGGTCAGCAATCTTCAATCGATTAAGCAATGTGATGACATCATTCTCATTATCTGCCACAGGACTACTTGACTGTTGCGCTTGCACTTGGGCCGCCTGAGGTTGATTTTTTAAAGGTGCTACAGCGACAAGTCCTCCTCGGACACTTTCTGCTTCTCTTTTAAACTCCGCCAATTCAGCCCAACGCGTCAATCCACCTAATACAAACGGGTTTTTTAAATTCTGAAGATAGTAAGCCCATCCTGTCGACGCGGTACTTTCCACAGGGCGGCCATTCCAACCAAAGGGAATGACCACACTTTTATTCACATAAAGATAACCTTTTTCTCCTGTACTTTTTTTGGCTAACGATTCTATTCCTTGGGTCATGGATATAGCATCATTTAAAGCTTCACGGGCCCAATCAGGATGTGAATTCGCATATTCCAAAGCCAATTCAAGACAGGCGGCAACAGCACCTTCTGACCATTCACCGCTGAAAACATCATGACCGTTAGTGTATCCAACTCCTAAAAGTTTTCCATTTTGATAAAATCCTGAAAGTTCCTTGGTGGCCTTCCACATTTGATAGGCCGTACCTGCTTGCCCATACCATTCATCAATGACCTTAGGAGAGTACACTAATATGGACCATGTCTGAACATCCACGGCAAATTCATGAGCAGGAGTAAAGCTTCCTCTATTGTAAGAGCCTCCTTGGTACATGACGCGGGCATTTTTATTCATGGCATGCTGCTTGACGTAGGATTCAATACCTTTCATCATGTCTAAGTATTCTGAATTTCCTGTGATTTTATATAGCATCCTTAATGCCGCATATGCTGAAGCGTTATTTTCATTTGAAATATCTAAACCGTTAAGGTTTTTACCAAAGGTACCTTCTGGCGCATGAAGGATGGCACCAATGGAAGATGTTAATGCCTTCAAGGCTGGCACAATACTTTGGGCCAGTTTAATTTCATCGCTATTGACTAAAATCCTTCCGCCATTAGCTTTGGCGTGGGCCAATTGTTGGGCTCCAATCATAATCCAGGCGTTTTCACCGGTAATCGGCTTCCAATCAGCCCAAACAATTTTATTTGGATCATACTCATATTTAGCGGGAAACCCTCCAGGTAATTCTGTTCGTCCTGTTAATGGATCTTTTTGGGCCCATCGGGGCGATAATGTACGGAAAAATAATGAATCGTTTGGTCCTAGTTTCTTTCCCTGATACGTAAATTGTTTGTAACCTCTTATATCACCCATTTCACCCCATTCGCCAGATAGAAGCGTTTGAATATAAGGATTTCCTGCTCTTAAATTATCAGCTCCACCGGCAAAGGCTAAGGCTGTCAGCCAAACAGCGCCATCATAAAGTGACAACCCATCATTGATGATCATTCTCTCGATGATTGCATCGCCTTCATTGCCTTGAATGGATTGCCAGAATTGTCTTTGAGCAGCTGCCCCTTCAGGAATCTTAAAACTGCGTGGCATACCATCTGCAAATACATTATGGCGTAACCAAGCAATTTCCGGATCTTGCCCGGTTTGACCTAATAGTCGCCCCGCCCAAGGAAGTGCCGCCGCAGCCAAAGCGCTCGTTTTTAAAAATTCTCTGCGAGTGCTATTCATGGCTCTATCATTTAACCCATTACTTGCTTCTGTTCTCACATAATCTGGAAAAGAACCACTATTAATTTTATCTACAAAGGCCCTTGCTTCATTCTGAGAAGGAGCAAGATTTGCTGCCAAATACGCAGCCCACTTCAAAGAATTTCCTGATGATACTTTACGATGTAATACAATATCTTCCAAGGCAGAATATGCACTAGCCCCCTTAGTTAAAATATCCTGAAACGCGCTACTACCTTTAGCAGCTGTTGGATCAGCAATATCCAATCGATTAAGTAATTTGATAACATTATTTTCCACTGAATCTGAGGAGGCTGCTCTTCGTGGAGTCCTTACACTTAACCCATTCTCTGCTTCCACTTGAACATAATCAGGGAACGGGCCGCTCCTAATTTTATTAACAAAGGCATTTGCCTCATCATCAGAAGGTGCAAGATTCGCCGCCAAATACGCAGCCCATTTCAATGAATCTGTTGATACTTTATGGTTTAATATAATTTCTCGCAAAATAGGATATGCGTCATCACCCATAGCCAAAATATCCTGAAACGCCCCACTTCCTTTAGCCGCCGATGGATCAGAAATCTTCAATCGATTAAGCAATCTGATAATATTATCCTCAGTAATTTTATCAGCCGCTAGAGCTGTCAATCCTCCCGCGCCTAATACTGCTGCTGTTCCAATCAAACTTGCTACGAATTGTCTCCGGTTAAGCATTGCCCTATCATTTAATCCATCTTTTGCTTCCGTTTGAACATAATCAGGGAACGGACCATTGTTAATTTTTTCAACAAAGGCCCTTGCCTCATCGTCAGAAGGAGCAAGATTCGCCGCCAAATACGCAGCCCACTTCAATGGATCTGTTGATACTTTCTGATTTAATACAATACTTCGCAAGGCAGGATATGCACTTGCCCCCATACCTTTAATGTCCTTAAATGCTTGATCTGCATGAGCAGCCGTTGGATCGTGAATTGTCAACTGATTAAGCAGTGGGAGAATATCACCCTCACTAACCGTCGTAGAACCAACGGTTGATTGTGATTCTGCGGGCACTTTAACAACTTTAAATTTACGAGATATTTCATCCGCAGCAACTCCAACTGCAACCCCGGCTAGACCAGTAAGTACTAACCTTCGATTAATCATTGCGGCATCTTGCGGCGTGACAGCCAAAACAGCTAGATCAAAATCATGCACAGCTTCAGATGCTTCCCCAGCGGGAAGATTTACGGAATGCTCGGCTCCCTCCAAGGCTTCCTCTTCATAACCGCCAGAAAAATATTTACGTGGCAAAGTCTCTTGTGTCACAGGATCTATGTCTTCCTTAATAAAGTTAAATACGCCTTTCTTGTACGCTCTTAAGTATTGATGATAAATCGCTTCATTAGTTGCCGTATCATTCTGGTCTATACCTTTGACAGTGTCTTTATTGGCATATACTTGATTAAGCAAGGCTTGCTTTAAATTATTCTTAAACCACACCGCTAATGCTTGGGCATAAAAAATCTGGCGCAAGGTAGCAAAATTCTTTCCATCGTTGATTTCTTTTTCGATTTCAGGAAGGATGATAGAACGAATAATTTTAAAGCCTAATTGATTAACTTCGGATTGATTCGTTTCATTCCTACTGGAAATAGCAGTATGTTTAGTCAACGACAGATAATCTTCTTCTAGCATAACTTTCAGATGACCACTGACTATATATGCCGTTTGGCCGTGTTCATAAATACCGACACTTTGCGGTACTATCCATACCTTATTAAAGGTATTCACAGGAATTTCAGTGGTGCCGTACATGGCTTTGGCTTTGCTGTAAACCGTATCCCAAAATGTTTTACCTAAAGACTTCTGTGGATATATTAAGGAAGCAGTCAATTGTTTTAGCATGTAATCCTGAGCTAATAAATCACGCCCCATGGCTGTGACGCCCAAGGACTTAGGGATCATCCGGTCTTTTTCATAAGGGCTTAAGTTGACCCAAACATCTTTATCCGGTATGGTCAATGCGGCGAAGAAGTACTTGATCATGCGCTCAGATTCATTTTTTAAATTTTTCTTGGATAATTTAGACTGTCCAGGGTCTACTATGAAATCAAATAAAAATGGATTGTCTTTATGCACGGTTAAGCCTTTAATCAAGGCTGGTTCAAAACTGGGGCTGATTGAAACCATTGTTCCAGGAACCGGCAAATTTAAAATGGAATCGGCATGGGCTTGGGGCAATGGGCATAAAGTAGTCAAGAAAAAACAATTAATAACTGTCCAACTTAAAATCTTTCTAAACATGGTAAATCTCCTTAGTTTAAAATACTAGCCAAAATAGGATAAGACCCCAATTTGGGTATGTTACATTGAAAAAATTTACGAAAGGAATAATGACAAATATGTGCAACTATGTAGAAAACGCTATCTTGTAAAGAGTAACATATATGGGGGGCTTGTCAAGCTAGGCAGGTCAAGATTATATAATATAACATATTGGAATAAATAAAGTTACAACACTTAACGTAAATTTAATGAATAAAAAAATTATTTCTAGACAGCTCACCGTTATATTTACTTTTTATTAGACAATACAGCTTTACAGATTTGAGCCACCCGCTCCGGTGAAATATAATCCATACAGAATTTATCAAATTTACATACCGGCAAGAAGCACGGCATATGCGGGCATTTGAGCGTCGAGGGCAAAACCGTGACTTCAGGTATCCCCTGCATCCGCACATAATTGGTGGGACCATAAAGGGTAACCACTTTTTTCCCCAGCGCCTGTGCGATCGCCTGGCCCAATGAATCGCTGGTTACGATCACACGGCAATTATTGATCCAGTCAATGTACTTTGATAAACTTTTATGGCCTTGCTGCCAGGTGATCTTATAAGATTTACCTAAAAGATTCTCCAAAGATTTCCAATGGTCCTCAGGCCATGCTTTGGTCGGCCATTTACTGCCTACCGCATAATTAAACCCAATGTCATAACGCTCGTTTTTAACGGGCTTACACCCCAGGATCAATCCCTGACCGCGCCAGACTTCACCTACTGTTTCATATAATATTTCCAAGGCGTTTTTCTTGATACTCTTATGATTTTCCTGGCCTGCTAAAAGATATTGGGTATATTTACGACGGGTGGCGATGTTATGGATGGTATCATTAAAGTAAAAACCATATTTTTTCTTGGCATTGATCTGGTTTAAGAACGTGCAAATTCCGATATCTTTCTCTAAATTGATCAGAACATCGAATTCCCGGTCCTTTAACTGTCCCAGTGTGTTGGTGCCAAATATCAACAATTGGTGGATGTAAGGATTATTCTGCAGCAGTTGCCTGGCTTGCCAGTCGGTCACCCATGTCACCTCGTCCTCTTTATAGATGTGCAACAAGGACGTGCATATCAACACATCCCCAAGGCTGACGGTCGTCGAGATGCCACGGTCCAGAAATTCGGAAAACCCTGTTTTGATGATTAAAATTTTTCGGGGCGTCTTCATGAAGGGCTCGGGCTAAGAAGGCTTATCCTGTTTTCCGTAAGTATTGACAACCTCTTCGACGTGTTCTTTGTTTGGTGCATAAGGGGCGCTGATATTGCGAATTTCAACCGAAGAGTGGCCATGTTCTTGAAAGCGGTTAAATTTAACTTTAATGTCACAAGAATTGCATTTGCCATAAACCGGACAAGGGACCCATTGACCCAAAAGCTCAGGGACCTCCTGATCTAAAATATGCCCTATGGGAAAACGGTTGGCATACAGATCAGAATGGCAACGAAAAATACTTCCTGCCGGGTCGATCAAAAATTCACTCGTGCGGCAATCACAGTGACGCAGTTGTTGTCCATTCATAGCGTCAGGATAACGCATGGTCCCATAATTGTGGCTATTATACGGACCCAGGAATTCTTTCAAGCGAAAATCAATACCCATATCACGGGCCATTTTCCCGACTTGCAAGGTGTGATCATGGTACTCCGGATGGTCCACAACCCACACCCCCAGGGAATACCCATGGTCTAATAAATAACGGACCCTCTTTAACAAGGTTAGCGCGTCATGCTGGCCTTTATGATAGGAAACCCTGATAGAGGCATACGGGGCTTGGCGTTTGATGCGCTCTGGCGGTATGCGGCGCATGAATTCATCCGGATCGATTTCCAAATTGGTCAAAAGATCAATAGGATGCCGCGGGTCTATCCCGTTAATAATTTCATAAAAGTGCTTGTGGACCGTAGGCTCACCGCCCTGCAGGGTGATGGGCAGATCTGCGCGCGGTACAATACGGTTAAGACCACGGATCCAGTCGTCACCGGACATCCAGCGCTTTTTCACCAGGTCTCCGCCGTGATGATTGATGCAATACGGACAGCGCAGCATGCAGGCAAACGATAGGAATGCCGCAATGTAATTAAAATTCTCTGATAAAACGATCGGTTTCATTAACTGTTGAGCCATGCCTGACGCCGGGCCTGATTAATACTGTTTAATCGGTTCTTTGTGCGTAATTGGTGCAATTTCCATTTGGTTACCCTGGCTTGCTGAGGGGTTTGCCCTATGGTGTGAACGGAATCAGTCAAATTATTCCACGTTGTCTGACGGTTAATATTTGGATATTGGGTCGTTTGTCCCCAGGCTTGCGGTATTATAAGAATAAATAATAAAACTATTATAAAGAATAGACGATTCATGGATCACCCTCCCCTTGTCCCTATTGATACTACCCAACTTAGAATAGCAAAAATATAAAAAGAATAAACAAAAAGACGAAAGATTTATCGGTGATACGCTCCGCTTCTACCCCCGCTTTTATGCATCAACCGTATGCCGGTTATCATGATATCCTGTCCTGTAAATTTCATCATATCATAGATCGTCAAACAAGCGGCTGTAACCGCGCTCAACGCTTCCATTTCAACACCTGTTTTACCGGAACATGAAACCTCTGATACGGCCTTGACAGAATTTTTGGATTTGAGCCATTGAAATGTAACTGATACTTTCTCTAAAGACAATGGATGGCACAAAGGGACCAACGAAGGCGTATTCTTGGCCGCCATTATACCTGCGATTTTAGCGGTCTCTAATACATTGCCTTTAGGTGATCCTTGCTTTGTTAAAATTTTATAGGCTTTAGGGCTAAAAGTAATTACCCCCTCGGCACAAGCCACACGTTTTGTAATCTTTTTATCACCAACATCAACCATACCCATAAACACCTACTCCCAACTTTTTAATTTTTTCCGGTTTTGTTTCTTAAATGTATTCTTCTTTTTATTTTCGAGCATCCGTTCTTTGGCGGACAATGAACGTTTGCGGTTCTGGCGGCGGATCTTTTCACGCCGGGCTTTGCGGAAGAGACGTTCTTGCTCCTGCCTTTGCTCTATCGCTGCGCGTAACTGGACCCACGCTTGCTGACGATTTTGAAATTGTGTCCGAAATTGCTGACATTTGACAATGATCCCTGTTGGTTTATGCTGCAACACCACACAAGTGGACACTTTATTAACGTTTTGTCCACCCGGGCCTGAAGAGCGTACAAATGATTCAACTACATCTTCCTTAGTTATAATAAATTTGATATCAGAAATGTGCCGTTACCTCAATGTTTTATTAGAAATTCGGCCGTCTTTTGATAAAGGATCCCCGACCATTGTGTCCCTTTAGAAATTTTGATGACTTTGAGCGGTAATACTGAAAACTCACGGCGTAATTTATTGAGATTATCCAATGAGATCCCAGACACGGCCAATAAACCGCCTTCTTTAACAGATCCGATAATTCCTTGGGCGTTGGCGATCAAATCTTCGGTGATCAAATTAGCGGCCACAAAATCATATGCCTTTTTTGGGCGATACTTTTTAATATCTGCCCTGGCCACTTTGAAATACATTTGATTAGCCTTCATATTATCGTGGGCCGCCTGGATGCTCAATTGTCCGATATCGATGGCCATCACATCCCGGGCGCCGTACTTAAGAGCAACCAGGGCCAAAATCCCGGTGCCTGTCCCAATGTCCAGGAATGATTTGAATTTTCCCTGCGTGTCCTCGATAAATTGGGCCATGAATTGTGTTGTTTCATGCAGGCCCGTACCAAAGGACAATAAAGTATCCATTAAAATATGATCCCTGCCACGACGGACTTTATATTTATTCTGACACCATACAGGGACCACGTCCAATTTCTTTGTTAAAGCTGAGGGTTTCCATTGGGCCTTCCAGAGGGTCAACCAATCCTTGGGAAGAAGACGACGCTTTTGAACTTTAATGCCTGGCAGCTTTAGACGCCCAAATAATTTCTTTATACCTTCAAGCTTTGTTTCTTGTTCACTGAATAATTCAACGGCAGGCTTATTTATCAAAGAAGAATTGACCAGATCATTTTCAGCATAATCCAGATTCAATAGCACAGCCCTGATCAAATTCAGGCCCTGCTCATTTTCTGACTGGATATGCAATTGATAGACGATCTTAGGGATACGCTCTTGCATTCCGGCCCGGGATTGATTGGTCATGATTTAAAACTAATTAAAGAAGCGGCGTATTCTTTAGGCGCCTCGAAACCTAAAAGGTTCAACAAGGTCGCGGCCACATTGGCTAGGCCTGCCCCGGGCACTTGGGCCATTTCGTATTCTCCCTGATAGCCGGAGTCAACAATAACGCATGGCACAGGATTCAACGAATGCGCAGTACTTATCTGCCGCTTACCGCCTTTAACGGTGAACATTTCATCAGCGTTGCCGTGATCGGCTAAAATGACAACGATGCCGTTCAATTCACGGATCACGCCGAGTAATTTAGCCACATCCGTATCCACCGCCTCAACAGCTGTGATGATGGCCTCAGGAACACCAGTGTGCCCAACCATGTCTCCGTTGGGGAAATTTAAACGACCAAATTTATACTTGCCGCTTTTCAAGAGCTCAATGGTCTTTTCAGTGATCTCATCGGCTTTCATGCGCGGAGCCTTTTCAAAACGAATTTTATCCGACGGAATTTCCAGATAGGTCTCTAATTTATTATCAATATAACCCGACTTATTACCGTTCCAGAAATAAGTGACATGGCCGTATTTTTGCGTCTCTGAAATAGCAAAAGAAGAAACTCCGTTGGCACAGATATAGGCACCGATAGGGCCTTCGATTTGAGGCGGAGACACTAAATAGTTCTTAGGGATATGCAAATCCCCGTCGTATTCCATCATACCGGCAAAAAGAACATCAGGTTCGCGAACACGGTCAAATTTATCAAAATCAATATTCTCGAAAGCCATGGATAATTCGATGGCACGGTCCCCACGGAAATTAAAGAATACAACCGAATCACCGTCTTCAATGGTCCCGACCGGAGAGCCATCATCCTCAATGACAAAAGCATCCATATACTGGTCCGTGATCTTAGGATCTTCTTTATAATAAGTCTCAATGGCTTCCCTGGCAGAAGCAAAACGGCGAGCACGGCCTAAGACATGGGCCTTCCATCCGCGCTCAACAATAGACCAATCCGCATTATAACGATCCATAGTAGTGATCATGCGTCCGCCGCCTGAAGCGATTCGGTATTCATAATTCTTGTGTGTATCATTAATTTCCTTGAGCACACCTTCGATCTTTTCAATATAGGTAAGTGCAGATTTTTCATAAACATCACGGCCGTCTAAAAGCGCATGGATACAGACCCGGCCGACACCCTCTGAAGCACATCTCCGCACAAGGCTTATTAATTGGTCGATATGGGAATGCACATTGCCGTCGGATAAAAGGCCTATGAAATGAAAGACCTTATTGTCAGCCTTGACACCTTCGACTAATTTCTTCCAAACTTCAGAATCAAAAATTGCGCCACTTTCAATGGAGCGCGCGACAAGCTTGGCTCCCTGATCAAAAACACGGCCTGCTCCTAAAGCATTGTGCCCTACTTCAGAATTTCCCATATCATCATCACTGGGCATACCAACGGCAGTACCATGAGCTTTAAGCGGTGTATATAGTTTGGACTTCATTAATTCATCCAGGCAAGGGGTCTTGGCCAAGAATACTCCGTCGCTATCATCTTGTTTACCGATACCCACCCCATCCATGACAATGAGTAATAACGGACCCGGACGACCTGAAAAATTTGATAATTTTTTTAATTCTAAAGACATATTGCCCTTTCTATTAAAATTTAACCACCGGTGCCTGCTCCGCCTGCTCCGGCGCTTTAAAATAAACCGCTGGCTGGGTTAAATGAGTTGCACCCGCAAAAAAACTTCCGAATAAACTTTGCTGATATGTATTAAATTGCTGAACCGCGTTATTATATCTCATGCGTTCAACAGCAATACGGTTCTCCGTACCTTCCAGCTGACTTTGCAATTCCAAAAAGCTCTGATCAGCTTTTAAATTAGGATAATTTTCACTGACCATTAAAAGCCGTGATAAGGCTCCACCTAAAGAATTAGCTGCTGCCACTTTATCAGGAATGTTGGCCGCCTGTCCCCATTGACTTCGCAAACGGGTCACTTCTTCCAAGATATCTTTTTCATGGGAGGCATACCCCTTGACGGTATTGACCAAATTAGGGATCAGATCAAAACGCCGCTGCAATTGATTTTCCACCTGGGCCCAAGAGGACTTAACCTGTTGATCAAGCCCGATCATCTGATTATACCCGCTCTGATACCACCCAAAAGCTATAAAAGCAATGACTACAATAACACCTAAAGCAATTAAAACTTTGTTCATATCCCCCCCATGTCATTCCCGCGAAAGCGGGAATCCAATTACCAACCTCCGCTAGCTCCCCCGCCGCCGCTCATGCCGCCTCCAAAGCCCCCGAATCCGCCGCTGAAACCTCCGCCGCCGCCAAATCCACCACCATAGCCGCCTCTGCCGTAACCACCGCCGGACAATAATAACATCGGCAAAAGCATCCCCCCGCCGCCACCGCCGCGGCTAAATAAAAACGAAATAACAAGACAGCCGATCAACAATAAGATCCACACAGACCCGCTCGCCTGTTGGTCCTCATAAACCGGCTGGGGAACGCCTGTGAGTGTTACATTATACTCTTTAGCGATCAAGGTGACAATAGCTGCTGTCCCTTTTTCAATGCCTCCGGAGAAATTTCCCTGTTTAAATTCAGGCGCCATGATGCCATTGATGATCTGACTGCAATAAGCATCCGTAATAGCTCCCTCCAGGCCATAACCTGGTTCAATTTTCATGCGATGATCTTTATAGGCAACTAAAATTAAAACCCCATTATCCTTGCCTTTCTGACCTAAGCCGAAACGCTGAAATAAATTAACCGCATATTCTTCAATAGACAAAGGCTCAGTACTGTCTACCGTGACAACCGATACTTCTGCAGATGTTTTTTGTTTTAATTCAAGGGCCCACGCTTCAATGCGGCTCTGGGTCGCACTGTCGATGATACCGCTTTGGTCAACCACATAACCGCTAGCCTGAGGATAGGAGACATCTTGAGCGAAACTACAAGGAATATAAACCAGTGTCATTGCGAGGAGGGCGAAGCCCAACGAAGCAATCTTTTTAAAAATCTCAACTATCAAGGACCTCATAACGAATCCATATGGCGGGACAGATTTTCCAGTTGACTAAGGAAATTTTGTAAAAGGGCTTCGACTTGATGGGAAGAAATTATAACCTTTTTGTGCTTATCCTGAAAAAGCGCACGAAACGGCTCCTGATCCAAAGAATAAATACCAGCTAATTGCCCGAAGATATCCTCTTTGTTCTGAGAAGGCCTTTGCCCTTTTAAAATAATAAGCTGCCGGAAAATAGGGGTCAGATCACTTAACGCGCTTAAAAGAAGATTTTTTAAAACTGACGGATTTGATCCGATATTCAGATAAGCCTGACGCAAATGCAATAATTTGCCTTTAACCTGCTGTTCACATAACAGACGCACGTCCTTTTGAGGGATATCCAAATCCTTAAAAATATCTTCTCCAAAGATGACTATGTGTTGTTCTTTGATCTCACTGAACTCGATGGGAAAAACATCAAGAGCGTTAAGGACATACTCCTTGGTTAAGAATAATGGCGTAGCGATCTTATGCTTACGTCCCCATTTAATCAGGACCAGGCTTTGATTTAAAACAGAAAAATCAAGATTTTTGACGATAACAGCGAAATTAATATTAGACACACCGTGATTGTAATTGATCCCGGCTGCAGAGCCATAAACGAGGATAGCGCGGAGATTATCATTGAAATTCTCTAAAAGTTTATTAGCAAATTCAGTGATGACCGGCTGGATCGATAATGGAAATTCATTGATATTTTTAAGCGAAGGAAGGATCACTTGGCAGAACGCTTTTTTTTGGGAAGAGCAGTTTTAACGCTCGGCGCCTTACCCTTTTGGGCCGGTAGGTGGACAACAGGCAGAGATCTTAATTTCTTGTTAGCATGATAAGCCACCCATACTGCGGCATGCTTCTTGAGCCAATCCTCGGCAGCAGCCTCAAAACCGATGTCGTAACCGGCGATTTCGCTCTCCAACCATTTATGCCGGTTGATTTCCTCGATCACCCTTTTGTTACGCAATAATTTTTTAGCTTCTGTATTATTCTTTAAATGAATCTTCATTTTTATTGCTTTCAATAATTATATTTAGTTTTATTCTAAGCTTTACTGCTTTCTTTTGCAAGAACTTCTCTGCCTGGGATATTCCTTCCTGGGTTATTAAACTTTTTTCTTAAGCTGCCCACGGAGCTGATAAACGGTGATCCCAAAAGCCACGGCCACATTTAAAGAATTCTTGATCCCGTCCATTTCGATCTCTATGGCCGCGTCAGACAATGATTGTAGATCTTCCGCAATGCCGCTAACTTCATTACCTATGACCAAACAAACAGGGGCTTTAGCTTTAAATACATCATGAGCGACACTGCCATGCATTTGCTCTAAAAGAACGATCTGGTACCCATCTTTCTTTAACTCTTTAAGCAATCCCAATACGTCTTCACGATATTCCCAGGGAACATGATCTTCAGCACCCAAGGCTGTCTTGGCGATCCCGCCCTGAGGAGGGTAACCGGTTATTCCGCAAAGCCAGATTTTCCCAACCCCCGCCCCATCAGCAGTCCGGAAAATAGTCCCCACATTGTGCAAACTGCGGATATTATTAAGAACCACACATAAGGGCAATCTGGGGCTATCGATCTTTGTTACCTGCCGGGTGACGATCTCTTCATGAGTGAGTTTGCGCAATATTCCCTGTGCCTTTGAATTCATGACAATCGTTCCCACTCGCGTGTAACTTCTTCGATCAAGGGTTTGATAATGCCTTCAGAAAAATCAAAAGAGATCCCGGCAGCGCTATACAATTCTTTGACCGGCCTGGAGCCGCCAAGGCTAAGTCCTTTTTTATAATCGGCCAGGGCTTTTTTAGGATCGCGGCGGGCATTACGCCACACCTGCAAAGCACCCAATTGAGCAATGCCGTATTCAATATAATAAAAAGGCACTTCAAAAATATGCAATTGCCTGTGCCATAAATGATCCTTTATTTCCGTCAACCCGTCCCAATCGATGAACTTACCACCGAATTTTTCATAGAATTCTCCCCAGGCCTGACGGCGCTCCTCGCAAGTATGCCCGGGATGTTCATAAAGCCAATGCTGAAAAGCATCGATATTGGCAACCCACGCTAAAGTTTGAATGATCCCTTCTAAATGTTCGCGATTGGACCTTTGCAGATCTTGGCGGTCATAAAACTCGTTTAAATACTCCCCGCCGATCAACTCCATGGCCATGGAAGCCACCTCACAAAATTCCATGGGCGCAGAACGATAATCAATGATCGGCTCATCAGCAGATGCCAGGGCATGAAAAGCATGGCCAGATTCATGCAATAGGGTCCTTATATCATCATCAATGCCGACGGCATTCATAAAAATAAACGGCTTGCGCGCTTCACTTAAGGTGTTTTGATAACCGCCGGGAGCCTTGCCCTTACGGCTGGCCAGATCCAAAAGGCCCAACTCATTCATTTCCTGAAATTGGAGCCCGAAGTCATGGTCTAATTTTCTAAAGATTGCACCTGTTACCTTTATTAATTCCTGTGCGTCTTTAAAAGGAGCCAATGGTTTTTGCCCAAGGGCATCCACCGCCCCGTCCCAGGGACGTAAAGATTTCAACTTCATCTGTTCACGACGCCTGTTTAGGATCTTTCCGTTTAAAGGGACGATCAATTTCTCAACAGTATCATGGTATTTCTTGCAATCCCCCGGGGTGTAGTCAAAACGATGATAGGCTTTAAACTGATAATCCGTGAAGCTTGTGAAACCTGCATTAATGGAAATTTCATTGCGTAATTCAAACATGCCCTCAAAGATCTTTTCCAATTTATCTTTATCTTTGATACGGCGCTCGGCGGATGCTTTCCATGCCCGCTCACGCAAAGACCGGTCTGTTTCCAGAAGATACTTGCCCATTTGCGGCATGGTATGCTCTTTGCCTTCAAATGTCACCGTCATTGCCCCGCATACGGTTTGATACTCCTGACTTAATAAAGCCACCTTGGTCTGCAGGGCTACGTTTTTTTCAACAAAAAGCTCAATATTTGTTTTAATTGAACGATCGTATACCTGATACCGAACGGCATCTAAAGGATATTGTTTAGAGGCAGAAACATATTTATGATTTAGACGGTCATTGATCGGCTCAACCGCGGGTGCGATGTTTTGAACAAAATTAGTGTATGCTTCTGCTATCTTGGGATCATCGGTTTGGCAAGTCATGCGTATGTATAAAATTGACCCTGCCTGGGATAAAGCGGCATCCAATTCAGAGCGTTTGAGCAGCCACTGCCCCAGATCTTTTGAGGAGTTGATATCTTCCTTCTCTAATTTCTCGTACAGACCGACCACGGTGGCAAGATCGGCCAGATCAGCATTTTGAGGGACAAAACCCCTTTTTTGATAAACCGGCAGCAAAGCTAGATCCATAATGACCTTTCTAAATTAATAACACATGAAAAAACTTGACAAATAAGTGATTTCCAGTATATTTAAGATTCAAATTTTGACCAATTAATAGCTTAAACCAAGAGGTAATTTCATGAGATCCTGTATTGTTTGCGATAAAGGCCCGACATCCGGTAGAAAATATAGAAGACGCGGTATGGAAAAGAAAAAAGGTGGCGCCGGTTCTAAAGTCGTCGGTAAATGTTTCCGCATGGTTCTTCCTAATTTGCAGCGTATTAAGATCAGCTTAAACGGTACTGTTCAACGTGCCTTGGTCTGCACAAGCTGTATCCAGGCTAATAAAGTGACAAGAGCTGTATAACTTTACCCCTTAACGGGAATCAAAAAACCCTCCGCCTTGGCGGGGGGTTTTTTATTTTATATCCTTTAACATCAATTGAACAGTGGGGGCTTTGTTCCAATCATCGATACTTAAGCTATAAGCCAGATCCACCTGGGCCCCTAATTTAATCATATCTTTAAAAGAACCCATCCCAAAACCAACCGCGCTTATCGTCTTGAGGCCGTCACTGACCCAGAATTTTATAGTGTCCTTCCCCATCAAAACCGGCGGGCTTTTAACGGTAAGGCCTTTTGAACAAAACAACGGTGTTGAATTGCCTTCACCATGAGGTTCCATGGAACTGATAAGTGCCATCAAATCCATATCAATAGCGCTCAAGGGTATCTCACAATCAATTTCCAAGGTCGGCAAAAATTTACCCTGCGGGAATGTCTGTTGGGCATAATCATTGATTGCTTGACGGAAGCTTGCGATATTATCCCCCTTTAGCCGCAAACCGGCGGCACGCTTATGCCCCCCATAATTCTCCAAAATTCCGGCACAACTGGTCAATGCCTCATGCAAATGAAATCCGTCGATAGAACGTGCCGAGCCGGTGCCCATCCCGTCTTCAACGGAAATCACCACTGTCGGTCGGTAATATTTATCCACGATGCGGCTGGCCACAATGCCTAAAACCCCTTTATGCCAGCCTTCCTTATGAACGACAATGATGTCCTGGGCTTTAAGTATTTCATCCGCCTCGATCATCTTCAAGGCCTCTTCCACTACCTCGCTTTGCATTTTCTGACGGGTCAGATTATGCGCCTCCAGACTGCAGGCTAATGCGTAAGCATCTGCAGGGTTCTCTGATAAAAGCAGATCCAGTGAAACCGTAGCTGAATCCATGCGCCCGGCGGCATTGAGACGCGGACCTAAAATAAAACCAATATAATACGGCTTCATTTTCTTACCCGCAATTTTAGCTACTTCCAATAAAGCCTTAAGCCCCGGCTTATTTGTTGCCTCAATGAAGGGCAAACCATTTTTGACAAAGATCCGGTTCTCCCCCTGCAAAGGCACCACATCCGCGACCGTTCCAAGCGCCACTAAATCCAGATCCTCTAAAGGAATATGTCCCAAAATAGCTTGTATTAATTTTGCGACCAAGCCCACCGCAGATAGCCCCTTAAAAGGATAAAGGCAATCCATGCGTTTAGGATCGATCACGGCAAATGCCGGCGGCAGCTTTGTCCCATCCGGCTCATGATGATCAATAACAATGACATCGATACCCGCAGCGTTGATGGCTTCTATGGGAAGAAAAGCATTGATGCCGCAATCGACCGTAATAAGTAGATTTACTCCTTGAGATTTCGCAATTTCGGCGATCTCCAGGTTTAAACCATAACCTTCATCCATGCGATGCGGAATATAATTAATTGATTGTATGCCTAAACGATTAAGCAGACGGCGCAGCAAAGCACTGGATGTCACACCATCCACGTCGTAATCCCCATAAATAAGGACTTTTTCTGAACTTACTTGGGCCAGTTTGATCCGGGCAACGGCCCGGTCCATATCAGTCAATAAAAAAGGATTATACAGCGATGGCATGTCCGCTGATAGAAACATCTTGGCTTGGGCGATGGTGGTGATCTGACGATTGATCAAAAGCTGGGCGATGATCGGGTGAATATCCAAAGCATCGCCAATACTCTTTTGTAATTGCGGGTTCTGAGGCTGAATGATCCATTGTTTAGTCATTATACTTTTACATTTTCTGAGGAGCGGACACACCGAGCAGCCTTAGACCATTCCCTAAAACAACACGTGTAGCTTCGATCAAAGCTAAGCGTTCAACGGAGATCTCTTTGTTTTCATCCAGCACCCGGCAAGAATCATAAAATTTATGGAATGCTGTAGCTATTTCCTGCAAATATCTGACCAAACCAAAAGGCTCCAAACCTTTGGCACATCCTATTAGTATATCAGGATAAAGGCCGATCTTACGCATTAAATCCAGCTCTTCTGGCTGTTGTAAATGTTTTAAGTCGTGGGTCTTGGGCTGCCATTGAAATTCGTCCTTTGCTTTGCGGATAATGCTGTAAATGCGTGCGTGCGCATATTGGATATAATAAACAGGGTTTTCGGCACTTTGCTTTTTGGCCAATTCCAGATCAAATTCCAGATGGGCGCTGGCCTGACGCATCAAAAAGAAAAACCTGGCCGCGTCCCGGCCCACTTCATCCATGACTTCACGCAGACTGATAAATTCACCCCGGCGGGTAGACATGGAAACTTCTTTACCGTCCCGATAGATCGTGGCTAGTTGTACGATCAGGACATCAAGATCATCCACGGATTTGCCCAAAGCGGCGGCCGCGGCCTTGATGCGCGGGATATACCCATGATGGTCCGGGCCTAAAATATTAACAATGCGCGAGAACCCGCGGGCAAACTTATCTTTGTGATAGACGATATCCGGGGTCAGATACGTGTACGACCCGTCACTTTTTCTAACCACCCGGTCTTTATCATCCCCCCATAAAGTAGACTTAAACCACCAGGCCCCTTCACTATCATAGATAAAACCTTTGGCCCTTAAATCAGCCAAAAGATCCTCGATGGCTTTGGGATTGGCAATCGTGGACTGATACGACCAAATATCAAAGTGAACACCAAAGTCTTCCAGATCATTTTTGATCATATCCATCAAATATTTAACGCCAAATTCCCTGAAGGCGGCATCAGCTTGTTGGTCCAAAGCAGCAATTGTCTTAATACCGTGTTGGCCCATGAATTCTTGCGCCATCACACGGATATATTCCCCTTGATAGCCATCTTCAAGAAATGGGATATCCTGACCAAGGATCTGTTGAGCCCGCGTCTTAATGGAGCGGCCTAAAATATTAATTTGGTTACCTTCATCGTTCACATAATATTCCCGTTTGGCGTCAAAACCCACGGCTTGAAGGATATTGACCAAACTATCCCCCACCGCAGCCTGGCGGCCATGGGCCACCGTCAAAGGGCCTGTAGGATTGGCACTCACGAACTCCAGGCAGAATTTCTTGGCCTCGCCATAATGAGAACAACCATAGCTGTCCTTTTGTCGGAAAACATCGTATAAAACATCGTAGAAGCCTTCCGCAGACAAATAAAAATTAATGAACCCCGGGGCTTTGATCTCGATCTTAGCGATCTGTTTGTTAAGGGAACTAGTACTCAAAAGCTCTTGCAAACGGGGCAAGATTTGCTGGGCAATCATCAACGGGCTTTTTTTAAGCAGCCTGCTTAATTGCAAGGCGACATTGCAGGAAAATTCCCCGTGCTGTTTATCGGCGGGCACATCAATAAGCACGACGGGATATGTAACCCCCTCAAATATTTTCAGGGATTCTTCGATAATATTCTGTAATTCTCGTCTGGTATCAGCAAACATAAACGAACCTTAAAGAAAAGGGGACACATTAAAGTGTCCCCTTTTAAAAAAAAGGGGACACTTTAATGTGTCCCCTTTTTTAATTATTTTTTCTTGCCACGGGTCTTATATTCGGTTTTAACAGCATCTTGCCAGAGATGTTCAAGAGCGTAAAATTCACGGGCCTGAGGTTCAAAAATATGAGCAACCACATCCCCCATATCCAATATAACCCACGCACCATTTTCCTGCGAATACTGAAGACCACTTAAGGCTTTTAAACTGCGGCTGAATCCAACATCAACCCCATCTTCCTTCAGCCCATCTTCAATACCTTCGGCAATAGCGCGAGCTTGACGGTCCGATGTCCCGGTGGCGATAACAAAATAGTCGCAAAAATTAACTAATGCACGCATGTCTAAAATGACAATGTCCTGCGCTTTGGTGTCATCAGCAAATTTTGCTACCTTTTGGGCTAAGGCCTTAGACTTTAAAACTTTCTTACGAATAACAATATCCCTTGGCACTTATTTCTTTTTAAGTTTTGCAGCCTGATCTTTGCCCAACACGCGCCAGCATTCATGCGTACCCTTAAGAGACTTGGTCACCGCGAAAAAACGTCCGCTTTTTTCTCTGACTTGATAATCTTCAGAATCAAATTTGCTTTTGGTCTTCACATCATAAAAAGATAATTTCTCCATCCATTCCTCCTGTTTATTGATTCCATTACTAATGCAGTAAATTCTATATTAAAACAAAGTCTAATAGATAATTTTTTCTTTGTCAATTCAATTTGATATTCTAAATTTCAATTCAAGCTATTCCGATTTTAAAGAACGACCCATCAAATCCTTCATGGCACGTTTGGGAGACTTGTTTTCAAAAATAATCTTGTAGACTTGCTCAACAATAGGCATAGGGATTTTCTTTTTCCGGGCCAGGTGATACACCGCACGTGCCGTCACAACGCCTTCAGCCACGGCATTCATATGACCTAATACATCTTTTATTTTTTGACCCCGCCCTAAAGCTTCCCCTACGGTACGGTTACGGCTATTGGGACTGAAGCACGTCGTTGCCAAATCACCCAACCCTGCCAAACCGTAAAACGTCTCACGACGACCACCTAAAGCCATCCCAAGCCGGGTAATTTCTGCAAGGCCCCGGGTCAGGATCGCAGCTTTGGTATTAGTCCCCAGTTTCAGACCATCACAGATCCCGCAAGCCAAAGCAATAACATTCTTGACGCTCCCCCCTATTTCAACACCCGTCACGTCCGTATTGGTATAAATACGAAAAGAATCCGAATTGAAAACCTTTTGAATTGATTTAGCCAAATCCTCATTGCTGCATGCAGCGACCGCAGTGGTAGGGATACATGCGGCCACTTCTAGCGCGATGGTCGGCCCGGACAATACGACTAAAGGCACATGAGGCAAATGATCATGAATGATCTCCGACATGCGCTTAAAAGACTCTGGATGTATCCCTTTGACAACACTTACAAAAACCTTACCCTTATATGATGTCTTTTGGACCTTACTTAAAGTGTCCGTTAAATATTCTGAAGGCACGGATAAGACGATCAAATCTCCGAATAAAACAGCTTCATCAATATTAGTTGTTAAACGTACCTGTGGAGGGATTTTAAATCCGGGTAAGAATTTTTTATTTTCCCTTATTTTGGCAATTTGGGCAATATTCTCCTCAAACGCTCCCCAAAGGGCAACAGGATACTTTTGGCGAGCCAAATGGATGGCCAGGGTCGTCCCCCATCCTCCGTCGCCGATGATACTGACCTTTTTGATCAAAGCGTTCTTTTGTGCCAAATGAATAACTCCCGCCAAATTTCGAACATATAGGCCGCGCCCCATTTTAATACCTGCAATTTGCGCTCCCCGCCGTCACGGGCAGGTTCATCACCGGGGATATCGGCGATCTTTAATTTGCTTTTGGCCGCACGGATCGACAAAAGCGGCTCCCAGCTGATCTTTGTCCTGAATAGTTTCTCTTCAAAGGTGAAGCTTGAATCTTTGTCCAGGTCCAGTTCAGAAATTAATTTTACAGGATAAGCCCGGTAAATGACCATGGCATCGGTGTATTTACCGCCATGCAATAAATTAATAGATCCGGTAAATAACCAATTACCAAAACCGGTCACCATATCATCATCATAACTTTTGGCACCCTTCGCATATCGCGACACAATGACCATGTCGTAACCTTCTTTGAGCTTTGCGATACAAACAGGAATAAGTTCCGGGATAGAATTGCCGTCAGGGCTGAAGGTTAAAATAACATCCCCTTTAACAAAGGGAAGAGCGTCCATGTAAGCGCCGCGGATACCGGGAGTCTGCTGGATCACCACATCATAACCCATTTCCCGGGCAATATCAGCGGTACCGTCTTTGGATTTACCGTCAACGATCAGGATCTGATCGACCCATTCTTTCTTGACCTTGGGCATGATCGAACGCATACCTACTGCTTCGTTTAAGGTAGGTATCAAGAGGGTGACCTTCATGCGGATCCTTTATGTAAGCTGCTTGGTTTGGAGCGGGAGAACGGAATCGAACCGTCGTCACCAGCTTGGAAGGCTAGGGTTCTACCACTGAACTACTCCCGCAAAAAAATGGTGGGCAGGGAAGGATTCGAACCTTCGAAGCGCGAACGCAACAGATTTACAGTCTGTGCCCTTTAGCCACTTGGATACCTACCCACAACTATCTTTATATATGGAGCTGGCTAGAGGCTTCGAACCCCCGACCTGCTGATTACAAATCAGCTGCTCTACCAACTGAGCTAAGCCAGCGAATATTCATAATGCACACAAAGTGGGATGTAATATAGCAAAATTGATTCGGCCTGTAAAGGCTAAGATTTTTAATTGTCCGGCCAATGAGAAGTAAATAATCCTGCAGAGCAACCCAAAGGACACTATGAAATCTATTGATTAGTCTCGAATTCCATATCAATCCCGCCAAAACGCGAAGCAAGAAAATTATATAATCCGGTAAAAAATGCACCTGTCGCTAACCCTAAAAGTCCATTGAGAACAGGAAAGATCAAAATAGCCCATACCCCGAACGCTCCTGAACCTTGGTCATCAGGGGCAATTAATGATGCAACAGTCACAACAGCGCCTAAAATAAAACCTGCAATGACATTAATGATAGAAAAAATGATGATGAATGATTTCGTAGATATCTTCTTCAATTTAAGCTGCATAGGCTCCTCCGTCGTATATAATCATTAATTCAACCCTACAAAGTGATTCACCATGGATGGCGTCATTTGTTTAATATCGTAAATTATAGGGGTAAGACCATCTGAATTCAATAACAAACGCAACATTACCGGATCGTTGAACGCTGTTTGGATAAAATCACCGGAAGACTGAACATCCACAACGGTGTTCCCCAAATCAATACCACCTGTGCTCACGCGATTAACCGGCTTCCAATCCTGAATAAGACTATCCTCCGGATAAATATTACCGATTATTTGTTGGGCTATCATTTCCGGATTAACAAGACGTTCCCCCGCCAGCATGGCCTTGTCACGAGAAAGTTTGATAGTACCACCCTTAGCCGGCAAAGCTTTCCCCGTCGATGTTTCGTTCTCCCAGGCAATTCCTGGCCGAACTGCTTTTTCAATCTTATTCCATAGACCTTTTAAAAGATAGTATACAGAATTTCCTGCAAAGAGAGTTGTAAATACACCTGCAAAAGATACCGGTAAAAAGAACAATGCCTTTTTCCAGTCTCCGGTTGACAAGGCCACATAAGCACCGGAACCTAAGATCAATCCTTCATATACAAGAATAGCAGCCAATGATAATTTATTTAAGAACGATACTCTGGGAGAAAACCATAGGAGCTTTTTATCTTTATCTTTGGCAAATATCACGCCGTAGGTCTCTGACATGATCTTACGATACAGATTTGCGAAAGAAAAATACCCCTTAAACCCATGGAACCCTGTTGCACCAACCAGCATCCCCGGAAGCGTCATGATCGGTGCAAAAACCCATAAGGGTGCTGATAAAAGATAGGTCAAAGAAAACGCCAGTTGCGGGGTTTGCCAGATATACATGCCCCAAGTAGCTATTAGTGTTGTTGCCATGCCCAACAGCATCCCGAAGCGGAACGATTCGCCGGATTGCATCCCTGGATATTTTCCATTCACAGCCTTCTTGTCATCTTGATTTACGACTTGATACACGCTCTTGGAGATACTGACCCTTTCAAGCATCCATCCTTTGGCACTGATGATAAATTCGGAGAGGCCCTTCATCCCCCGAACAGCAGCCGGCCCATAATTGATCAGATGGGTAATGAATACCACCGCTAATTTCGGCAATAAACCAAACAGTGACGCATGGCGATCATGAATGCCCTTTCTTATATCAAAGAGCCTTCCTATCCCCGTGAAGGAAAGAGCGCTGGCGACCGACACAGCGATCATCATGTTCAAGGCAAAAGGATGAAGCCCAACACTGTTAGCAATAAGGGCCAGGACAGTTGCTGATGGAACAATACCCAAATAATTAACAACAGCTTTCGCTAGGCCGCGTTTTAAGATCAATTGAGAAAATCCGAGCATACCGATCATTTGAGAGCACCAGATCCCAAATAGTGCCAAACCGATCTCTGAAACAAAGATGGAATAACCGCTGATGCCCAAGTAAACCATCGCAAAAAGATAAAATGGAATGGCTGCCAAGATCAAAGGTTTTTTGGTATAGAAACTCAGGAAATCAAATAATGTATTTTTCTGATACCATTGGATATTGGGATTCGCAAAGAATCTCTCCATTTGACGGCTGTTCATCAATTCCGCATGCCCGGATGAAAATTTCCTGTTGGGCACTGCTCCTGAAACAATGCTTATTTCGCGTCCCTTACCAACCTCCATATATTCCCTATGGTCAATATGATATTCAGGATGGTTCAAAAGCCATGTTTGAATTGCCATCATCAAGTCTTCCGACGTGAAATCAGGGGCCAGCACCCCTGCTTCTCTAATAATATGGGTCTTAAAAACAGCGCCATGGCCATAGAAGCCAAGGGCCTGGGCCAAGGCAGCGACCCTTTCACCTGAACTTGTCCAACCGGAATTATCAGCAAACCCATTTGACTTAGCGATCCAGTTCAATTTTTCTGTCGTGATATATTCAGGCACATTGATCCCCATTAAAGTGGGATCAGCATTGAATTCTGCCATAAGGGCCGGGAATTTCAGGGCATCTTCAAAACGAATGGCATTATTGGCATCCAAAAAGAATGTGTTTTCCTTGGTCACGACACTCATGATATTATTTTGATTCATGGGTTTATATTGGGCATGGATACGGCCCTTGAATTTCATGGTCACATTGTCCTTGCCTGCGTACCTTGCCCCTACTTCATTATTAGAAATAAATGCAAGGGTAATCGCGGGATATTGGGTCAACAGCGCATCTATATCCTTTACTCTTTGGTCGTCCGGCCCAAGCGCATCATAATCTTGATACCCCCAGATCAATTCAAGCTTTTGCCGGACACGGTCCTGAATTTGTTCCGGGGTTTCATTCGGGAATAAATAGGAAGCAATGGCCGTATAAGCGTCCCAGGTCTCTGCCAGCCCTTTGACTGTGCGGTATAATGACGGAGAACGCATGTTAACAAAGTCTTCGATCTGTTCTTTAATATAATCTGCAACAGTCACTTCCGTACCATTTAAAGCACATCTAATATTGTTGAACTCTGCCGGGATATCAGGAGCATCTATACCCCTTAATTCTCTTGATTTCTCAAGGAATCCTCTTAAGACCGATTGGTTGATCCCCGGAACATTCCTTAATTCACTCTCCATACGGATCAAACGTTTTTCCCATTCATCTTCATGAGCACGGATAACAAGATTAAGGACGGATAAACCAGTATCCTGACGTTTAATAATATCTTCGTAATGGTTTTTCACCAGCTCGGAGGCGGAAACTACGATCAATGACAATGATTGCATTTCGTTCCATTTTTTTTGTGCTTCCGGCCTTTCTTGCGGCATCAAATATTTGGGCATATTCATGCTTGTAAAACTCCCCACCAAAAATTCCAGTCGTCGACGGGCCTCTTCATTGCCCAGGGTCTGAAAATCAAAATTGCTTAGTTGGCTGCTCTCAGAAGACAGGACAATATCATTGTTCTGCCAGTTGTGTGCGATGGCCGACATCAATTCCTGGGGCATCTCCTCGACAAAAACTTCCTTTTTGCGCAAGATCCCCTTTAATGAAGTAACGCTTCCAATACCATTACGATAGCCTTTGACAAGGGATGCCCAAAATTGGCCAAAATGCAGGAAGGTAAACATATCCAGAACAGCAAACATTAAAAATGGTATCCAGATCAAACCAATGATCGTCGCTGTGCCCACGGGTGATAAATTCAATGCCATAATATTACCGGTGATCTGGGTCATCAAGGTATAGATGATCGAGTTCCAGCCAAATTTAAGACCAAGTTTTGAAGCGTTGATCCCCAGAGAACTAAATAATGATGTCAGATGCCTGTGGCGATATCCCTCCTTGGTTTCAGGTGGTAATGAATCATAGGTTTTCCGGTAAAGTTGATGGCCTTTGAAAAGGGCTTTGATTGAACTAAAAACAGGATAAGCGGCCAAGGCAGTTGGGATCATCCATAAAGTATGCGGTAAAGCTGCTAAGGTTATTAACGAAGCTGTCGATAAAAATAATGGGATATGATAACGTTTGGTGACTTTAAAATATTGGGCCCAGCCCATCAAACCAATGTTATTGAGTGTAAAGGCAGCGAAGAATGCTCCCATCATGGTGATCACATCAAAAGCGGCAATGTTCTCAGCCAGATGAAAATAAGACACTAGGCCTGCGGCGGTGGCCCCCAATGTACCCATGACGGCGTGTGTCAGCCATTTACGTTTGATATCACCGAATCGATCTTTAAATGTTTTTTGGGTAGCGTTCGGAAAAACAAATTTTCCCTTTTGCATATTATCCATAAATACGGCAACGTATTCAGGTATCGCAAATAGATCATTGATGTCGTTATAGGTCACTCGTTCAGATTTTGGAACGCCGCTCCCATTTGGAAGTTTGCTCTCATATTGTGCTTTAGCTTTAAGATACCATTCCTGGAACTGTTCCCGAGTGATCTTGCCGTCAATATATCCCAATTTCAATCCGGTAAATAAAGCAAAACGCAAACCTGGAGTTATTGAGTTGGTCGCTCCGGCAGTCGCGCTGACCAATCTCATCAAAACAAAATCTCTCTCGGTTAAATGATCAACATCGATCTTCCCCTTGCCTGTTCCGATTAATTGGGGGATAGCCTTGTAAGCCCACTGGCGATAATATTCAATATGGTCTTGCCAAGTGGATTTCATGGCGGCATCAGGGGGATTGTTATGGAAAAAATCAACTATGGGTCTTTTCGCATAATTAATGACATCTGCATCAAAGCCGTACTCGAGGCCGACATCTTCAACTAAATCTCCTATTTCTTCCTTTTCCTCTTGTGTGTACGGACCTGTCCTGGTGTTATACCCTGCATTATTTGGCAATTTCTTTCCGATTTTACCGCGGCTAAAGAGCGCATATATCGCAAAAATGCCCCCCGAGAGCAAGCCAAGCGCCATGGTGATCCATTCCTTGATCCGAAGCCCATGGGTAAAACCACCTTCCTTAAAATGTGAGATAATATTGCCCTTTTCCTGTTCCTGCGGAAAAGTGACCTCGAAGGGATGTTTAACGTCGGGTACTGTATTCGCTGCATAAGGAATATCATAGCTCCCGTCCTTGCGAACAGCCAATTGTTCTGCCAGGGTCCGGTTTAATTCCACCCAATTATCCATGCGTACAGGGCTGACGAGAGTTGCATTAAGATAATCCCGCTTTTCAACAGTGACGATATGATTCGTATTATCACGTTCTCGCGATATATCCTCTTCATACAAATCACCGTTTTGCATGGCACGGTACCCATGGTCAAATATTTTACTGATCCGGCTTTCCCCAGGAGCTTTCTCAGGGATCTTCATTCCGTCAGGAGCGGTCACCAGATTCTCCTCTTGAAAATTCCGGTCCCGGTGATCTGTTTGGTCTAAAACAGCTTTGATCTCCGCCGGTGAATATGTTTGCGCCACGACCGGTTTTTCATATGGCTTATTGGGATCGTAAAAGATGGTTTCCACTGGGCCAAGAAATACACCAAGATCTCCCAGTGGTTTCGTCCCTAATGCCAATTGGATGGGGGTTGTATCAAACCCGCTAAAGAGCTTATCCCCTCCTTGAACAGCAACACCTTCAAATTTCTTACGCTCAATGTCCTTTCTGTCATAATTTCCAAATTGCCGGAATTTGAATAAAAATGTCTCCCGTCCATTGACCACAATACGACGGTCAAAGGCCCTGATCTCACCTCTTTTACCATCCAGACTGATCGTGACACTGTAGGGTAAAACGCCGTTGGGCAATTCATGGATCGTGCGGGCAATGTCTCCTTCATTAATACCCATCAGCTGGCTGAATTGCTGCCTTAACTGAGCATCCTGACCCATCAAAGCCCACATATTAATGGTGACCTTGTTGTTGACAATGCGCATGACATCACGGCCATCCACATCGCCGGGAATAAGGAACATGCTGATGGGAAATTCTTCCCTGCCCTGCAACTGGCTCGAAATTTCGATCTGCGGCACAAGGGTTTCATTGTTGATACCGACACCTTCAAGCACTTTTCCCCAGGTGAGTTGTGATAGGCCATGGCTGGCAAATAGCCCATTAAATGCCTGTTCAATGACCGCCTGACGATTACCTAACGTGGAGCCCCAAGGGACAAGTGCCGGCAGTGATGGTTTAGGGGCCGCGGTGTTAGTCACTTCCATCATGGGGCTATTATCCTCTTCAGACGGGAATAACCCCAAAGTATTTGTCGGCGAACCATTCTCGTCGAAGTTTCTGCTTAAATTAGTACTTCCATTTTTACGGTCTAGGATGATCCTTGCTAAAGGATCATCTTTAACGCGTACTGCAATACTAGTTGTGCCATACGCAGTCGTTGTTAGAGCTGGCTGCAGAATTGTTTGACCATTGAGATGCCGCCCCATGATGGTACTGTTGACCAATGCTTGACGGGCATTATCCGGTAATCGACTTAAGTAATCCCCGCCTAAGGGAGCATCCCGTTGCGCATCCGGCGGCAGTATGCCTTGCAAGAAATTATTTAATGTGGTGGAAGACGGATAAGTGATCTCATGATCAAAGCGATAATGACCGTCCCCGGCTAAAGTAAATACACTGGTACTGTTGGGCAATGCCCGGTCTGTCCGTGGACGGTTGACGATCAACCAGGGCGATTGTGCCAAGGGGGCCCTTAAAATATCTTGGGCCTGAAAAGTACTGCCAGTCGCTGTAAGCCCATGCGTATCCATCCAACCCTGACGTTGAAAGATGTCGCGGTTGATCAAAGGACTGCTCCACGTATCTGAGGCCGTCAGCATCGAACCCGCCTGCAAATGGCTGGTGCCAATGAAATGGTTCCAGTTCAAAAACATCGGTACAGTCGTTGATTTCAGCGTACCGTTAGCATTCAAAACCGGGGCCTGTGCGACCCCTTCGTGGGATAAACTAATATCGACCACATCAGGGACTGATTTTCCTGCGATAAGGACGGGCTGTCCTTTTCCTGGAATTACTCCGTATCCAAAACCTCCTGTGTTGCGTCCAAAAGCATCCGGAGCAGGATTAGCAAAGAACTCATCCGTACGGTTATTCTCAAATAAATGTGTCTGTTGATGGATCAGTCTGTTATAAAAATTGTTTACCGACGTGATATCTTCTAAGCCTATATTACGCGGATCATTTGCTCCATAATATGCCAGCCATCGATGTTCTTTACTGACGCGGTCCCCTGTATCATTATCATGCAAGGCCCCCGTGCCGACCACCTGCCCGCCGCGCAAGGTGTCAAAACCCTGAGGATGAAGATTCTGATCATAACCATATATAACTGTTTCTGTACCGTTGGGACCGGGACCAGTTTGCGAAAGCAGGGTACCGGTGCCCCCTGAAAAGACTTGGGCTTGCTGGCCTATGGCAAACCGGCCATATGGTGGAACTGAGGTCCAATCTTCTGTACTTACATGTACGCGTCCCTGGTTGTCTGTGGTGAAGCGGCCGGATTGAATAAGATTCTTACCGATCAAGGTCTTGACCGGCGACTGGGTCCCTTCCCTGTTGGGATCATATACGCTCACCTTCAGTTGTTGATTCTCATCGAATGCAGCCACGGCGATGGGTGTATCCCAGCGAGGATCAAACAACTTGAATGTCACCCGGCCACGGTCAGTGTCATCAACATGGCGCACCCAGCTGCGTCCGCTGATAGGATCAAAACTAGTCAAGGAATCGGATGCAATTGAAACGCCTGTTGGGCTTTTGGTCCGGGCATTGACTGCAACCTGTCCGTCAAATTGATCGGGATCATACTGGAATGTCGTGTTTTGGCTTCTTAAATGACCATTGATGTTGTCTGACGATACGAAATTATCGATGCGTCCTGTGCTATCAATGACCTCAGGATGTTCGATGCCGGTCACTGCATTATGGTTTACTTCAGGCAATTGATCACCCCAATGGCCCAGGTTTCGATCGCTAGGTCCAACAGGCGAAGCATTTGTAAATCGTAAGAGGCCTGGATGCGGATGCTCAAGACGGTCAATAAATTCTTGAGGCGTTGTTAAAGGGGCGGTTATTTGATCGCCATTTTCAAACACCTGGGAAGCCTGAGCACCGGTTGGCAATCCATACGGATTAAGATTATTCCGGGTATCGTATAGCAGACTTGATTCGTGGTCAGGATTATGGTGCACTGTGAATTCCTGGGCCTTTGATCTCAGAGGGTTGGTACGGTCTAAATAAAGTGACCGTGTTGTCACATGCTGTGGATCTCTCACACGTGTCAAATCGTTAAAGGTGTTGAAAGCAATGGCTTGGGCATCAGCACTTCCCGTCGAAGTATCAATTTTCCTAACGGTTGGCTGTACACTGGCCATGTAATCAACGGGTTGTTGTATCATTTGATCGTGTGAAGCGCTGAATGGATTGGGATAAACATATGAACGCAGTTTAACCCGAAGCTTCAGATCATATAGAGGAACTGTGATGTGTTCGCGGTCAACCGAGTATTTCAATAATCCGTTATTATAAACATCGAGTACGGGTTTCCCGAAGGGATCCTTGGTCACCTGATAGACATCCTTGTCTATAGGGAAGATCCGCGTGACCAAAACACTCTGGCCATCGAAGGTCATCGGAATACTGGCATAGCCTTGCAATTCAGCCAGGGCTTTTTCCTGGTCTGTCAAGAGATCAAAAGCGGGATCAAAAACATCCCTGACCCAGGCGGTATTGCGGACCATGCGCCCTGTGTTTTGATCCGGGATCAATTTGCCTGCTACACCGGTTTGGGAGACAAGGGCCCCGCCGGCCTCATACCCTGGGATGCCTTGTTGAGCATTTTGCATTTCTTGTGCATTCACCTGCCCGATCTCTGCGTTGAGTTTTAATTGTTTTAAATATTCGTCGGAACGTTCTAAATGGTGATAGGTGGATGTTCCACTAGTGGTATTCGGGATAGTTGCTTCTGAATTGCCGCTCCCTTGAATATAGTCGGCATCAGGGATAGTTCTTCTGTCCTCATCAACACTTTTATCTCCGATACTTATTTTGGCACGGGTCATATCATCACTGACCGCTGTTGCAGGAAAAACCCCTAAGTCTGGAACACTGCCAATGGCCCCGCCAATATTGAAATCATTGATGTCACTTTCTGCCTTTTTAAATTGTTCAAAAGAAGCCAGCGCATCATGACCTTCCGCAGTTTCATATCCAAAACCGGTTGGTACATTGGGACGGGAAGCTTGAGGCAAATACCCGCCATTGGCGTCTGCGGCGGACTGCAGGCTGTGTAAATAAGCATCACGCATCGCCGTAGCCTTTGCCTCAACCTTAGCGTTTCCTTGCGTGTGAGCATAACGGATAACTTCATTGAGGACCTGAACATATTCCCCTGTCACTTCATACATAATGACATTGCCATAGCCGTGTGCCCGGGCCTGGGCATCAGCCAAGGACAATCCTTTGACGTCAACGCGCTGGCCATCCACATAAAAATGATCTGAAACACCAAACTCAGTCTCAACATTTTGGGCCCACCCCATCACATCATCCAAATTATAGCTGGTGGTTTGCATGAATTGTTCAATCCCCATTGATAAGAATGTACGTGTATTGGCATCCGCTGAGTAAAAGCTTGTATTATTATGGCTTTTACCGTCACCACTATAAAACAAGCCTCTTTGCCAGTCAAAACGCACTGCCAGAGAGGTTGCCATCTGTTGATAGACTTTAGTGCCTTTACCCATAAATTTCACGTATTCCCTCATGGCGCCCGTGGCAAGGGCAATGGGTTCAGTGCCTGCTTCCCTTTGCCAATTCTTGCCGATCCAGCCCGCTAATGAATTGATCATATCATCGTTGCGCATATAGGTCTGGTCACCTTGGGATTGCAGCTCATGTCTTAAATTTAACAAGGATAAAAGAACTGCGCCATTAGGGCCAATGCCCGGGGCTCCATCTCCCTCGGCCCGGTTTAAATTATAAACATCGTAATATTCGGCATATCCCTGAAAACCGGTCTTTTGGGCGTGGTAAATGGAACGGAAGAATTTTTCCAGGTGCGTAATCCTCTGGGTGTCCTTGGCATCAACAGCCAAATTTAAAACGCCGGCTTCATCATACACATACCCTCGGCGGCTTGATGCATCGCGATGGATATAGTCGAAACTCTGCAAGCCGAACTCCGGACGCTGATTGAGTGTCCCACCCATAGCCGACATATACTCTTCAACCCCGCCTTCTTTGGATAATCGGGAGATCAGGTCATAATTCTCCATCTCTTTTTGTGTTTCTTGCGCGGTATGGAGCACACCGCTTTTAGTCATGAACAGCAATCGATAAGTGATATGCCCGCTGGCATTACGTTCGACAATGGCATAGATCGGGCGATTATCAGTCATGCCGATCACGAAACCTTTTAACTGCTGGGCACTGACTTCCCGTTGCGTATAGGTATGCATCTTGCCGCTAAACCATCCATTATCAAATGAATAGGCCGCGCTGTTGGAACCATCCGGTTTTATCTCTTCGGCATTGGCTGCGTTGATCTGACGGATATTGTTAATTTCTGATTTTAATTTCGTATCATATAAGCCAAAGAAATTAAAAGAGATCACCGGCCCGTTGGCATACGGGAATGGAGCTCGTAACGGATTACCGTTACCGACTTCCAAGTTGATTTTATTAAATAGTTGATAAAGGTTAACGTCCGTGCCTGGTAAAAGTTGTTTGACTACTACTGCCGCGGTTGGGGCAACCATATTACCGTAATTCACAAAATCCTGCGGCCCATGATTTAATCCCCATGCTACGTTGTTATTCACTGACACATCTCCGCTAATGGGATTGATCGGTAAGTTATCGATAATGCTGCCGACATTGTGAGGCATGGCAACGGTGGTCAGATTGGTTACTGACAGCATATCTCCTAAATAGCGTGCCACGTGATTAAACCCATATTGTGTTTCAACATAATGGTGCAGTTGCGCCAATTGTTCCTGACCCAGTTCGCCATTGACCGCTTGATGGGCCTGCTTAATGTAAATTTCCTTCTGAGCATCGGTCAATGACGTCCAGCTGGCAGAAGCCCCGGATTCGTTGTAAAGGTATTGTCCGACAAAATCCATCAACTCGTTCTGGGTGGGAGTTTTAATGATCCCTGGACGATTAAATAAATCCCAGGCTAGATCAACGATACCGCTTACAGGGACTTTGAGACCGGGCAGTCCCATCGAAAGCCCCGAGCTGATCAGGGTCATCACCCGGTTGAATTTCTGCTCATTTTGCAAATAAGCCTGATATTGTATATTATTCTTATTTTGGACCTCTGCCAGAAAGAGATCTGCAAAAGCTTCTGCCCTTTGACGAACAATGTAATTACGTCCCAGAATGACCCTGTGAGTATTAGTGGGCTGATTGACAAAAGCGAAACTCATTGTTTCAAAATCATTGGAAGGAAGATATTTCAAACCGGTCCATTGACCGTCGATATTGACCGCCCTTAACACGCCCTCGGTCTTGTCTTCCACATTCTTCCATTGAGAACGGCTGTAGAATCTAACCGGATGATTATCTGCATCCATCTCAACAGCCAAAAGCATATCCTGCCCTTCAGGCACGACAGCATCAGGGAACGCCTGTTTAACCCATTCCCTGGCCTGAGTACCATCCTGAACTCCTAAAATAGAACGTATATTAAAAAGATCTTCCCGGGCCTGCAATCGGCCTTGGGCTATAAGTACAGTCTCCTTAGCCATTTCCGCGCTGGTGATCAGCAGGCCTTCTTTAAACTGATCATTGATCTCACCGCTAAACTTAACGACAAAAGGCCGCATATCAAAATCAAATTCTTCCGCTTCGATCACACTTAAACGCCTGAAGATATGTTCATCATTTAAATGGGCCCACTGCAAAGGATCAGTGATCGCCACGATTGGCACATAAATATCGATCTTCGCATGTTTGATAGCGGTCAGAAAATCTACAGGGCTGAGGAAGGTGGCTTCGGACGCAAACAAATTATTTTCATTCAAGCTTACTAACAGTGCCGGTGGTCCGCCTTGACGGTTTAATTCACGCTGATTTGCTATCCCGTTACTCTCTGCCAAAGCCCGCAGCGCTTGTTGATCGGCTCCAACGTAGACGGGATGTATATTCTCAAGCAAATATTGTTGTATTTGCTGCGGTGTGACAGATGAAACGACTGGGACCATCACTGATTGGCTGATCGTCTGTGTATTAGTAGCGGATAAATTCCTGCTAAGATCCGGGCCACTGCTACTCGTGGTTCTTAACTGCGGGATGGTCATTACAGGAGGAGGATTAGAACCAACACTGAGGAGTGCCCTCACCGATTCTTCATCCGGCGGCGGAGCACCAGCTCCGGGGCCACCTGATCCCGCACCACTTGCGCTTGTAGTAGAATTTTCCTCAGAAAGAGTTGGAACATGCGAAGATGAAACCGCTGTGCCGCTTATAGCCTTAACATCTACTCCAGGCATGACTGACGCAGGACCAGCAACCGGAGCTTCATGTGATACATGATTGGTTAATTTGAAATGCCCAGCCGGCTTTGACACGCCTTGTAAAGCTGTAGGTAATTCAGTAGTTACATAGGCACCCGCAATTGCTGCTTCCATTTCCGGTTGCCATCGCCCATTCTCTCTTATCCCCTGCTTATGCTGCACCGCTACAAAAATTGCCTGCTCTGCCCAGCCAACAGTATCGTGAGTAAATAAATGGTCCCAGTGTGCTGCGATCCAATCAGTATCCAACTTCTCATAACTGTTGCCCGTTACATTATTGACACCTGCTTTCAGTGTGATTAAATCTTCAGGTGTGACATATCCTGATTTTATCAAACCCTGGAAATATTGTTGGTCAGCAACTGTGATGCTATCCCCTCGCCCAAGTGTATGATCCATTACAACGGGTGCATGTAACTCAGGAACTCCTACTACCGGGGTAAACTGATCATGGCCTATTTGGTGAAGATCACCGATATGATTGTCCGCAACATCAAAATGGACGCCAAAACCGGTGGCATGCGCTGCACTAGCCCCTGCAATAAGCGCCAGGATAACGGCAACAGCAGGCTTGGCGAAAGGCTGCAACGAAGAGCCAAAAGCTGCTAAAGTGTTCCTGACAGGTTCAAGCGCGATCGAGATCCTTCCAGGCTCAGGGGCAGTTTCATAGACATCATCCATTCCGCCCTCTGCTATTTCTTCTCCCATTTGCTCTGCTTCGATATAACTTAAGATCGAAGCATACCTTGCTTCAGGATCATTGGCGGCTTCTAATTCATCATATTTCAATTTCCCGTCCGAAAGAGCAAGCAGGAAATTTTGAGCTTTTTCAAAAGTTAAATGGCTGGTTAAATTGCAATATAATACGAAATCACTTAAAGATATGCCCTTCTCATCCTGCGGCACATTGGACATCAGCCCAACAAGTTCACTTTGTTTCTCGGGGTCTAACTTTAATACAAGTCCTGTCATCCTGTAAAAAATGGCTTTGCGGAATTCCCGTTGCAATAGTTCGGCAATTCCCCCTTGGGACTCCAAAGCATTTACACCGATCTGGACTTCATCCTTACCGGCAATATATTGCACGGCAGTAAGGGGGTGTTCTACATCGATCTGACTGACAATTCTAAAAGTAACCGGCTTTCTCGATCGGCCGTCATTATCCAACGCCGATAACTGTTCTGAAGTTTTATTAATTTCTCCCCGGGCATTAGCGATCTGCAAAGCAAGAGCTTTTGCAGTTTCAATATCTATGCCAGACTCAAGGCGGATCTGTGTCGAAGGTATTAAATTTAATTTACCAATGGCTTCCAGAGGTGCCATAGCAATATATTTTTCTTCCATGATGCTCAACAATGCCCTGACCTTTGATACATATTTCCCTTCCGGATCCTTCGCCAGCTCATCTCTGATCTCTTGTAGATTAATTTCCATAGGGGTCAGTTTAGGAGAAAGGACCGAATGAAAGGCGCGATTATAAGGCTTAAGCAATTCTTGATAAGCCAGGATCAACTCTCGAAGAAGAGTCCTGTCCTTGGACTCATTAAATTCCCCGATACTATCTATCACCATGTTACGGACCATGGGGTCTGAGAGAGCCATGCGGCCTCTAACAATTTCTGCCAGTATCTTACTAAAAGCCTGAAGCCTGTCCTGTGCAGACAAGGTCCCTTTAATGATCTTAAGTTCTTCATTAAGATCAAAATGATACTTGGCATACTCAGAATCAAGATTGAAACATACCTTCTCACCCGGTTGAATAAGGTCCCAATTCGGATTTTCTATAACCTTCCCATTAACATCCTCAAGGCTGACAACACCTTCCTTAGCCCAAACCTGCAAGTCATGATCGTTGATCTTCGCATTAGGTATCATTCTTTTTAAAACATCAAGGACCGTATCATCCTTCATAACAACTTCTTTAATATTATTATCTACCGGTGTCCCTAAACCTATGGCAGATAAACCAACATTGACAACGATCAACTTTAACTTGCTCATAAGTCCTGACACCATTTGCCCGGCATCCGGCCCGGAGATCATTGCTGCATTGACTCTCTGGACTAAATCAACCATTTTTACCCCGCCTGAAAAATACTTTCTGGGGATTCTTTCATTAGTTCCAATATCGACTTCTTCTTTAATATAGTTGTAAACGCCTTTTTTAAAGGCACGGATATAACGTTGGTAGATCAACTCAGCATCATTGTTGTCGGAAGGAATTCTAAATACACTTTTGTTATATTCAGTCCCCCCGATCTTTTTTCTATCCAAATAAGCTTGGGCCAAAAGACTGGTCCTGATCTTCTTTTTGTACCAGGAAGCCAGGATCAAACTGTTGTAGACCTGGCGAAGCGGGGCAAAATTCTCGTTATCATTAACTTCCTTGGTTAATTCGGGAATGATGATCTCGCGGACGATTTGGGAACCTAACGCGTTTACGTCATTTTTGGTAGATTTTTCTGTCATTGCCGCGTCGCCTTCCCGACTTCGCAAAGACAGATTTTTGCTAAGCGCCAAATAATCCTGCTCAAGCATCACTTTTAATTTTGAATCTACAACAAAGGCTGTTCCTGTTTTGGCGTTTTCATAAACAACTGCTTTTTCAGGGATTATCCAAACTTTATTAAATGTATTGACCGGGATATTTGTTGTGCCGAATTTTTTATAAGATTCTTCATAGATGCGTTTCCAAAACCTTTTACCGGTCTCCTCTTCCGGATAGATCAAACTTGCTGTGATCTGCTTGAGTATGTAATCTTCGGCCAACAGGTCACGGCCCATTTCAGTCAATCCAAAACTTTGAGGGATGATGCGGTTCTTTTCATAGGGACTGAGATTGACCCAAAGATCTTTTTCAGGAGTGGTCAATGAAGCAAGGAAATATTTGATCAGTTTGGTTGTTTCATCTTTTAATTCCGCATTCCCAACAGAAGAATTCAAAGATGAATCGCCTTTATCCAATATGAAATCAAATTTGAACGGATTATCAGGATAGATCTTTATGCCTTTTAAAATGAGCGGATTGAACTCGGGACTTAAATGGACCATGGCTCCAGGGGCAGGTAAGCGGAAATCATGGGCTTCGGCTGAGGGTATATTTATACTAGTTATAAAAAAACAAACTAATACTATTAAACAAATAAAACGTCGGATAAGTTTTTGTTTAATTGGGGCTCCCATATATATAGTATTTATCAAAAATGCATATAAAACAAGGAGTTAAGGAACGATTTAAGAAAGCGCTTTTTTGGAAAACACCGAGGAGATAAAAAGCGGCATCCTGAAGCAATAAAAAATAAATTATTAATTATTTCTTAATAATTAATTTCTCTAAAAAATCTCGTATTGATTGTTTTTATGGAATATTTGTTCCGTTAACTTGAGCACACTATCAACAGTCAACGGAGTAGGAATATTACTCAAAATAAAACTCTTGGAGCCAAGCGGCTTCCAGCGTTCCGGGTTGATACCCGGCTGATTGCGCATGAATAATGAAATGACACTTGTGCCCACCCCTGCCGCCACATGGACCGGCCCGGAATCATTGGAGATCAATAAACGTGAACGCCTGAGCAAACTCACCATCTGAGCCAGGGAAGTTTTACCTGTCAGATTTAAGAATTGGGACGACCTTCGTGTTTGCTTCAATATGTCTTGGGCTAAAGATATCGTCAATGGCGCCCCGATCAAAACGATCTTCAAAGGGAAACGCTCTACCAGACTATCCATTAATTGAGCAAAATGGACAGCGGGCCAGCACTTGTCCGGATCGGACGCTCCCGGATGGATCACGATAAATTCATTGAACTTTAAATTATTTTCCCGCATCCATTCAAGGATCCATTCCTCCGCTTCTTTCTGTAACGGCACAAAAACATCCAGGTCATTTTTCTCAACACCAATGGCTTTTAAAACATCCATACAATATTCTGCTTCATGTTTCTCACCTAAGATCCGGATATCTTTTAAAGGATGTGTCAGCAAAAAACCAAACTTATTATTTTTATACCCTAAACGGGACGGGACCTTTGCCATATAGCAGGCCAGATTGTAGCGGCGTTTGGTATGAAAAATAATGGCAAGATCGAATTGTTTTGAACTGATCTCCCGGACTAATCGTAAAAAACCGATCAGACCTTTATGGTCCCCTTCACGGTCATCCACCAGAATTTCATCCACATAAGGGTTCCCGTTGATCAGATCATAGGTCGCTGAAGAAAGTAGGACAGAAATGCGTGCCGCGGGATATGCCTGACGCAGGGCTTTGATGGCCGGAGTTGTCAGCACAACATCGCCGATGCGGTCTGTACGAACGATCAAAATATTATTATAAATCTTAAAGTTTTTCATTCTAAAATTGCATCGCTCGCAATGACACTACAGGCATTGATCACATCATCCACTTTAATAAAGGACATACAATTATGCAGGGCCTTATCTTTTGGATTACGGCAACGGACACATTCTTCATTGCGTCGAACGATCACGGATCTCTTGCTCCAGGGAGCATACCTATCGACATCCGTCGGCCCCCAAAGGACCACCAAGGGCACATCAAAATAAGAAGCCAGATGCATAACCCCGCTATCATGGGTCATGGCCCATGAACATTTCTTTAAAATAAAAGCCAATTGCCGCAAATTGATCTTGCCTGCTAATGACAGTGAGGGAGTTTTCATCAGTCCTCGAATGTCATCAATGATCTCAACATCCTTTTGGTCTCCGACAAAAACCACCTTGGTCTTCATTGCCAAATGATCAGCTACCATTGCAAAACCCTTGAGGCCCCACCGTTTGGCAGAATCAGCGGCCCCGGGAGCTATCACCACAAAACCTTTACCCTGCAATGCAGGAGCCACTGCCCCTTCAAAGAACTGCTCATCTTCTTTTGTTGTTAGAATAGCATACTGTTTCTGCGAGGACCCATCAAAATCATAAATTTGACGCAGGCGATTTAAATGTATTTCTTTTTTATGTGCCGGCTTGATGTCATTGCGAGCCCGAAGGGCGAAGCAATCTTTTAAAAAGATTGCCACGTCGCCTACGGCTCCTCGCAATGACACTTGAGAATATTTGGGCATTAAGAAAAACGGCAGCATGGTATGGCGCAGATCGATCACACAATCATAATGAACGTGATAAAGATCTGAAAACCATAAAGATTTCTCTCTTAAAGAAGTCTGTTTATCAAACACCTTGACGGCGAAGTTAGGATTATCCGCAAAGAGTGAAACTGCTTTGGGCCCAACCACCACATCCATTTTTGCCTGCGGGAAATCCCGCCGTAAAATATCGATAACAGGGCATGTAAGGACCACGTCTCCGATATTAGTGAGACTGACGACCAGAATATTTTTAAGCTCGGATTTTTTTAAAAGCTTTGCACACATCATCCACCGTCACAGACTGCATACACACATTATTACTACAACTCAAATGATAACAAGGGGCTTTATTACACCCGACATCTTTAAAAAGGATTTGAAGGCGTCCGCTGCCCCTGGGACCGGTGATCTCAGGCCGTGTGGGACCAAAAATACCGATCACATCCGCACCTATGCTATGCGCTAAATGCAAAGGCCCGGAATCAGCAGATATCACAGCGGCTGCTCTTTTGTAAAGCGCCAGGGATTCCCCCAAATTAGTCTCCCCTGCCAAAACCACCGCCTTGATGTCCGCGGCCTGGGCAATACGACGAGAGGACTCTTTGTCTTTACTTGATCCGGAAAAAACAATTTTCATATCAAATTCCCGGGATAAACGTTTAGCCAAATCTGCAAACGAGTCTATATCCCATCGCTTAAGGTCCCAATTCCCGCCGGTATTCAATACCACATAGCTTTCTTTGGGTCCTATGCCCGCCTTATTTAATTTAGCATCCGCATTTTGCATATCTTGAGCTTTCAGGCGCAATTCGCATAAACGGTCCTGAACTTTGATGCCATAACCTTCCAACACTCTTAGATAATGATCACAACGGTGAATATCCTCCGGTTCCATGACAATCGGGTGGGTCAATAACCCTTTGAATTTCCCATAACCGATGCGCAAAGGTATTCCTGCCAGATAGACCATCAAAGCCCGCGTCATGGAACGATGCAATAAAAAGGCCGCATCGAATTTCTCTTTCTTCAAATACCGGATCAGTTTCCATTTTCGCCAGGGAAGACGGTGTTTACCGCGCTCATCATAAATAATGACCTTGTCCACATAAGGACAATACTGTAAAACCTCTTTGACCCTGGGAACGCACAAACAGGTGATACGCGCCTGCGGATATGTTTTTTTAAGCGCTTTAAAAACAGGAATGGAAAAAACCGCATCCCCTAACCAATTGACATTAACGACAAGAATATTGTTCATAGATTTTAAGGGTTTCTTTAAGCATGTCCTGTGAAGAAAATTTCTTTTCTACATTAGCCCTTGCCTGGTTTGCCATTATTTTAGCTTGTTGGGGATCCCTGATCAGATCGATAATGCGGTTGGCTAAAGCTGTTGGATCATTGGCAGCAACCAGAAAACCGCTTTTGCCATCTTCAATGAGATCAACCAACCCTCCGACCATGGAAGCCACGACAGGAATACCACAGGCCTGAGCTTCTATTACAGACAACCCCAACCCTTCCATTAAAGAAGGCATCACAAAAACATCAAGGGCGGCTAAAAGCTCCTGAGTTTGATTGATCGTGTTTTTAAAATGAACATGGTCTTTTAATAACAGATATTCGGTTAATATTCTTAATTTTGACTCTTCAGGACCTTGGCCTGCGATTATCAGATTTGCTGAAGGTATTCTTTTTAGAACAAGAGGCATGGCTTTGATCAATACATCGATGCCTTTAACATCAGACAAACGTGCGATAATGCCTATAAGCGGCGTATTCCCGAAATTTATTTTTTGCCGTGCTACACAGCGCATTTGATCAGTGGTCATCACAAAACGGTCCAGATCGATCCCGTTGACGATCAAATAGACCTTGTTTTTGGCGACCCCAAAATCTGCACTTAAATGTTGTTTGACAGGACCGCTGATGGCAATAACTGCGTCGCCCCAGCAGGGAAACATTTTTCTAAACCAACGCGGTCTAAAAAAACCGTGACAGGTGGTGACCATCTTAACACCGCTAAAACGGCTTAAAAAAGATCCCAACACCTGAGTAACGCGCGTCTGAGTGTGGATAATGTCGATTGCTTCTTTACGGACCAGATCATGGAGCGGGATCAAACTTAAAACCAACTTCGGATGGGCCTCTGATTTTGTGCGTATATTGACCTTGATATGCCGCATCCCTGCTTCTTCCATACGCAAGACACAATCCCCGCCGCTGGAGGCCACCCAAACCTTATGCCCGTCTTTAACCAAGGCCTCTCCCAGGGTCAAAATATAACTGGTAATTCCTCCGGTATTGGCATGTGTTGTCAGAAATAAAATATTCATTTGACCTTCATTTGATAAATGGCATTACCCTTCGTGCCACTTCTTCCGGTGAAATCTCATTCATGCATGCATGGGTCTTGATCTTACAAACACCGGAATAACAGGGTGAACATTTCATCGGCTTATGCAAGATGACACTCTTGTCTGCCGGCGGCATATGACGCCGGGCATCTGTCGGGCCAAAAAAAGCAATAATGGGCACCTGCATGCCGGCGGCAACATGTAAGGGCGCCGAATCCGGTGAAATATACACCCGGCAATGTTTGATCAATGCCGCTAACTGCAGTATGGTCGTTTTTCCTATAAAACTCGCAGGTTTGGAACGGGCCTTGGCGATCAATTTTCGACCGATCGAACGGTCTTTATCCTCACCCGTTAAGATCACCCTGATATTCTTATTGGCCAAAATATCACATAATTTAGCCATGTGTTCCAGGGGCCAATTTTTAGTCTGCCACTGCCTGGAAGCGGAAATATTCAACCCTACAAAGACCTGACCGTCACTCAACCATTCACTATCCAGCATTTCCTGCACATACGCTTCATCCTTGGCAGACGGGTTCAATTCCAATTTAAGGTCCGGGCTGTAATCGATGCCCAGCATTTTCAATATACGGAACTGATGTTCCACCGGCGGGATATTACGGATATTGTTTTTGATCCTTTTCGATAATAAAAAACCTAATTTACCGTTGTTATAACCGTAGGACTCTTTAGGCACTGCTAAAAAAGACAATAGGTGACTGACACGGTTATTTTGCAGGTCCACGACCTTATCAAAATGATACCGGCGCAATTCCCGAGCTTTGTGCCAAACAGCTTTAAACCCTTTAAGCAAAGGGTCGAACACAATGACTTCGTTAATATACGGACAATTATCGACTATGGCGCTGGCCTGGGGTGAGGTTAAGCAGCAGATCTGCGCATTGGGAAATTTAGTACGAATCGCTTTGAATGCCGCGGTAGATAACACGACATCCCCTACCGCCGTCATTTTGATGATCAGGATCTTTGTCGAACGCATGAGCTCTTGATAAACACCGATGGTCGCATCAGCCATGTGCGCCAGGGTATAACGGTTATTTATTTTCTTTTGGGCCTCGATAATAAGACCGGCACTGAATCCGGGATCCTTCAAAATACGCAATACGGCGTCCGCCATTGCTTCAATATCTTTAGGCAAAACCAAAAGACCTGTTTTTTCGTGTTCAATGACCTCCGTTACCCCTCCCACCCGTGTGGCCACGACAGGGACACCGGCAGCCTGGGCTTCGATGATCACACGGCCAAAGGCTTCCTGAGTTGTCGTCGACAGGACCAAACAATCCGCCTTGCTCAAAAGTTCCGGGATGTCCCGTCGATTACCCATGAATTCAACATGCTCAGAGATACCTAAGCGCTTGGTCAATAATATCAATTCATCTTTATAGACTTGCTTTCTCGCCGGCGCGTCCCCAATGATCTGGATTTTAACTGAGGGCAACTGATTGATCACACGTGCCATCGCTTTTAAAAAATAGGGATGACCTTTAAGCGGAGTGATACGGCCGACGATCACAACTGTAAAACTGTTTTTATCCGTTTTAGGTGCCCGCGGCAGATTGAATTTATCAAGATCGACACTGCGGGGGATAACACGGATATTTTCTGCAGGTGTCACAAAATCCTGCACCATGTGCCTGCCGATGACCTCGCTGATGGCAATGACTATTTTCCCCCACCCCATCACCTTGCTGAATAAATTTGAAGAATAATGACCGTGACAGGTGGTCAGGAAATGCGCCTCGGTCTTTCGGCAGGCAAAAAAAGCGATCCATGCCGGCACTCTGGAACGGGCATGCACAATATCAATTTTTTCTTTTTGGATGATAACTACCAACTTACCGATACAACGGATCATCGTAAACAAATTCTTTTTATGCACCGGCAAGGTGTAATGTTTAGTCCCTTCAGATTGGATCTGTGCCACCAAGGCTCCGCCGTTAGAGACCACAACAGACTTATGCCCCTTGGATACCAGGTATTTGGCCAAATCCACGGTCCCGGTCTCGACCCCGCCGACATTCAATTCAGGAAGTATTTGCAGGATATTCATACTAAACAATGGCCTCTAGGCCGCTTTGGATGATGCTTTGTTCATCCAAGGTCTTCAAGGTTATCTTTCGGCTTAATAATTGTGAAATTTTAAATTTCAGATCATCGATCGAAGTTGTCATTAAATACCCCTGGGCATTTAATTTCAACACAAAATCTTCATATTTATCACGAGGCTCTTCACGGTATTGTCCGTGCGGTGTAAACACAATGGTCTTTTTGCCGGAACTCAAAGCTTCGGAGACCATGGAAATGCTTTCACCTGAAACAATGACCAGGTCGGACAAACCTAATATCCCTCCGACCGCTTCCGGTATATTACGCTGATTGGCAATAATGCATAGAGAACAACGTTCAAAACCCTTAAGTTCCTTCAAAATGATTTGCTCAATCGCCTCCGGTGTACGGCGGGAAGTGGTCAATATAATATCAGCATTGTAATGCAAAGCTGCAACTTTGAGCTGATCGATGAGCTCATGTATCTGGTCTTCATTAAATTTGACCCCTTGGGCATCTCCTCCGATCAATACCCCGAATTTGGTACGTACATTGGCCTTTAAATGGGAATAATACTTAATAAGTCCTTCACTCTGTTCCTTTAAATAGGCGGCATCGATCAAATTAGGGGCCACCTTGGATCTGATCAAACGGGAGCGTTGAAGCGCCTTAGATCTGTCATGTTCCGGAGAAACCACCACATCGAAACGTTCTTTCGATATAAGACCGGGCGTTAAAATTGAGATGGATCTGGCCAGATGATTTTGACTTAATATGAAATTGACACCTGCTGCCTGAGAACCGCACGATACAACATAGTCAGCTTTGTGCTTCATCACATCGTTATAGGAAGCATTGGTTAAAAAAAGCTTTAAACAATCCTCTCTTCTTAAAAAACTGAAATACTGTGCTAAACACACATAAAAAGAAAACAAAGATATGGCCCGGGGCCCTCGCCACTGTAAAGAAACTATATGTTCATCGACGGATTTATCTTTTCTCTTTAAGACCTCACGTAAATTCTTGGCCAAAGCCTGGGACTGGCGCAAATGCCCGGTACGCCCATCGTCAACAATGAGTACTTGCGATTGATTTGAATATTTAAACACCTTATAGAACCACATATATTCTGCGGGGTGTTCCCTTAGCTGAATTTCAAAATGATTAGCTGCTTTCGCAATATTAACGCTTAGATCTTTCTCCATATCCCCTGTCACATCCAGTGACATGGACGGGGAGATCCTTAGCATATGCTTACCATTCCTTCTTCGTTCGATCCAAACAGGACATACGGCAGATCCATACTTTAAGGCCAAACGCATGGCACCTGTTGACATCGACGCTGTTTTTCCAAAGAATGGAACAGGAAGGCCGGTTTTCCCTCCCTGGTCCAAAACCAGGGAAACAACTTCATTGTCTTTCATGGCCCTGATAATTTCTTTGGTAGCAACTCCGGCGAGGATCACATGCGCCCCGGCAATACTGCGGTATTCATTAAGCATGTGGTCCAATTGAGGCAATTTGGACTGATCATTGGCAACCACATGGTAGCGGGCCTTTGTTACCCCTCCGACAACACTGGCTAATTCCCAGCTTCCTGAATGAATGGCTAATAAGATCACCCCGCGGCCGAGGGCAACAGCCTTATCAATATTCTCCTTATCCTGTAGATCGACGAATTTTTCAAAACCCAAACGTTTGATCTTGGGCAGGCATAAAAGCTCAACAGCGCTTTGGATAAAATTAACAAAAACTTCCTTGGTCAAAGCACGTATTTGCGATGGGGAACGCTCTGAAGCGTATAATGTCTTTAAATTAGCGTAGACGACCTTCCTTTTCTTAGATAAGAAATAATACGCTATCGCCCCCAAGCATCGTCCTATCCAAAGGCTGACACCCATGGGCAAAAGCATAAAAAAGAAAGCCGCTATTTTAATTCCGACAAACAGAAATGACTTTTTGAAAGAACTCATCAGATCCTTTGGTTATCTCTAACTGAATGGGTATATAAACCAACCGTATGCCCGCAAATAAATCTTTAAAAATACGCAGCTTAACCACATCTTTATGTGTCGTTACAAGCACCGGGACTTCCTGGGAACGGCAAAACTCCACCATGCGCAGGATCTCATCCCTCTTATAAATGTGATGATCCATATAGGTGAATAATGATACGATATTGGCCCCGGAATTCTTCAAGGTCAACTGAAATGAAAGCGGGTCGCCTATCGCGCAAAATCCGACGACGGGTATTTCTTTCAGAAAATCCTTAGGCAGCGCCACTGCATCAAAAACATCCACCGGTCCTGCACTTTTATACCGGCTTTCCACGATCAACGCTTTAGGGTTGAATTCTCTTAGCCGCCTGGAAAATGATTCGGCCCGATCTAGATCATTGACCTTGGTCAAGATAAAAACGTCCGCCCGTTTTAAAGAAGACAATGGCTCGCGCAAAATTCCCGCCGGTAAAAGATGCCCATTACCAAATGGATTGGCAAGATCAATGGCCACTATATCCAGATCACGATGTAGCGGCCAGTGTTGAAAAGCATCATCCGCAATGTATAGATCTACAGGCATGGTCAACCGGGACTCTTGGATATTGCGCACACGATCGGCCCCGGTTAAAACAGGCACATACGGTATTTGTTCATTTAACATATCCGCCTCATCACTGTCTTTTGAACCGTTAGGCATATAACCCCTGGTTAAAATAACAGATTTGATACCTTTATCCTGCAAATTTCGCGCTAACCAAATGACCAAAGGGGTCTTGCCTACCCCGCCGACAGTAATATTACCGATACTAATGACAGGTTTGGGCGCCCTATAAGCCCCTTTCAGACGATAGTAATTCCGATGGCAAAAAACGCCAAAGCAATAAATTATCGACCATGGCATCAATAAATACATGATGAATTGAGCCATAAAGCTGTTCCTCTGGCCCTTCATGATTGAAAGTAGATATTTATTCATTTTAGAAAAACCCCCAGGTGTTCTAAACTGCGCCGGGTGGCTCCCTGATTGGCGGCAATGACCTTTTTAGCCGCTCCCCCTAGATTTTCACGTTTTGACGGATCAGCGCATAATGCTCTGATAGCGGTTTCAAAGGTTAATGCATCCTCTACCTGCACAATAGCGTTAGCTTCTTTAAAACAGGCGACAATATCCCTGAAATTCTCAAACCTGGGACCAATAACAATAGGCTTGCCATAAAAAGCCGGCTCAATGATATTCTGCCCTCCCCCAACACATAAACTCTTTCCCACAAAAACCAAAGAAGCTTTTGCATATAACGAACGCAGCTGACCGATGGTATCGACGACTATTATTGTGTCATTGCGAGGAGCCGCAGGCGACGAAGCAATCTCTACAAATTTAATCGCCTTTAAACCACGCTGAGTGATAAGTTCAATGATTTGAGGTGCTCTTTCGATATGACGAGGCACAATGACTAATCGCCATTTTGGATCATCTTTGATGATCTTGCTATAAACATCCAGGACAATTTCATCTTCGCCCGGATGAGTAGAACCCGCCACCCACCAAAACTCATCATTACTGCTTATAAAGTTACTGCCGGAAGGATCTGAAGCTTTAGGTAATTCATCAAATTTTATATTACCGGTTACTATCACCCGTGAGGCTTGGGCTCCTAATTCTATTATTCTTTCGGCATCCCGCTTGCTTTGCATGCACCAAACAGAAACCTGATCCAAAATCCCTTTTAACAAAAAACGAATGGTCTTGTAACGCCCGAAAGAGTTATCAGAGATCCGGCCGTTAATAACACCCAAAGGAATGCGTCGAAGAGATAATTGCCTGTACAAATTAGGCCAAATTTCCGTCTCAACAGCAATATACATTTTAGGTGCGATCAAACTAACGAAAATTCCGGCGACAAAACTAAAATCAATAGGAGACGGAATGACCAGCGCCTTGTCTTTTAAACGTTTGCAGGCCAATTCATAACCGGTTTTAGTCGTTACTGTCACGACCACCTGATAAGAAGGATGGTCCTTTCTTAACTGGCTAATAAACCCGTCAAGGAGCATCACCTCTCCCACACTGACCGCATGCACCCAGATATTAGCCTTGGCCTTCATCTGCTCTTTGATCTGCGGGGAAAAAAGCCCAAAACGCATCCCAAACCCTGCATACCCGCGCCGGGTTAAAATCAAATATGGCAAATAAAAGAGCGTATAAAGCAAAAAGACGAGATCGTATAATAAGTACATTTAAATATTATAACCGTTGAGTCTTTAATTTACATTTAAAATTTAAACTACTACGTGTCATTGCGAGGAGCCCGAAGGGCGACGAAGCAATCTTTTAAGCGCGGGGATGAGCTTGGTCGTAGACTTTTTTTAGTTTTTCGGTGGTCAGATGGGTGTAGATTTGGGTAGTGGAGAGATTAACATGGCCCAGGAGTTCCTGCACAGAACGTAGATCAGCCCCATGATTAAGAAGATGGGTGGCAAAAGAATGACGGAACATATGCGGGGTTACATGCTGGGACATGGCTTGCTCGAGAATATATTTGTTAATGATGTTGCGAACACTGCGGTCACCTAAACGTGTGCCATTCTTATTGGCAAAAACAAATTTATGCTCCAGCTTACGTCCGTCCAAATATTCCTTAAGAACGCTTAAGGCTTGGTTGCCGATGGGCACGATACGTTCTTTCTTACCCTTGCCCATGACCTTGATGATGTTACCGAAAAAATCCACATCATCCACATTCAAGCCTACCAACTCACTGACCCGTATGCCGGTGGAATAAAGGATCTCAAAAATAGCCTTATCCCTCGGAGAATTTATTTTACCGCTTTTAGGCGACTCGATCAATTGAACAGCTTCCTCTTCACTCATGAAATGTGGCAACGGTTTGTCTAATTTAGGGGTCACCAGCAGTTTGGCAGGATTTGATTTAATGACTTTTTCGCGTTGCAAGAATTTAAAAAAAGAACGCAGGCTTGAAAGCTTACGGGCTAAGGAGCGCGGCTTTAAATTGCGCCCCTTAAGCTGTGCTAAAAATCGACGCAGATCAGAATATTCCACCGCTTCAAAGGATGTTTTGCCCAGGAATGCTGCGAATTCTTCCAGATCGATACGGTAATTAAGGATGGTATGACTGGAATAATTCTTTTCAATTTCGAGGTAGGTGAAGAATTTGTCCAGATACTTGATCATTAGTTTGGTGTCTGGAATTCCGCTTTCGCGGGAATGACATCTATATTTGGCAGCTTATTGGCGATGAATTTGCAGTCGGGATAGCGGCTGCAGCCGTAAAAGGTGGCTCCCCTATGAGAACGGCGTTCCACAAGCTCGCCTGTGCATCCCTCCGACGGGCATTTAACACCGGTGGTAAAAGGTTCCGCATGTTTACAATCAGGAAAACTGGTGCAGCTGATAAAACGTCCGCGACGTCCCCATTTGACCACCATGGGTTTGCCGCATTCCGGACAAGGTTTTTCGATCGTCACTTCGCTCTTTTGAATATTGGCCATGGCAAAATCCAATTCTTCTTTAAACGGCCCCCAGAAATCACCAAGCACCTTGACATAATCATTCGTGCCATCTTCTATCGAGTCTAATTCTTCTTCCATCGTGGCCGTAAAACCAATGTCCATGATCTTCTTGAAATACTCCATCAGCAGCCGGCAAATGCGGATCCCCAATTCCGTGGCTGTAAAATAACCGCGATCACGCAGAACATAATTACGATAAACCAGGGTTTGTATAATGGAAGCATAGGTGGAAGGGCGTCCAATGCCCTGCTCTTCCAAGGCTTTGACCAAACTTGCCTCCGAATACCGCGCCGGTGGTTTTGTAAAATGCTGGCTGGGTTTAACCTCCAGAAGGTTAAGGGCATCACCCTGAGCATACAGAGACGGATCTACCTTCACGTCCTGCTCCTCATTGTCCATGTATACGGCCAAATACCCGGGGAAGGCTAAAATGGAACCAGCCGCACCAAATTGGAAACGTGCGGCCATGATCTCAATTTTAGTTTGTTCAAAAATAGCCGGCATCATCTGACAGCTGATGAATCTCTTCCAAATAAGATTATACAAACGGTATTGTTCATCACTTAAATATTGCTTAAGGTCCTCGGGCTTGCGATTTACATCGCTGGGACGTATGGCCTCATGCGCTTCCTGGGCACTTTTTTTAGATTTAAACTTATTAGGCTGCTCAGGCAAATACTCACGACCATGGTCTTTTTTGATCAATCCCCTGACCTTTTCAATGGCTTCAGCCGCGATATTAACAGAGTCCGTACGCATGTAGGTGATCAAACCTTCAGGCTCTTCATCGCCGATCTCAATACCTTCATAAAGTTGTTGGGCGATCATCATGGTTTTGGATGTATTAAAACCTAATTTGCTAAAGGCCTCTTGCTGCAAGGTGCTGGTAATAAACGGTGCGGGGGCGTTGCGCTTGACCTGCTTGGTGTTGATGGCCGATATACTAAAAGATGCTTTTTTTATTTCATCGACGACGCTATTGGTCAATGGCTCTGCCTTAAGATCAGCTTTCTCACCGTCTATTTTCTCTAAATTAGCGGTTAAAATATCTTTGGTCCCTTTTTTCTGAAGATCGACCGCGATTTGCCAATATTCCTGGGGAACAAAGATCCTGATAGCTTCCTCACGCTCAACGATCAAACGCAAAGCCACTGATTGCACCCGGCCGGCACTCAGGCGAGACCCAACCTTCTTCCATAATAAAGGACTGATCTGATAACCTACAATACGGTCCAAGACCCGGCGGGCATTTTGAGCGTCCACCAATTTGTTGTTAAACTCACGGGGATGGGCAAAGGCCTTCTTGACCGCATCTTTGGTGATCTCATGAAAAACCACCCGGCTGACCTTCTTATCTTTAGCAATATGCTGGACTAAATTCCATCCGATGGCCTCTCCTTCACGGTCAGGGTCGGTGGCGATGACGATCTCTTCCACGTCCTTGGCTTCTTTCTTCAGCTTTGCCATGGTTTTCATCTTATCCCGCACCACAATAAATTTCGCCTCAAAATTATGATCGACATCAACACCTATCGTTGATTTGGGAAGATCGATCAAATGCCCCATGGAAGCGGTGACCTTATATTTGGGCCCCAAGATCTTATTGATCGTCTTAACTTTAGCGGGTGACTCGACTATGACTAAAATTTTAGGCATTAATATTCCTTACATAATATTGACCTGGCAATTGCCGGATCGCGCGTTTTAATTCCAAACTTAATGTAATGTTCATAAGACTGCTGATATTCAAACCTGAATGTTTGACCAGCTCATCTAAATGCACCGGTTGATGCGTGATGTGAGAATAAACTTCAGATTGCTCATCGCTCAACAAAAGTAATGTTCCCTGTTCGTTTTCACGCGGGACATAGTCCGTCTTTATCTGCGATAAAACATCATCAGGATTTAAAGCCACACGGGCCCCGTCTTGTATTAACTGATTACTGCCCAGGGCTGTATCATTATCGATATTAGAAGGCAGAACAAACACATCTTTATTCTGGGCTAAAGCATAATCAACGGTGATCAAAGCCCCGCTTTTTCTTCCGGCCTCAATGACAACAGTCGCCAGGCTCAAGGCACTGATGATACGGTTGCGCCAGGGAAAATTTTGCTTTAAAGGCGGCATATCAAAAGAAAATTCAGAAACTACGGCTCCATTACGGCTGATCGTCTCCATTAAAGAGTAATTCTCCTTTGGATACATATAATTAAAGCCACAACCGATGACGGCAACGGTTTTACCACCGGCCTCAAGGCTGCCTAGGTGTGCTGCTGTGTCAATGCCGCGGGCCAATCCGGAGACAACCATCATCCCCGCCTGAGTAAAGGCCTGGGCAAAGATTTTGGCTGACTTGACCCCATAATAGCTTGCCGCCCTTGAACCTACTATACCTATAGACATCCGGTCAAGGCAATCAATTTCACCCTTAATATATAAAACCACAGGCGCATCTTCGAAGCTTTTTAAAGAACAAGGATACTTCTCATCAACTGCTGTGAGAACTACGATTCCTTTGTGTTGCATCAAATTATATTCGTCTTGCAGGAATTTGTCTTTAGAAAAGTAGAATATATTTTCTGCGAGCTCTGTTAACAGTAAATGGCTGTTATGCAGATCATCAATAGATGCCTGCAGGACCTCCAAACCAGAGCCAAAAAAAGCGATGAGTTTACGGATACGGACAGCCCCTAAATTAGGCACCGCGTTCAAAACAAGCAAAGCTTCCTGTTCGGTCATAGTTCCCCCCTGGATTGTTAAAGTATGGTGTGTCCTGCGTTATACTATCCGGAGGAATTGGATCTGAAACACCCGAGAGGGATCGGGCACTAGACTATCTGTTCAATAGCAAGAATATCAACAACTGGCTTAATTTTTAAAGCAAGCTTATGATCCAACGTGACAAAAGGACATTTTAACTCCTTGGCTAAGCAAACATAGCTGGCATCATAAAAAGAAATATGACATTTCTCGGCAATGTGATATATATCTTTAAATTCTACATAACTAATGCGCATTTTCTCCAAGACTATCTCACATACCCCTAACAACTCAATAGCTTCTTTTTGAGAATAGATATTTGTTAGAACAGAATTCTTCCAGACAATATTACCCAATTCAAAGAATGCCAAAGAAGAAGTGTGCTGGGCAGACAGATGAGAAGATTTGCCCAAACTTATCATTTTAAAGATCGCGCTGCTATCAAAAACTATCATCGTTGACGGTCCTCGCGAATAGATGTAACAATATCTCCATCTTTCAAACGTCCTGCCAAACGTGCCGCACGCTCCATCAATCTTTGCTCTTTTAAATTCTCACTCTTTGAAGCTTGAGTAAAGATCTTGGCCTGTATAGCTTCAATAATAATAGCCCTCAAAGACTTTTTCTCCCTAAGGCTGACTTGTTTTAACGTGGATATCAATTCGTCTTCCAAACGTAATGTATATGCTTTCATAAAGATCCTCCTCTACTCAAGAATATACAATGCAGACATCATGATGTCAAGATGTCTCCTATATCTTCTACCCAAATAATATTTGAATTAGCTTTTCCTTTTCGAAAAGATTCATATAATTTCTTGTCGGCCGTTATTAAAGAACACCCAAAATTGTCGGCTAAAGCAAGATATAAACTATCATAAAAAGTATTCCCGGATTCATGAGCCATTTGCCAAGCAAGATTTAGGAGTAATTTACAACCATAAATTTGAAATGGAAAACGCATAAAATCCCTAAGAATTCCTTCTGCTTCTTGAGTAGTCACTTCCTTTTGACGGACCTTTTTCCTCAGAGCACTACCAAATTCAGCCCAAATGAGATCAGGAGCCAGCAGCTCCCATTTTGTTTCCAGAATTAAACTTGCCTTTTCACTATAGATCTCCGGCAGAAACCATTTGATGGCCACACTAGCATCTACCACAAAGGTTCTTTTCAACGCTCCCTGTCCTTCCTGATAAGCTCAGCACTATCGCTCAGTTGCCGGTTTTTTAAACTCTTTCGCCAGCCGGCGGCCACAGAAGCTGCTTCTATTTTTAAGAAAGATACAGTTTCCGTTAATATAGCTTTAACCTCTCCTTGCAATGACCGGCCGTGATGTTTGGCGATGGCCTTGAGCCTGCCGACAATTTTATCATCTAAATCCCTTACAAGAATACTAGGCATTTTCACCTCCCCATTTTTTAAACCCCTTACACTATAATGCTATCAAAATGATAGCACTTTCTCAAAGCTTCGTCAAATTTGATCGACTGTATTATATTTTCTTGATGATTTCGACAACCGGGCCTTCGATGGACGCGTCGTTGGCGTCGATGATGTGATCGGCCTGATTGTACAGGGGGAGTCTTTGTTGGTAGAGCTCTTTAATACGCCCGAGGGGATCGGGTGCTTTTAACAGGGGCCGGTGGCTTTCATGCTTCACACGCTGGTAAATGACCTCCGGTGTAGCCTGTAGATAAAATACGATACCATTGGACTTCAGATGTTGCAAGTTTTCTTTACGCAGTACAACTCCCCCGCCGCAATCAATGACAATACCTTGACGCAGCGAAAGTTCTTTGACTATTTCCGCTTCCAGGTCTCGGAAATACGATTCACCTTTAGATTGAAAGATCTCATGGATCAACTGCCCTTCCCTGGCCTCGATCAAGGCATCGGTGGCAACCACTTCAACCTTAAGGCGTTTTCCCAATTCAGAGGCTATCATGGACTTGCCTGAACCCATAAACCCAATTAGAACAATATTCTTATCCAAAAGCCCTCACCTTCGCACCTACCGCCAAACGAAGCAATAGGGAATTTTCATAGACTTACCCGAACCCATAAACCCGATCAAGACAATATTCTTATTCATATCTAAGCTTCATCGCAAACGATTCGAAGCAATCTCTTTCTTTATACTTCTTTTAATACTGATAAACAATTTTGGGGCAGCTTTAACGAGAGGACTCATTCTATCGGCCTCAAGATCAAAAGCATAGGAATGACTAAAAAAATGCCGGAAACCTAAAAACTGTTTAAGAGATCCCCAGACTATCTTGCTAATGACTTTATGTTTTAAAGCTAAATCTAATAAATCTCTATGCCATTTGGGACCTTCTGGAATACTTACGCCTTTCGAACTAATAATCTGTTTAATGATATTCTCGATACCATTATAAAAATTATGCAAAAGCGTAGCCACACCGGCTAATTCTAGCTCTTTTATAGACGATAATTTTGTAACCGAAGGCAAACGATTTAATACTTCTTGAATATTCTCAAATTCTGCTTCTATACGGTCATTAAGTTTAGCCATATATTGCAAGACCATCTTGACGAACAAGGCGAGAAAACTTCGAATCTTTGGAAAGGTCAATTAAATCGACAGGCTTGGGAAGGCTAAAAAGTAAATCTCCGTAAAATTCAAAAAAACGTTTAGCTTGCAATCCTTCTACGGCTAAATCTATGTCGAAAGCTGTCTTTTTTGTTAAACTAGAGCCAAAAAGAATGACCCGTTTAACACGGTAGCGACTTGCTAGTTTTCTAATAATAGATTTTTCTTTTAAACTAATCATGATTAAATTCTATCCTATAATTCAAATATTTGCCAATTATTTAATGGCCTTTACCTCTCAAATCTCCTAAAATCATCCACATTGACTTTATTTAAACATCTATATTCATTTTGATTTACGCAGTTGGTATTCGATATATCCGGCCAAGACTTCCTGGATCCGTACTGAGGGCTGGACTACGAAATAGCGGCTCATGATGGCATGGCCCATCTCATGGCCCAGGATCTCCCGTCGGAAACGTTCGGCAGACATGTAGATCGTCTTTGTATCATCCAGATAAAAACCATAGCCTGTGCAGGGTATCTTTGCATGGAAACGGTTATTATAGAAATCGGTCAGGTCCTGTTGATCGGCAAAAATGAGGATATTGGCCTTAAGGCTATAGATATGCATATCCAAAACATCGCTGGCGCGGGCAAAAAGTACTTCAACCATGCTTGATAATTGGGCTTGCGGGGACGTGGGGTCGATCTTTTGATTAGTCAGGACCTCATCAGTAGAACTTATATGAAGCTGGCTGATGAGATTATTGATATCAACACCGGGCTTATAATAAACAGTGAAATGCTCAGTGTCTATTTTGGTAGCACCACCGAAATCATCCGCCCAAACCAAGGCTGGGGCTAAAAGCCACAAACAACAGGCAATAATGCGTAGGATCATGTTTTAAAGGTATTCAAAGTATTTTTAACCTCATCCAACGATGAAGCACTCTTGGCCGCCTTGATCTTGCCGTTGACCTTCTCTACCGCCTCATTGAAAGCCACTGCCACCGGCTGGAGCTGGTCGCCTTCCCTCAATTTCATGGAACCGGAAAAATCACCTTCTCCGAGCTTACCCAGCATAAGCTTTAAACGATGCAAAGGACCGGCGATCTTATGGGAAACAAAAAGCGTTAAGGCGATGGCTGCCATAGACACCACCAAAAGCTCCACAAAAACAGTCTGCATGAGCAAGGGCAAAAGATACTCTGCCGTGGTGTGTACTGCTACACGCCCGTCGGAAATTCCCACGGTCGTTGATTGCTGGGCCAGCCAATAGATCACGGCAACGGTCAACACAGAGCCTGCGGCTACCAGGGAACAAAACTTAAGGATGAATTTAGTTTGGAAATCTTTATCAATGTAATAATTACGGCGTTGATATTTTCGGGTTTTTGGGCTCATTTGAGATACTCCTGGTTAACTTCAATCTTGGTGTTTTGCTTTAAAGAATTGACCCACGCATCCAGATTGCCGCCTTCTTTGGATTTCTCCTGCAGGGCATATGTCAGCAAGGATTGCTGCCAGAAACTCTGGATCATCCCAAGGAATTGAGGGTCACGGTCAAGCCCGCGATGTTCCGCATCCAAAAGAATGAGCTTCTGGTTGATCATATTCTTTAAGAACTCACTGCGATAGAATATATTATGCTGCCGTCCGTAAGCAGAATTCTTATACGCATCATTGAACTCTTCCGCCGTAATAACATAGCTGCCGACACGGGCCACCACCGGCTGCTGTGAGTCTTTGGATTGGCAGCCCAAAACAAAAGCCAACATAATTATCCCTATGACAAGCCTCATAGACACCGTCCCTTTTAAAATTAAATTAATTATTCTTTTATTCTAACATAAATGAATTCTAAACCAAAAAAAACCCCGCATTTCTTAAAATGCGGGGTTTTGACTTCAAAATCATCGAAACCGTTTTGATCTTAGGGCTTCTTCAAAATCTCCCCATCAATGAAATCATAAGCCCCTTCATCAAGCTGGAATTGCTGATCAAAGGCGCCTGAATCCACATCCTCTAAAGGATGGTACAGGAACAGCCCTAGGCCGCCAGTTTGACCTGATGTAGTAGAAGGATCAAACGTATTGATCTGGGTAAAAACTAATTGTTCTGCAGATGGGAACACGAAATGGCTTATCAATGAACTTGCCCCTTGGGACAAGGCAAATTCAAAACGAGTAGGCCAAATACGGATGCCATTGAAGAATATATTGCCCGGAGGATCCAATGGTTTATAGGTTGCGGGAGTTACTAAAGGAATATGTCCTTTACCCGTAACGGTCCCTTTCAGGAAACCACTGCTAAATCCGACCTTGGTACCAATCGCCAGGACCAGATTACCGGTTACGTCAACATTCACAGGATCAGCATAGGTACCGATGATGCCTAAAGGAGTATTAAAATACGAATTGGCATTGGCTATCACCTGAGAGCCAGGATTAGCATCAATTGAACCATCGCCAACGAGTATACCAACCGCTCCACCGGTCGAGTCAAGTATGCCATTTAAGGTAACATCACCTGACAAAGCATCCAGCGTAAAATCACCGCCGGTGGTAATATTATCAAGAATGGTACCATCATTGGTCACAAGACTGGCTGAACCGCCGACATTCATATTTTTGATCTCAACACCGGTCGAATTTAAATAAACATTCCCGCCGGCATTAATGCTGAGGAAGTTTGAAAAAGTAGGAAGATAAGTCGTGCTGCTGCCAATATCAGTCCCTGCACTTAAATCTACAGTATTACTGACAATTGGAGCATTAACGTCCTGTATGGAACCGTTTTGAGATTCCAGGGTGACATCATTCGGAGCAGCAACTAACCCTACATTAATATCCCCATTAGCAACAACGTCAACTGTCCCCGTGCTGCCAATGCTGGTCTGTACATTTGTCAAGTTTACACCAGCGGCATTATTGTCATAGACATTGATACGGTTACCGACTGCAAGCGCAGTCAGACTTGTTGCATCTGTGGTCAAGAACCCTTCTTCACCTGTATCATTAGTGAAGTATACGCTGGGCGTATATCCGCCAATGATCAAATCAGAAGCAAACAGGGAAAGATTCTGGGTATCAATATCTTCAGAATAATTCTCTGAATCATTTAAGCCGATGATTGAACCTGACAAAGCTTCCAAGGTGACATCTACAGGATCAGAAACATAATCCACATCAATGTCCCCGTTAGCAGCAATGTCAATCGAACCTTCGCTCTCAGGAGAGGTTTGCACATCTGCCAAGGTCACAGTGTTAAGATCGTACAAATTAATCCGACTTTCGGCAAATGCTGTTACCGTTGTCGCATCAGTTGTCAGGAAGCCAAATTCGCCTGCATTTCCTGGGTATGTTAACACACCTTCAGCCGGTGTATAATTACCATAGATCGAATCTGATGCATTCAAATAAAGATTCTCTGTGCTGACATCTTCAGAATAGTTTTCTGTATCGTTTAAACCGATAATAGAGCCATTCAATGCCTCTAAAGTGACATCTACGGGATCTGAAACATAATCCACACTAATATCTCCGCTAGCGGCAATGTCAATTGAGCCAAGGCTCAAAGGAGAAGTCACCACATACGATAAGGTAACATCACCTGTATCATACAAGTTGATCCTCTCCGCTGCAGTTGCCGTTATAAACGAAGCATTAGTGGTCAAGAACCCAAAGCCCCCTGCATTTGAGAAGCGTAAATCAGAAGGATTGTAGTGACCATAGATAGAATCACCGGCTGAAAGGAAAATACTATCAGCTGTAATGTTCGTGCCATTACCATAACCAATGATCGAACCATTGGTTGCTGTCAAGGTCGCATCACCTGTCCCAGCATTAACGCTCTTTACCCTGATATTATTCACAGCTGTCAGATCGATATCACCGCCCCGGCTCTTGACATCTCTTGCAAAAATCGAACCATGAGAGTTGATCGTGATCGCACCATCATTGGTCGAGACATATTCTAATGTCACATTATGACTGTTTACATCATCAATGTTAATAGAACCATATTTGCCCCAGACCTTAGCATCAATGGTCCTTGCATCTGTCTTGATCGCATGACGCCCGTTACCAATGCCCTTCTTTGCATCTAAGGACACAAAATCAGCATTGATAAACGATTTCCATGAACCTTCAATATATCCAAACACCGCTGTTAAGAATACATCGCCCCAGCCGGCATTGATTTTACCAACGATAATGTTCTTTTTGGCCGTCAGATCAATTTTCCCACCACGGCTCTTGACATCCTTGGCATCGATTGTTCCGTTGGACTTGATGTCGATTTTACCACCATTTGTTGAGACGTATTCTAATGTCACTGTACGGTTGTTGACATCATCGATATTGATCGAACCACGATGTCCCCAGACCTTGGCAACGATGTATCTGGCATCTGTCTTGATCGCATGACGTCCGCTACCAATACCCTTCTTAGCATCTAAGACAACTAAGTTACCACCTATAAACGATCTCCATGTTCCTTCAATATACCCAAATACGGATGTTAAAAACACATTACCCCGTTCAGCATTGATGTAACCAACCTTAATACTACCCTTTGTCGTAAGGTCGATATTACCACCACGGCTCTGGATATCCTTGGCATCAACATAACCATTGGAGTTGATCGTAATACGTCCATCATTGGTTGATATGTATTCTAGGGTAACTGTACCGGCTGAAATGTCATCGATGTTGATAGAACCATGACGTCCCCAGACTTTGGCAACGATGTTATCGGCAAACATTCTGATCGCATGACGCCCATTACCAATACCCTTCTTAGCATCTAAGACGACCAAATTGCCGCCAATGAAGGAATTCCATGTGCCTTCAATATAACCGGTCACGGCTTTTAAATATACATTGCCCCAGTCGGCGTTAACATCTTTAACAATAATATTCTTACGTGCGGTAAGATCAATATTGCCGCCACCGCTCTGCACATCCTTAGCATCGATCGTTCCATTAGACTTGATCGTAATGCGACCATCATTGGTTGAGACGTATTCTAATGTCACCGTACGGCTGCTGACATCATCAAGATTGATCGACCCTTGACTTCCCCAGACCTTGGCAACGATGTATCTGGCATCTGTCTTAATGACTCTACGATCGTTACCAATGCCCTTTTTAGCATCTAATACGATCACTTTACCACCGATGAAAGCATTCCATGCGCCTTCAATATATCCAAAAAGCGACTTGATATATACAATTCCATTATGCCCTGCATTAATATAGCCAACAATAACATTTTTCCCGGCTGTAATATCGATGTTATTGCCAATAATACCCGTTGCAGTTATATTCCTATTGGCTTTAAGGACAATATCAGTACCAAGGATATGTCTCGCATCTATATTCCGTCCGGCTGTGAGCTTAGTAGCATAACCATTAATACCGTTTGCATAAATATCCCCTCCGGCTGTTAGATAATTACCACCGCCGCTTATGTCTTTTGCTCCAATATTATGGCCAGCTGAGAAATAATTAGCACCACTACTGATATCCTTTGCCTTGATATCCCAACCAGCCGTAAGATAAAGGTTGTTTCCGCTGATATCGCTCACATTTGCATTATGTGTGGCATTCAGATAGTCATTAACAGCACCAAAAGCGCTGGCATCTATATCAAGCCCAGCTGAGAGATAATTATTCGTAGCATAAACATCGCTCGCATCAATACTCCCAGTGGCCGTAAGGTAATTATTAGTACCATGAATGTTGCTTGCATCGATGTTACCACCGGCTGTTAAAGAATTACTAACCGCAAAAACGCCATTTGCATTTATATTGCCACCGGCATTAAGAACATTGCTAAAACTTTTGAGATTATTCGCATTTATACCAGTACCGGCTGTGAGGTCTACATTCCCACCGGTAATATTTTGGGCAACAATATTATATTTAGCTGTAAGGCCAACAACGCCGCCATGGCTATTAATATTATTCGCATTAATTGAAGTATTGGATGTTATACCAATGTCCCCGCCATCGGTTGCAGCTTTAGTAATGGTAAGAGGATAAATAATGCCGGTATCCTTAATATAAATGCCGCCGCTGCCCATTCCAAAATTAGGATTAATTAAAGCAGAGATGTCGGAAATGTCACTGACATGAATAGGATCTGCCAAGGTCCCGATCCCGCCACCGGCCTCTAAATTAAGATCAGCAGGTAGTAAACCATAAATAGTGTAATTTCCGGTTTCAGTGATAGTTCCTGCGCCACCGCTGACATTATTCCAATTACCGGCTGCTTTAGAATTGTGATCTGCATAAAGATTTAAAGTAGCGCCAAGAAGATCGTAAATATTACCGGTAATGGTAATATTGTTCGTGGCCCAGACAGTTGTGTTACCAAGAATAAAACCTGAAATATTTGCATTGGTCAGGTCAATTGTAAAACTACCTAGGTTATAACCACTCGCCGCCTGGCCGTTTAATGTGCCATCAAAATTCACATCACCTTGAGCGCTAATATCAACAGAACCACCATTACCGCTTACACTCCCACCAGAAACATCAATAGTGGCCCCACTTTGGACATCGGTATCATTAGTGG
>Ga0302320_10000435_pt1 | contig 99196 bp, 83 predicted proteins | sample Bog_T0_3_FD_202130 | JGI IMG/M metagenome (GOLD analysis project Ga0302320, IMG submission 202130) | Peat permafrost microbial communities from Stordalen Mire near Abisko, Sweden - Bog_T0_3 | ecosystem: Environmental > Terrestrial > Soil > Wetlands > Peat | place: Sweden: Abisko, Stordalen Mire... | reverse complement strand
CGTCGGGGAAATCGGCGGCGACTTCAATCACCGTGGCGCGCCACAACTGCGAAACCTCAAGCACGTTGGCCTTGTCTACGCTGGTAACTTTCTTGCTGCGCTTGCGGGCCAGTTCGAAAGCGATGCGGGCTACGCGGACCACTTCACCCTTGGTGTAACGCATGGTGTTCCAGGCTTCGCCCTTGGCGCGATCCCACTCGCGGGGCTGGCCGAAGTACAGGCCGCCGAGCAGTTCGCGCACGAAGAGAATGTCAGCGCCGTCGATGACTTCAGGCCGCAGCGGGCTGTTGACCGCAAGCTCCTTGAAGGCGAAGGCGGGACGCAGATTGGCGAAGCCACCGAGCGCCGAGCGAATGCCGAGCAGGCCGGCCTCGGGACGCTTGTCGGGAGCCAGAGAATTGAACTCATTGCCGCCGACCGCGCCCAGCAGCACGGCATCGGAGTCGAGAGCCTCGGCAAGGGTGTCGGCGGGAAGCGGCGTGCCGTCCGCGACGATGGCCACGCCGCCGATGCGGCGCTCGGAAAAAGTAAACTCATGGCCGCCAATGGCTGCGACCTCTTTGAGGACGGCGACCGCTTCGCGGGTAACTTCAGGACCGATGCCGTCGCCGGCGGTGACCAGAATCTTCAGCTTCATGCGTGCTCTCTTCCAGTTGTCAGTGATCAGTTGTCAGTTGTCAGTTAGTTCCAGTAGCCCGTTGTCAGTGATCAGATGTCAGTTCCAGTTTGGCATCCGCCAGCAGCGGATGCAGGAGATGTTTGGCAATGGGCTCATGCGCGCCCGCGTCTGCTCAATCGAGTTCAGAGACGGGCTCGCGGCGCGCTTCGCGAATCTGGTCGGGCACAATGCCGACCAGGTCCTGGTCGTAGATGTTCTTTTTGCGGTCGGCCAGGGCCACGAAGCGGTAGTAGATGTGTTGCAGCTCGTCACGGGTGAGGGTGAAGCCGAGCTGTTCCAACCTGTGCCGCAGCGCGGCGCGGCCGGAGTGCTTGCCCAGCACCAGGTGCGTCTTGGCTACGCCGACCAGGGCGGGCGTCATGATCTCGTAACAGAGCGGGTTGGCCAGCATGCCGTGCTGATGAATGCCCGACTCGTGGGCAAAGGCGTTGTCGCCGACGATGGCCTTGTTGGGCGAGGGGCGGAAGGTGATGATCTGGCCGAGCACCTGGCTGGTGGGATAGAGATTTTCCAGCTTGATGCCGGAGGTAACGCCGTAGTAGTCGCCGCGGACATAGAGGGCAGCGGCAATCTCTTCAAGAGCCGCGTTGCCGGCGCGTTCGCCGATGCCGTTGATGGTGCACTCGGCCTGTCGCGCGCCGTTCTGGATGGCGGCCAGCGTGTTGGCCACGGCCAGGCCCAGGTCGTTGTGACAGTGCGAGGAGAGGACGATGCCCTGCTCGTCGATGACCAGAATGCGCTCGCGGACTTCGGCAAACATGCGGCCGTACTCTTCCGGGGTGGAGTAGCCCACGGTGTCAGGCATGTTGATGGTGGTGGCGCCGGCCTCGACGGCCACGCGCACCATTTCGACCAGAAAATCGCGGTCGGAGCGGGTGGCGTCCTCGGGAGAAAACTCCACATCGTCCACCAGGGAACGGGCCAGACGCACCGATTCGCCGGTGAGGTCCAGGGCCTGCTGGCGGCTGATCTTGAGTTTGTATTCCAGGTGCAGGTCACTGGAAGCCAGGAACACATGGATGCGGGCACGGTCGGCAAACTGGACGGCGCGCGCAGCCATCTCAATATCTTCTTTTTTGGCGCGGGCCAGCGATGCGATGCGCGGCTTGTGGACAGCCTGGGTGATGGTGGCGATGGCCGCAAAATCACCCTCCGAGGCCATGGCAAAGCCTGCCTCGATAATGTCCACTCCCAGGTCTTCAAGGGCATGGGCCATGGTCAGCTTTTCCTGCGTGGTCATGCTGCAGCCGGGAGACTGCTCGCCGTCGCGCAGGGTGGTGTCGAAGAAGACGATGTGGTTTGAGATCATGAGCTCGCCTGCCAGTACATCCTATTGTCAACCATTTCAGTGTCACGCATGCGAGGTATATAAGGCAAAGTTATTCTTTTTTGGGAAGCGATTAGAATTGCTTATACTGGAAAGCAGCTATTAGCTTTTAGCTGTTAGCTATTAGCTTGGTGTTGCGAGTTGCGGACCGTTGTCGGCGTTCGCGCTTGAATGCGTCGGGCACCGCCGGATTCGGACCGAGATGCACTGGGGGCTGGTAGCTAAAGGCTAAAAGCTAAAAGCTAGGAGCTGAACTTTGGAACTGAACCAGCTTGAGACCTTTCTGGCGGTGGCCGAGGAGCGGAGCTTCTCGCGCGCGGCAGTGCGGCTGCACCGGACGCAGCCGGCGGTGAGCCAGGTAATCCGCAAACTCGAAGCCTCGGTGGGGGAGACGCTCTTTGACCGCGCGGCGCGGGACGGATCTCTGACCGCTGCGGGACTGCTGCTGCGCGACTATGCGCTGCGCCTTCTGGCGCTGCGGCGGGAGGCGGCGAGCGCGCTGGACGAGTTGAAGAGCCTGGAGCGCGGGCGGCTGCAACTGGCGGCCAACGAGTACACCTGCATGTACCTGCTGCCGGCCATCGACCGCTTCCGGCGGGAGTTTCCGCACGTGAACGTGGCCGTGCACCGCATGCTGGCCTCGCATATTCCCGAAGAGCTGAACTTGCGCACCTTTGAGCTGGGAATGGTTTCGTTCCGGCCGGACCCGGAGCAGTTCCGCACCATTGCCGTGTATGCGGACAGCCTGGCCTTTATCGTGAGCCCCAGCCATCCGCTGGCCAGCGCGGCGAGGGTCTCAATCAACGACCTGGGCTCAGAGCTGTTTGTGGCGCACAACGTAACCTCGCCCTTGCGGCGCAAGGTGATCGAGGCGTTCCAGCGCTACCGGACGCCGTTGAACATGGGCATCGAGCTGCCCACCATCGAGGCCATCAAGCGGTTTGTGGCGCTGGGCAACGGGGTGGCGCTGGTTCCGCACCTGACGGTGGCCCGGGAACTGGAGATCGGGGACCTGGTGCGGGTGCCTGTGGACGAACTGGAGTTCAAGCGCGTGCTGCGGCTGGTGCACCGGCGGCAGGGCACGCTCTCCTACGCCGCCAGGGCTTTTTTGCGCACGGTACGAACGCTTGCGCAGGAGCAGGGACCGCCGTTTTATTATCACGTGGAAAGAGCCGGTTAGGACTTTTATTTTCAGTAATTTGCGGCGGACATACAGATTTTGATGCGGGGCTGCGTCCAAGGGATGGGAAGATTCTGCGGCAGAGGCTGCCGCCATGAACCGTCCCGGCCAGTTACAATGCTGAGAGCGGGGCCCGGTTCGACCCGGAGCACCGGAATCGATAAGCTCGTTGCCAGCCGGACGGTTGCGCAGTCGTGAGGTTCTAGACCGAATGAAGAAGATCGTCTTAATTGCATTCATGCTGGCCATTTGTGTGGCCACAGGACGCGCACAGGAAAGCCGCCAGGACTTCAGTATCAGTGGAACGGTTCTTATCCCCCCGTTCAGGGCCTCGCAAACCGCAGTTCAGGCGAGCGCCCAGCGCGAATTTGGCACCCTGGTCAGTTACCGTTTCATGGTCACGCCCACCAGTGCCTTCGAAGGCAACTTCGGGATGACGTACCAGGGCAAGATGAACTACCGGATTCAAAATACCAACCACTACCAGGTCAACAACCGCACCACTGAAATCTCAGGCGCTTACGTGCGCTCGTTCACCTTCAAGAATTTCAATCCGTTTGTCGAGGCGGGCGGAGGCGCATTCATCTTCCTGCCCGTTCGCGACGCAGAAACCACCTCGCTGGACTTGAAGCAGGTGACCGAAATCGGAGCCATTTACGGCGCCGGCATCGCCTACGAGGTCAGCCCCAGCTTCGACATACGCACGGAGTACCGCGGACTTGTCCTCAAGGTGCCGTCCTTCGGCGTGAATCAGTTAGTCACCAACAAGTGGTACAACATTTACGCACCGTCGATCGGCGTGGCTTATCACTTCTAGAGCCGGCAGAGCGGAATCAGCTAAAAAGGGGATGGGCCTGAGGCCCATCCCCTTTCGCTTGTACGGCGTCTGCTCACCGCTCAAATCAACATTTTATTCTGCGGTTATATTTTCGATTCGGGCTTCAGGGTAGCGTCCCAACTCCTTGACCATGGCGCAATGGGCGCTGAGCGCCTGGATGGCGCGCGTTCCCTCCTCGGAAGAATGGATCTGGCAATCCAGGTAAAAAATGTACTCCCAGGGCTTTCCGTGGACAGGACGAGATTCGATCTTGGTGAGGTTGGTGCCCAGGGATGAAAATTCCGTCAGTGCCGCAACCAGGGAGCCGGGACGGTTTTCCAAGGAAAACGCCAGGCTGATCTTGTTGGACTCGGGATCGGGGACCGCGTCCGCGGTGCGGCGCACCAGGAAGAAGCGGGTATAGTTCTCCGGGTTGTCCTCGATGTCGGCGATCAGGATCTGCGCGCCGTAAAAATGCGCTGCCGCCTCGCTGGCGATGGCCGCGGCGTGACGGTCGCGCAACTCGACCAACTGCTTTACGCTGCCCGCCGTGTCATAGAAAGCATAGGACTCCATCCTGGGGTGCTCGGCCAGGAACCGCCGGCACTGCGCCAGGGCCACGGGATGCGAGAAGACGCGGTCGATCTCCCCGGCTGAGGAGCCGGAGATGGCGATCAGGTTGTGGCGGATGCGCAGCAGCGTCTCGCGCACCACCTTCACGTCGTGGGTGAGCAGCAGGTCGTAGTGCTCTGAGACCGGGCCGGCAAGGCTGTTTTCAATGGGAATGACCGCGGCGTCAACCTTGCCGCCGGCAAGCGCCGCAAAGACCTCGGCCGAAAGCGAAAAGGGAACGATCACCGCGTCGGTGACCAGCTTCGTCGCTGCCTCGTGGCTGAAAGAGCCGGGTTCTCCCTGAATCGCGATTCTCATACCGGGGCCGGGTACTCCTGTCTGCTGAGTAGGAAAAATGGGTTGGGGATCACTGTGCTGCTTTCTCGCACCATACCACAGGTTGCGTTGGAAATCCGATCCTGATTCGTTCTCAGACATGGCAATCCCCTTTCGCAAGCCATTGGACTCAGTGAAGGAGCCACAAATCCGCCGCGACAAAGACAAGAAACACCATGGCGATTACGCCGTTCATGGTGAAGAACGCGGCATTGAGCCGGCCCAGGTCGCGCGGCGAAACGATGGCGTGCTCATAGGCCAGCAGCAGGGCCACGACGGCAATGCCGATCCAGCCCAGCGCATGGAAATGAAAGAGCAGCCCAAACCAGGCCAGCAGGCCCAGCATGGCCAGATGCATGGCCCGCGCCGCCCAAAAGGCGGCGGGAACGCCCACGGCCTGGGGCAGGCTGTTCAGCCCCGCCTTGCGGTCGTGTTCAACGTCCTGGCAGGCATAGAGCACGTCGAAGCCACCAGCCCACAGCGTGACCGCAGCGGTTAGCACCAGGATGCGCGGGTCAAGCGAGCCGCGCACGGCGACCCATGCGGCTGAAGGAGCCAGGCCCAGCGCCAGACCAAGCCCCAAGTGCGACCAGCGGGTGAACCGCTTGAGGTAGCTGTAACCCAGCAGAACCACCAGCACCAGCGGCGACAGGTAGAGCGTGAGCAGGTTGAGTTCAGCAGCCGCCGCCACAAAGACCAGCGCCGCAATGCAGGTGAAGCCGAGCACAAACTGGCGCGAGAGCAACCCGGCGGGAATGGCGCGGTTGCTGGTGCGCGGATTGGCCGCGTCCAGTTCCGCGTCGGCCCAGCGGTTGAAGGCCATGGCAGAGGTGCGCGCCGCAACCATGGCCACCAGAATCCAGGCGACGGTGCGCCAGGCAGGCAAGCCATTTGCTGCCAGCAGCACCGCCGTGAGCGCAAATGGGAGCGCAAAGATGGAGTGCTCCCACTTGATCATTTCAAGCGTGGTGCGGGTTCTGGTCCACAGGCCGGGCATGAATAGCTCCATTCACCAGTGTAATTGAGGTGCGGAGCGGGAATTGGACGGCGTTCGGACCGGCTGCGGCGCATCCCGGGATGCAGTTCCACGGGAATACGGATTCAACGTCCGAGCATGAGCCACCGCGCCAGCGTGAACAATCCGCCAAGCACGAAGACGGTTCCGAAGATGGTTTTGTTGTGGCGCGCCAGCCAGACCGGCAGGTAGATGTCGTAGTTGTCCGCGGGCTCGTCGGTGAACAGGCGCGCCCAATCGCCGATGGGGCAGTGGAAGCGATTCAACGCGAGCACCAGGCACTCCAACAGCACCAAACCGGCGAGGGCGGCGGCGAGAGCAAAGCGGCGCAGGACGCCGGCAATCGGAATGGTCACGATGCACCCGACAAGGAAAAGCCACACCACCGTATGGAGCAGCTTGATCGCCACCAGGGCGCGCGTTGGGTTGGATTTCAGATCCAGGTGAAAGGACATTTTTGTTTGAGTCGCAGGGATCAGTGTACTTGAGGCGTTTGAAGTTGGAGTTCACAGCGGACGGGGCCGGGCGCGCTGACTGCCAACCGTCACCGCAGCCCGGTTGCATGAGGAAAAAGAAAATTCTTAATTGAACTTGCGGAGCCAGATTTTGCGCACGGATATTTTGCAGGGCTGGCTTTCAATCTCGAAGCCGATGAGGCCCGGCTGGTTATTGACGGAGTCTCTGTTGTCATCGATGAAGACCGCCATCAGCTGGCCGTTCATGATGTGCATCATGACGCCGCCGCGGGCGATGACCTCGTATTCGTTCCATTCGTTGACCTTGACGTAGCCGCCCAGCGCCTGGATGTCGCCGATGTTGGCGACTAGGCGATTGGGCTGGCCGGGCAAGGCCTGCGTGACCTGGCCGCGATAGGCGAGGATGCCCTGCATGGTGTTTTCCGAGTACCACTGGCCGGTGTAGGACGCGGCGCGCGCGCTGACCGGGAACCAGAAGTCGGCCTGAGGGCCGGTCATCATGAACTTCAGGTCATAGGGCGGCTGGCCGGCGGGCTGCGGGCGCGTCCACGGCAGGCCGGTGGCGCTGCGGTACTGAATGCCTCCGCCACCGCCTTTTTCGATTTTCATTTCGAGCTTCAGGTCGAAGTCGCGCGCCTGGTCGCCGCGATAGACGATGTAGTTGTTGCCCTTTGGCTTGCCCTCGAGGGTTTCGCCGATCATGAGGCCGTTTTCAACACGCCAGATGGTGGGGTCGGCGTCCCATCCCGCGAAGCTCTTGCCGTCGAAGATCTGCTTGTAGCCGGTGTGGTCGTCAAAGTTGTACGGCGCGGGATCGTGAAACCTGGGCATGCCGATGAGCTTCTCGCCGTGCGGACCTGTCTGGGGCGGCTGCGCCGCGGGAGACTCAAGCGCCGGCGGCACGGACTGAGCGGCGGCCGGGTGCGCCAGAAACATGAGGCATAGCGCGGCTGCGGATAAGAGCGGCTGGCGAAAAATGCGCAAGGAGTGGCGATTCAGTGCTGACATGAAGTTATGTGCCCTCTGATGGTGACGCTTCAGGAACCATAGGAGTTTAGCGGGTGCGATAAGTCTTTGGCGACTACATTCTGGATGCCGCATGCAGGCGGGGCCGGAGGCGCATCCGGATCGAACTATTTGAGCGCCTCCGCCCGTGCGGGTATACATTGTTGCCAGATGATTTGTGCGGGGAGATTGTCATGAAGCGATCCGAGATCAACCGGAACATTGCCGAAGCCGCCGCGTTCTTCAGGGAGAACGGCTTTACCCTGCCGCCGTACGCGGAGTGGACGCCGCAACAGTGGCGGCAATGCGGGAGCCAAGCCGATGCGCTGCGCGCGGCGCAACTGGGATGGGATGTGACCGACTTCGGCTCCGGGCGATTTGCGACGCTGGGGCTGACGCTGTTTACGCTGCGCAACGGGCAGCCGGGCGGCGGACCTGCAGGCAAAATCTACGCCGAGAAGATCATGTTTGTGCGCCGGGACCAGATCACGCCTTTTCACTATCACGCGCGCAAGACCGAGGACATTATCAACCGCGGCGGAAAAGGGACGGGGCGGCTGGCCGTGCAGCTCTACAACTCAGACCCGAACGGATCAACGCTGCACAGAGGATTGGCGCAGACCCCGGTGACGGTGTTCTGCGACGGCTTTGAGCGCCATGTGGAAGCCGGGGGCTGGGTGATTCTGGAGCCCGGCGCGTCCATCACGCTGACGCCGTTTCTCTATCACGAGTTTCATGCCGTGGACGGGGATGGGCTGATTGGCGAGGTGTCTTCCGTGAACGACGACGACGCCGATAACTACTTTCTGGAGCCGCTGCCGCGTTACCCGGAGATTGTCGAGGACGAGCCGCCGCTGCGGCTGATGTGCACGGAGTATTAAAGACAGGGGATAGGGAATAGGGAATAGGAAAATCCCTGCTGCGCGGTTTACGCCTGGGCTTCCGCTGTTTCCACGGTCGGCGCCATCGCGATCACCGAGTCCACATGGGTGAGCTTGAACAGCTCCAGGACGCGGGTGCTGACTCCGGCCACGATCAGGCGGATGCCGCTCCGCTCGCAGTGGACGTGGTAGTTGATGATGGCGCCCATTCCCGATGAATCGATGTAGGGAACCTCGGTGAGATCGAGGATGGCGAGCCGCGAGGGATCGCCGCAGCGCAGCTCGGCCTGGAAGTCGAAGAGGTTGCGCAGGGTGAGTGGACCGCTGAGCCGCAGAATGCGCGTGCCGGGGTCTTTGCCTTGCTGACGTGCGATGACGAGGGGAGCGTCGAGGGCCATGGTGGGATAAGTGTAAGGAATGGCAGGCCACTGTGTCGTTACAATCGTGTGAATGTCGCGGGGCTGGATCTGTGGCTTGATTTTTTGGTTTAGAGGGCGCAGGCAGGAAAACGGCCCCGGAGAGTTTCAGCTCTCCGAGGCCGGTTTTGTTGCATTGCAGGCTGCCGGCGGAAAAGCGCGCCGTTCGCGCAAAACTATTTTTGCCCCTCACTGGGCTGGTTGGCCACTTCCAGGTAGTTCTTGACGCCGAAGACGCCAGGAACGCCGTTGGCCCGGAGGAAGGCGGTATCCTTGTCCGCCTGCGAATCCACCATGCCGTAGAGTTCCACGTGGCCGTTCTGCACCGAGATGCGGATGGGCTTGGCGGGGTTCATGGCGTACTTGTTCAGCGACGGAAAGCCGTAGACGGCGCGGGCCACCTCGAGCCGCGTCTGGTCGTCCATGATCGAGGTGGGATCGACCTCGATGTCGTCCACGACATCCTTGACGCCGGGACTGGTGGCGATTAGAGCGAGCGCGGAGTCCCTGTCAAGATAGGTGCGGGCATGGCCGCCCAGAATCGCCACGCCGTTTTCGATTTTGACCGAGATGGCATTGAAGGTGTTGCCGTAACCCACGCGGTCATATTGCAGCTTTTCCACGAGCTTGCCCTGCAAATCCGCATCGGGAATGGCGGGGCCGGCGACTTCAATCTGGTTGCGCACCGCGGTGATGCCCCTGGAATGGCGGACGTGCTTCTCGGCGTCGGCCTTGTACTCGTAGAGGTCCACGGTTCCGGTGAGCGTGACGATGCCGTTGTCCACGGCCACCTTCACGTCGCGAAATTGTTTCTTGTTCAGCTTGGCCGCGGCATCGCTGGCCGCGGGGCTGCTCTCTTCGGCCTGTGCGGCTGCGCCGGAAGGCAGGGCCGCCGCCCAAGATACCAGCGGAAGGCTCAGGAGGGCCCCGGCAAGCGTGGCCGACCAGAGCGCTGCCTGGGTTCTACGCATTGTCTTCGTCATGTGAAATCCTCCTTGACGGGATCGGGGCAAGCCGGCTCGGATTGCACGGCCAGCCTGCCGTTCGCCTGTATAGACACAGATTCAGGGAAAAGGTCGCGGATTCATCGTTGTCAGGGAAACGGGGAATAGATAGGAATTAGAAACGATTGCGGGATGAGGTTCGTCGATCCCAGGTCTCAAAATCGATACCTGGGGCACCCACTATTCATGCGGCCGGAGATACAGATTTTCTGTTCCCTGATCCCTGTTTTTCTTACCGGTAGCGGCGGGTGGCTTTCAGGACCATGGAGAAGACGCCGGATTCGTCGCGGGAGACGAGCAGGGAGACATGGCCGTTGATGGCGACATCGGCCTGGATCAACTGCTGGCCGGTGGTGTTCACGTTGGTGGCGTAGGTGAGGGTGACGTAGCGGCCCAACTGCTCCTCGACGATGATGCGCGAGGTGGAGTTGCCCAGGGCGCCGAGGTAGTTGGGGTCCACCTTGACCGAGCCTGCGCCGAAGAGCCTTTGCACGCGGCTGGAGACGGTGGCGTTGAGGGCGCCGCCGAGCAGCGCGTCGGTGGTGGGATTGGCGCCGGTCTGCTCCTGCTGCTGGGTGTAGAGGCGCTGCTGATTTTCCGTTCGGCCCAGGGCCAGCAGGGCCACCACGTCGGCCTCCGGCAGAGGCGGATCGCTGCGGTAGGTGACGGCCAGGTTGGCGGGGTTTCCGTGCAGGCCGAGGGTGATGTTGTAATCCTCCACGCGGGCCGTGGCGTTGAGGTCGATGGAGGGTTCGATGCGCACCGGGTTGGTAAAGACGATGTCGCCGCTCTGCAGCTCGTAGCGCGTGCCGGCGATGATGGCGTTGCCCTCGGTGATGGAGACGCGGCCCAGCAGCGCGGGCGAGGCCACGGTGCCGCGCAGGCGCAGGTCCACGTCGCCGGCCAGCTTGGCATAGGCGTTCTGGAAGTTCAACTGCGGCGAAGAAGTGACATGCACGTCGAGGCGGACGTGGTTGGAGGGAGCGTCGGGCGGAGTGATGGTCTTGACCGCGCCGGTCTGCGCCACCAAGGCCGCAATGTCCAGGTCCTGGCTCATGGTGAAGCGGGTAATAAGCACGTCGCCGCTGAGCAGCAGGTTGTTCTGCGCGCCCTGCAGGTGCAGCGTGGCGTCTGCCTGGGAGCTGACGCCCTGGGGATAGCGAATGCGAATTCCCTTGCCGGTGACCGAGAGGTCGGCATAGAGGCCATGCTGGTAGGCCAGGTAGCCGCCCACGCTCAAGAGGCCTCCGCCGCTCATGGCGGTCAGCGACTTGACCACCAGCCGGTTCTGGCTGAACTCAAGGGTGCCGTGCAACTGGCTCAGGCCGTTGGGAATGTCTTCCAGGGAGATGGAGCCGTTCTGGAAGTCGATGCGGCCCTCGAAGCCAGGATTCTTCAAGGGGCCGTGCGCTTCCACCTGGAAGGTGGTGGTGCCGCTGGCGGTCAGGTCGGAATCGAGCGTCTCGGCCAGCTTGAGGTTGACTGAGCCGCCGGCGGCAAGATCCAGTTGCTGCGCGCCCTGGATGGACAGGCTGCCCTGTGCGTGCAGGTCGGTGTTTTCGCCGACTATGTGCAGCGGGTCAAGCAGGATGCGGCCGTTGGCCAGCGTGGCGTGAGCTCCGCCCTCGCTCTTGAGAAGGACGCCGGTAACGGTGACCGCCAGCTCCCGCAGGCGGGCTTCGCCATGAAGCTGCTCGGGGTGCGCCAGGGGGCCGGCAACGGTGATGGAGCCTGCCAGCGCGGACTCGCCGGCGAGACCCTCGACGTGGGCCAGCTTGAGCAGAGAGTCGATATTGAACTGCGCAAACTCGAGGCTGGCCTGAGTGGTGTTATCGCGGTCGAGAGCCGTCTGGCCGTGCAGCTTGACTTCCGCGCCGTCCAGCCGGGCGGTTGCATCGTAGGTGACGGAACGGTTGGCGGAGTGCGCCGTAATTTCAAGCTCGCCTAGCGGCACCCCGCTCAAGGCCAGCGAACTGAGCGTGGCGCGGCCTTCCAGATGCGGGTCGTCCAGCATGCCCGAGCCTTGTACGGTAAATCCCAGTTTGCCGGTCGCCTCCAACCCCTGCCGGCTGAGCCAGCCAATGCGGGAAACGTCAATGCCCGTGCCCTTGGCGTCCATTTGAAACTGCCGCGACTTGAGGTCGTAGCTGCCCGTGGCGGCGATATTGCCGGCCGCATCGCCAATGCTGACTGAAGTCAGATTGATGCGTTGATTGGCGATGGAGCCGGTGGCCCGGATGCGGGAAACCGGCTCGCCGTAGACGCTGCCGCTGTCCAGTTCCACCCAGCCGGCGCCGCCCAGCGCATGGATGGGCCCGTCGACCTGAAGCTGCGCATCCAGAGCGCCCTCCACGGGCAGATTCTGGCTGATGAAGGGCTGCACATCGGCAATACCCACCTTGCCGGCCTGGAGGTGCAGATGCAGTAGGGAGTTGGCGTCAAACGCCGGATCTTTGCCCGGCGCTGCGTCCAGCGACATTTTGAGAGAAATCTGAGTCTTGCCGCGCTGCAGCAGGCCTTGTGATATTTCGATGCGCGCTGCCGAGTAGCTGCCGGTGGTCTCGACCGAATCGAAGCGGACCATGCGGGGCTGTCCCGTTTTGTCATTGGCGGCCGGCGGCATCTCAACGGCGATTTGCGAGGCTTTCAGGTTGCCTGCAAGGCGCGGAACGGCAAGCGAGCCCGCCCAGGTTCCATGCAGGAAATCAACCTGGCCACCCAGGGCCACCGGCAAGGCAGCGGCTCCAGCTTTGCCGTTGCGATGCAGGCCCAGGCCGCGCAGCACGGTATCGAATTCCCCAAGGTTGTGTGAATGAAATTCAACGGACAGGGCCGAGGGGCTGGTGAGCGGGTAAGCGCCGAGGCGGCCGTGGACCTGCACAGCGCTGGCCGGCGTGTACAGCTCCAGCTTGCGCAGATCGACCGCGCCGTCGCGCTGGGTATAGGTGCCGTCGATCGTGCCGTTGGCCGAGACTTCGCCGCCCATGGCCTGACCGGAGGGGATCAGGCTCAGCGTGGAGCTGACGGCAACGGTCTTCGTGTCGCCGTTGGACCAGGTGGCGGAGGCGGGACCGTTGAGCAGGGCGTCCAGGCCCAGGCGCTGATAGGGCGGCGCGCACACCATATCCAGAAGCGTATCGAGAGCAACGTTCTTTATCTCCGCCGTGACCTTGCCGTTGACCGGAATGACAGACGGCGGGGAAGGCGGGGGAGCGACATTGCGGTTAGCGGGGTGGCTTGCAGGCGCCAGCACCGCGGCCCCGGAGATGGGCGGCAGCCAGGGATGGAGATCGACCATGCCCTCCATCTCTCCGCCCTGACGGAAACGGGCAACGATGGAGGTGATCAGCAAGCGCTGGGAATCGGCATGAACATGCAGGTCCAGCCGGACGCCGTTCGCCACCACACCGGTTCCTATATAGGAGCCGTTTTCAATATGAATATTGCCGTCGGCGCGAAACTCCCCGGCGTCTCCGGCGCCAAACAGGTCAAGCCGCGCCAGCCCCTGCGGCGCAAAGGGGTAGCCGAAGATCGGGTCCACCAGCCGCATGTCCAGCTCGCCGCTGGTCTTTGCCTGCCAGCGGGGATGGGCAAAGTCAGAAAGCGCGCCGGAGATTTCCAGCGCATGATCCTTGCCCTCGCGGCTATGCGCCGTCAGCCGCAGAGAACGCAGGTAGATTGCGGTGCGGGTCAGGTCCAGCGTGGCCTGCAGGAAGCCGTGCACCGGCTCCAATTTGCTCTGTGGCCCGCCGCGCGCAAGCTTGAGGTCAGTGGCTCCGGCCTCGATGCGGTAACTCTCGCTGGCCGCGGACGAAGACTTGTCCGCAGCAACCCCGGGAGCTGCCGCGGGGATATAGCTCAGGCGCAGGGAAACATCGTCGGCGTTGAAGTTGAGCGGTATGTACCGGTCCTGAAAATCGAAGTCGGAGGCGCGGTCTTCATAATGCAGAACTCCCTGCTCCACAGCGATGTGCCCGGCCTGGAAATCGAAAAGTGTATCGAGGGCGGATTTGCCGGGCTTTTTGCGCTTGCGGGGCTGCGGCTGATTGGTTGAGCCGTCAGGATAAACGATGAAGTGAAATGCGGGGTGGGAGATATCGAGATCGCGGAGCAGGATGCGCGGAGCAAAGAAATTGAGCACGCTGACGCGTACGCGCATGTGTTCGATGCGGACGTAGGGCGCCTCGCCGGGGTCTTCAAGGCCGTGAATCACCAGTCCGCCGGCATCGGCCTCGAGAGCGAGCAGATGCCAGTGGAAGGTAGCAATCTCAACGTGGCCGCCGGTGGCAGTCTCCAGCCAGGCCACCATCTGCCTGCGAACCATACCTTCAAAACGCGCGGAACTGGCAACGAAATACGCGCCTACCAGGGCGAGTGCGAGCAGGACCACGAGGCCGCCCACCGACAGGGGAAGATGGCGCAGGAAGAAGCGGTGCAGGCGGCTGGGCCGGGGCGGCGAAGGCGAATCGGGAACTGTCGCTTCCATGTCGCTCATGGGCGCTCCTTTCCCTGGGCGTCCTTGGTTTCAACAGTTTCCAAAACCGGGTCCAGCACCTCGACATCGCCCTGCAGACGCAGATTCTTGAGCCAGTCGTCGAACAGCACATTCACCTGCTGCTGCAGCAGGATCTCCTGAATGCGCGGAGACACTTCGTCCAGCGAAGGCGCCGCTTCGCCGGCTTTGTACTGGGGCAGCAGCGTTTTCTGGTAATAGGATGCGATCTCCTGCGGGGAGATGCGAATCCCCTGCCGGAAGCGCAGCTCGATGAAGCGCAGAATCTCCACGCGGTAGCGCAGATAAGCCTCGACCCGCTCCTGGGTGAGTTCGTGCACCGCCAGGAATACCTTCCATCCGGCATCGGAGGCGCAGTTCTGGCGAATGCAGGCGGGGAGTTCCTTGCGAAGCTGCGCCAGCCGGACATCCACTTCGGACTGCGAGGGCTCGACAGCCTGCGCGTCTTCCTCGCGAATCTGCTGCTGGATGAGGGTGCGGCTGATCAACTGCTCCAGCGCCCGCTTGCGGGTAAGCACGCCCTCGCCGCCGCGGCCGGGATCGAGAACCGAGAGCCGAATCTCCTCGTCGAGGTCGCTGGAGAGGATGGCGTGGTTGTTGACCACGGCCACGGCCCGGTCCAGCACTTGAGGAGCGGCGGTCTGCGGCGTCTGCGCTCCACACGGCATTGCGGCCAGGCACGCGGCCACGATGCACAGGCAGGCTGCGCCGGTGGCGATGTTGTGCCGGATTGGGAGCCGCCGGTTCATCAGAAGGTTTGCCCTAGGCTGAAGAAGAAGTTGAAGTGATTCGCTATTCCCACGTACGGATTGGCTTTGACATCCGTCTGCGAGTAGTTGTAAATCACCGGGTAAATAGGCGGATTCAGGTTATAGCTGAAGTCCAGCCGGATCGGTCCCGCCGGCGTATGGTAACGCAAACCCAGTCCTGGCGCATGGGAGAAGTAGTTAAAGCTGCACGTTCCAATCATCCCGGTCGAGTTCGACGGCGGCAGATTCTTGGGAGCGGTTGTGTTCTTGCATGTGTCCCGGTCCGGCTGGTGAATGCGCAGGACGCTGGCCCAGGCGTCGGAGGCGTTGCTGAAGACGTTGCCCATGTCGTGGAAGAGCACAAAGCTGAGCGTGTCACCAAACCAGGGCAGCATGGGCGGCGGCAGGCGCAACTCGGTGCTGTTGATCAAGGCGCCCGCTCCGCCGACCGGGTAGCCGGTCTCCGGATCGCGCGGCCCGGCGGCATTTTGCGAGAAGCCGCGCAGGGAGGTGGTGCCGCCCGCGTAAAGCCGCTCGGGCAGCGGAATCAGCTCCTCCGAGGCCGAGCCGAAGGAGCGCTCCTGCCCGTAGCGCGTGTTGCGGGCCAGTACGTATTTGCCGTGGTCGAAGGTGTAATAGCTGGAGTTGGATATGTCCAGGCGGTTGAACTGGGTTTGCGCGCCTAACTCCCTGACCGAGAGGAAATCCTGAAAGCTGGTGTAGGTGCCGCGGTGCGCGTCGAGGGGGTTGTCGCGGGTGTCGCGAATCCAGGTGAGCGCCGGGCCGGCCACGCGCTCCGCCGTGGACTCCTGCGCAATCTCGCTGGGCGCAACCTGCAGGCTGCTGGCCTCCACCTTGACGCGGCGGAAGTCGAACTCATACACGAAGGTGTTGGCTTTTGAGAACTTCGAGCCCGGCAGGAGGAAATTTTCTGTCAGGCGCGCGCCGGTTTGCAGCTTGGAGGCCACGTAGGTGGTCACGTCCAGGCTGTTGGCGTAGCCGCCGGAGAAGGTGAGCCCGAAGTTCCGGTTGCCGGCAAAGCGGGGCATCTGGAAGAGCAGGTCGAACTTCTGCTCGAGCAAGCCGTAGTTGCCGCGCAGGGAGACCGATTGCTCGCGCCCGAAGATGTTGTTGCGCGTCAGGTCGGCGAGCACCCGGGGGCTGACTCCGGTTTTGCCGTTGGGATTGCAGACCGCGCCGCTGGCGATGACGCCGCCGCAGTTGTATTGCGGGGTTCCGGTCTGGGCCTCGAAGCCGAAGCCATAGGTCAGGGTCCAGCGCCGTGCCTCAGTGGCCTGCAGCAGAACCGTTTTGTAGGCTTCTCCGCCAGTGGGATTCTCGACTGCCGTATCGACCTCGTTGAACAGGGCGAACTCGTAAAGATTGCGCTGCGTTTCAGCCAGCGCGGTCTGATTGAGCGGGTCGCCGGGATGCAGCGTGATGGCCCGCGCCACTGTTTCTGGACGCGTGTAATGCAGCCCGGTGACGAGCACGTTGCGCACAAAAGTCTGCGGACCTTCCGTGATGTGGAAGACCACGTCCATCTTGCCCGCGGCGGCTGCCTCCTTCTGCTCGACTACATCCACGCGGACCTGCTCAAAGCCGCGGCTGTAGTAGCTGGTCAAAAGCACGTCCCGGTCCCCGGCCAGGTCGCGAGGCGAAAACAACTGGCCGGCCGTGGTGTTCATCAGCGAGGTAAGCTGGCCCGCCTCCACATGCTCGTTTCCTTCAATCCGCACCGAGCCCACCCGCTGTTGTTCGCCTTCTTCAATGCGGTAAACCACGCGCAGCGGAGCGGTTCTGGCCCCGTCGCGCGGTCTGCCTGCCTCGGCATTGCCCCCGCTATCGGCCCTGACGGTTTCAGGCGTGCTGGTTTCGGGAACGATTTTTACCGCGGAGAAGCCGTTGTCCTGGTAGACGGCCTGCAGGGCATTCACGTCGGCGGCAACCAGGGCCTGGCTGTAGGCGCCATGGCGATCGAGCGTATCGGCGGCGTGAACGCTGAGCAGATCCTTGAGCGTCGCCTCGTTGAAGTAGCGGTTGCCCGTCACCGAGACATGTTCCACGCGGCGCCGCGGCCCCAGATGCACCGTGTACAGAATGACGACCAGCTCGGAATCCGGGGATTGCCGCTCGTGCTGCACCTTGACGTCAAAGTAACCCAAGCGCTGGTAGTAGTCGCGCAGGCGGCGATTGCCTTCGTTCAGCAGGTCGTCGTCGACGGTTCCCTCTTCGAAGATGGGAATCACGCGCTTGACGCGCTCCGCGCTCAGGCTGGCGCCCTCCACCCGCACCTTGACCACTGGCCCGCGGTTGGCGGAAAAGCGGTAGTTGGATCTCTTTGAAGCTGCGTCGTACTGATCGGATTCAAGCTTGATCTCGGCCTCAAGCCGTTGAGCGCCGCGGTAGAACTTGAGCACTCCGGCCAGGGCGCGATTGCCGGTGTCGTGGTCCACATGCGCGCCGGTTCTGAGGTGGGTGTGGCTGCGAAACTCCTCCGCGCTCAGTCCCGAGTCGCCTGTCACCTGCACCGTGCCCACCCGCGCCTGCGCTCCGGAGGTGACCTGAAAGGCAATGTCCACAAGCTGCTCGTCCGGGTGCGGGGTGAGCGTTGGGGTAATGACCGGCGCGTGGAAGCCGTTCTGGGCCATGAGCTGGCGCATCTGCTCCACTGCCTGATTCAGCCGGGCGGGCGTAAAGCGGGTGCCTGGCGTGAGACGGCTGGCGCTCACCAATTCGGTATTCATGGTGCCGCCTTTGGCCCCATCCACGCCGACCGTCCCGATAAACATGCGCGGCTTGCCGCGAAACACCAGGGTCACGCCGTCCGGCTGGCGCGATCCTCCCACCTCGATGGTGTCGTAGAGCCCGGTGGCAAACAGTTGACGCAGGCTCCGCTTGAGGTCTTCGCGGTTCAGCGGCTTACCTTCGCTCTGGGCAAGATGGCCGGGCAGCGGCGCCAGACGGCTGGCCGATACCCCGTCGAACTCAATGCGCCGTACCGTCAAGCCTTCCCACAGGGCCAGCGGATCGGAAGCCGCCACAGGCTGCGGTGCGGTTTCCGCAGAGGCTGCGGCGCCGGGCAAAGACGAGAGGCCTGCGGACGGCGCGGAGTCCGGGACGGACGGCTGCGGCGTCTGGCTCCAGCCGCGGCTCCCCGCACCGGCCCCGAGGACAAGCAGGCAAGCGAGCAGACCCCGGCCGAGAACCATCTCACAATTGCCGCACTTCCCTGCCGGCTCTGTCCGCAAGACCATATCTCCCAACAAACGCGGGGCATTGTGCCCCAAAGCCTGGCCGCATCGCCTCAGCGCGAAGACTGTACGCTGCCAGCCCCGATCATTTTCCGTTGAAGCTCCACCAAATCAACCACTCCCCTTATACTAACGAGGAAAGAGGCCCCACGCAGCCGCACCCGGCTTTTCACCCCAACGATCCTGAAGGAAGCGCATGAACCCTCCCCCGACGCCCGCGCAGCCGCACGATCCGGGTACACACCGGCGCGATGGGGATGAACCCCTTCCGGGCGCCGCTGCCGGTTCCGCGCCGCAGCAGGCCGCGGCTTCGCCCTCCACTCTGGATGCAGAAATTCTCTCCCGTGCCCAGGCCGGCGACCATCTTGCTTTCGCCAAACTCTACTCCCTGCACAAAAGGCGCATCTATTCTTTATGCCTGCGCATGGTGGGCAATATGGCGGAAGCTGAAGACCTCACCCAGGAAGCCTTCCTGCAATTGCACCGCAAGATTGCCACCTTTCGCGGCGACTCGGCCTTTTCCACCTGGCTGCACCGGCTCACCATCAACGTTGTGCTGATGCAATTGCGCAAAAAGGGCCTGTCCCTGATTTCACTGGACGAAGCCATGGAACCTGCTCCCGAGGAAGGCCCCGGCCGCAGCTTCGGCGCTCACGACCTGAACCTGACCGGCGCCATCGACCGCATGGCCCTGGAGCGCGCCGTGGCCAATCTGCCGGCCGGCTACCGGCTCATTTTCGTACTGCACGACATCGAGGGCTATGAGCATAACGAGATCGCAACCATGCTCAGCTGCTCGGTCGGCAACAGCAAATCCCAGTTGCACAAGGCGCGGCTCAAACTGCGCGACGCCCTGCGCAACCATCCCTCCGAGGAGGCGCGGCGATGACCGACGATCGCAACCATTTGAGCTGCGCGGCGTTCCAGGCGCAGTTGGCGGAACTGATCGGCACCGGCGAAGATATCTCTGCCCATCCGCATATCCAGACCTGCGCCCAGTGCCGCGCCCTGCTTGCCGACCTGGAAACCATCGCCGAAGCTGCGCGCCAGCTTTTCCCCGCCGTCGAACCGCCTGAAGAACTCTGGGAACACATCGAATCGGCCATCAAAAACGAGGAAAATTCCGGCAATTCATAAGGATGGCCGCCCCGCCGCTGCTTCCCCCCTCACCTTCCCCCAGCTTTGGCCGATAGACCCTTCAAGCAACAGTTCGCCCTTCCGGCAGCCTATTAACCGGCAGCGTCAACGATTTGCGCAACCGGCGGCTTGGACGGAGAGCACGCCCGGCAGCTAGTACGGCTCGCATAAGCGGCAACTGCAACGGCTTGCATAACCTGTATTTGCAACAGGTTACGCAACCACGGCGGCGCGCAGAGGCGTGAATCAGCGCACGCGCCTCAGCCCTGCTCGGTTGCAGCGGCATGGGTGAGGCGTTGGGTGCGAATGGGGAACCCGGCTGTGGGCAACGCCGTAACTGATAGGTATGTATGCGTTAAGCAAGGGAGAGGGACAAGTAGTACACAATCTTGAAACTTTTCAACATCTGCGCTGTCTAATGAAGGATAGTTGATACGAGGACACTCAATGCCAAACCAGCCTTCCATTCCGCCACCCTCCCAGATCCCTTCCGAGAAGACTGCCTCGAGGGTGCGCAGAATTCCTGTTCTTCCCGTCCGCGACACGGTTCTATTCCCCCATGCCGTGCTGCCGCTGACGGTCGGCCGCGAAAGTTCCATCCAGTTGATCGAGTCGCTGGGCGAAGCGCGGACCATCGTGGTGGCGGCCCAGCTGGACCCGCGTCTGGACGCGCCCAAGCCGGCCGATCTGCACGCGGTGGGCACGCTGGCTACCGTGCACAAGGTTGTGCGCATGCCCAACCAGAGCCGCTTTGTCTTTACAGAGGGCGTGGAGCGGGTGCGGTTGCTGCGCTATACGCAGACCGAGCCATTCATGATCGCCGAGGTGGAGACGCTGGAGGACACGGAACCGGCAGTCTCGGCTGGCGTTGAAGCGCTGGTGCGCAACGTAATCGGGCAGTTCCAGCAGATCGTCGCCGAGTCCCAGACGCTTTCCGACGAACTGCGGACGATTGCCGCCAACATCGAGGAGCCGAGCCGCCTGGTGGACTTTGTCGCCTCCTCGCTTCCCTTCCTGACCACCGACGACAAGCAGCAGTTGCTGGAGACGGCCAGCATTGCGGAACGCCTGGAGCTGGTGAACAAGCACCTGGCGAAGGAGATTGAGGTGCAGCAGTTGCGCACCAAAATCCAGACCGAGGTGCAGGACCAGGTGCAGCAGTCGCAGCGCGACTACTATCTGCGCGAGCAGATGAAGGCCATCCAGAAGGAACTGGGAGAGCAGGACGAGGGCCAGCGCGAGAGCGACGAGTTGCGCCAGAAAATTGACGCCGCCGGCATGCCAGAAGACGTGAAGAAAGAAGCCATGAAGGAGCTGTCGCGCCTGTCGCGCATGTCTCCCATGGCCGCCGACTACTCGCTCACCCGCAACTACATTGAGTGGCTGGCCATTCTTCCCTGGGCGAAGAGCTCGGGGGAAAAGGTGGACATCAACAAGGCCAAGGATATCCTGGACGAAGACCACTACGAGCTAAAAAAGGTAAAGGAACGCGTCCTGGACTACCTGAGTGTCAAGGAACTGAAGCCGGACATGAAGGGGCCGATCCTGTGCTTTGTGGGGCCGCCGGGAGTGGGCAAAACCAGCCTGGGCCGGTCGATCGCGCGTGCCCTGGGCCGCAAGTTTCAGCGCGTCTCGCTGGGCGGCATGCACGACGAGGCGGAGATTCGCGGGCATCGGCGCACCTACATCGGCGCCCTGCCGGGCCAGATCATCCAGAGCATTCGCCGGGCTGAAACCAACGACCCGGTGATCATGCTGGACGAAGTGGACAAGCTGGGCCGCGACTTCCGCGGCGATCCCGCATCCGCGCTGCTGGAGGCGCTGGACCCGGAGCAGAATTTCAGCTTCCGCGACAACTACCTGGACGTGCCCTTCGATCTGTCCAAGGTGCTGTTCATCTGCACCGCCAACATGCTGGACCCGGTTCCGCCGCCGCTGCTGGACAGGATGGAGCTGATCTTCCTGCAGGGCTACAGCGAAGAGGAGAAGCTGCACATCGCCATCCGTTACCTGGTTCCGCGCCAGATCAAGGAAAACGGCATCACGGTCGAGCAGATCGAGTTTCCCGATGCGGCGCTGCGGCAAATCATCCGCCACTATACGCGGGAGGCGGGCGTGCGCAAGCTGGAGCAGGTCATCGGCACGGTCTGCCGCAAGCAGGCGCGGCGCGTGGTCGAAGGCAAGACGGAAAAGCTCGTGGTGACCCGCGAAGTGCTCAAGGAGTTTCTGGGCGGCTACCAAGTGCGCGTGGAGACTGAAGTCGCCGAGCGGGTGAAGCGGCCCGGCGTGGCCGTGGGCCTGGCCTGGACGCCGGCCGGCGGCGACATTCTCTTCATTGAAGCCAACAAGATGAAGGGCAAGGGCGGATTTACCATGACTGGGCAGATCGGCGAGGTGATGCAGGAATCGATGCAGGCAGCGCTGACCTGGGTGCGCTCGAACGCCACGAGTCTGGGGCTGGCCGAGGACTTCACCAAGGACATCGACCTGCACATTCACGTGCCTGCCGGCGCCATTCCCAAGGATGGCCCGTCGGCCGGAGTGACCATGGCCACGGTGCTGGTCTCGCTGCTGACCGACCTTCCGGTGCTCCCGCTGACCGCCATGACCGGCGAGATCACGCTCAGCGGCAACGTGCTGCCGGTGGGCGGCATCAAGGAAAAGTTCCTGGCCGCGCGCCGGGCCGGGGTGCAAACCATCATCCTGCCCGCCGAGAACCGCCAGGACGTGGAAGAGGATCTGACGCCGGAGCAGATTGAAGGCGTCACGATCCACTACGCCAGCCGCATTGAAGACGTGCTGGCCGTGGCGCTTCCGCTGTTGAAAGCCAGGCCGGACACCAAGCCGGCCGAGGCTGAAGCCGCGGTGAGCGCGACGGCGTAATACGGAGTTGCGGCGACAGCGCCGCAGCTAACCGCGAGAAGGCCGGCGAACCTGCCGGCCTTCTGCATTTTGTAGCGGAGCTTTGCAATATCCGCGATGCCGCAATCGGGGACGGGAAGCGCATATCCATTTTCGACAAGCCTGAAAAACAGTCTGAAACGGAACCGGCGAAGCAGGCCGCACTGTAGAAAACCGCATATCCGCCGATAAAAACCACAGACTCCACTGCGCGGATGCGCGGAATGCGGTGACCATGGCGACTCTATCCACAGCTCCCCACTTGATTGTCCCCCTGCACCTTTCCGGGAACACCACGGAGCAACAGAACCGGCTATTGCAGGAGTTTCTTGGCGAAGCTGTCCATTCCGCCTACCAGACGGCCATCGAACAACTGGACCAGCAAAGCGTGCAGGCGGTGCTGGACATGGACAAAAAGCTTAAGCGCGAGGTGGCCGACCAGGTGGTCGAGATCATCCAGCGGCACACGGTGAGCGACAAGTACAAGGACGAGGAGGTGGGCTCGAGCCGCGTCTATCCGCCCACTTACCGGGTGCGTCCCGTCGAGGCGCAGGTCACGGAGTTGCGCAAGCTGTTTCCCTCACTGGGCAGTTGCCAGGAAAAGCTGGCGCGCCGGCAGATTCCGGAGGGCGCCGAGGCTTGGTTCGCCATTCCCCGGTGGCAGGCGCTGACATCCACCTACAACGAAGCCGTGGAGATGGTTCTCGGTGTTCTGGCAACAAAGCGCAGGTTTTCAAACCGCATTGTTGGTCGCCTAGGGGAGAAATTTCTGCGTCAGAGCGAGCGCACCAAACTGGCCGAGAAGATTCTGTCGGAACAGCAGCAGGGCAGCGACCTGCTGGTGGTGGGCGCACAGGCCGGCTTGCTGCATCGCGGCTCCTCGGCGCGGCGCACCCGCGTGGCCATGGCCGGAAACGAGTTTGGCCTGGGCGTCTTTGCCTTTGCCTGCATGCTGCTCACTCATCCCGAACGGCTGTCCACCGCCGATACGCTGATGATCGACTGTGGCGGCGACGAGTACTCAGTGCGCGGCGACTATACCTTCGACCGCGTTCCCCTGTTCGACTTCGACATGGCCGGCATCGAGTTCAGCATCTTTTATGAAGACCGGGCGCGCAACTTGTGGGGCACGCCCACTGGATTCCTCTACAAGCTCGTCTGACCCCGGCCCCGCCACGGTGGGTATCCACGTACTTCTTGCCGCACCGCAGGTGAATCGCAGGCTCCCTGAGCGATCGAAGCCCATGCGAGCGAAAAGCGAGCGGCTGCCGCACCGCAGGTGCCCGCCTGCTGCGTCTAACCAGCAGGCGGTATGCTTTTCAAGTGATGCAGGTGCGCGTTCTCCCCTTTGGCGTGTTGAAAGACTGGCTGGGCGCGTCCCCGGTCACGGTGGAGTTGCGCGAGGGCGCTTCAGTGGCCGAATTGCTTCAGCACATCAGCCAGGGCCGGCCCGCGCCGTGGCTGCGCAGCATCGCGGTCAGCGTGAACGCCGAGTTCGCCAGCGCCGCGCACGTGCTCAAAGAGGGCGACGAAGTGGGACTGCTGCCTCCGGTCTCGGGCGGTGCTCCGCGTCCTGCGGATTCTGCGGACCTGAAAGAGGAAGAACTGCCTGCGGCAGCCGCGCTGACCCGCGAGCCGATCGATGCGGAAAAGCTGATCGCGTCCGTCAAGCGGGGCGAGGACGGCGCGGTGCTGGTCTTTGACGGCATTGTGCGCAATCACTCCCGCGGCCGCCAGACGCTTTATCTGGATTACGAGGCGTATGAAGAACTGGCCCTCCGGCAGATGCGCGCCCTGGTTCAGGAGGCAATCCAGCGCTTCGGCATTCGCGGCGCATGGATCGTTCACCGCCTGGGCCGTCTTAAGATCGGCGAAACCAGCGTGCTGATTGTGGTTGCCTCGGCGCACCGGGCGCAGGCTTACGAGGCCAGCCGCTGGCTCATCGACACACTCAAAAAGACCGTGCCCATCTGGAAGAAGGAAACATTTGTGGACGGCCAGGTGTGGGCCGCGGGCGAGCCGTTTCCCGCCAATCTGGCCGTGGACACGCCGGAGGCACCGCATGACGCATAATTCCCGCGGAGTCCAATGGCTTCATCTGGCGCTGGCCGCCAGCCTGCTGGCCGCTCCCCTGGCCGCGCAGGAGACCACCCTGCGCGTGGACGTGAAGCTGGTCAGTCTTTTTGTCAACGTGACAGACCGCAACGGCGCCATCGTGGGCGGGCTGACAGACGCGGATTTTGCGCTGTTCGAGGATGGGCGGCCGCAGAAGATCGCGGTCTTCGAGCGCCAGTCCGAACTGCCGCTCAACCTGACGCTGGCCATCGACACCAGCGGCAGCGTGCACAAGGACATGACCGAGGAAGCGGATGCGGCGCGGCGGTTTGCGCACGCGCTGCTGCGCCCGCAGGACCAGATGAGCCTGCTGCAGTTCGCCACCGACGTGCGCGAGCTGACGCCGTTTACCAACAAGTTGAGCCAGATCGACCGCGGGCTGGGCCAGTTGCGCGGCGATTTCGCCACCGCTCTCTACGATGCCATCTATCTTGGTTCCGAACGGCTGGGCACAAGACAGGGACGCAAAGTGCTGATCGTGATTTCTGACGGCGACGATACCGCCAAAAGCACCACCTATGCCCAGGCCCTGGAGCAGGCGCTGCGCAACGAGGTCATGATTTACTCCATCATCGATGTTCCCATCGCGGCCAGCGCCGGGCGCGACCTGGGCGGCGAACACGCGCTCATCACCCTGGCCGAGCAGACCGGCGGCAAGAGCTTTTACGAGAGCGAAGGCGGACTGGACAAGGCCTTTGCGCGAGTCAGCGACGACCTGCGCACGCAATACCTTCTGGGCTACTATCCAAAAAATCAGGAGCCGGGAAGAACCTTTCACCGCGTCGAGGTCACCATTCCCCGTGCCGCGGCCCAGGACTTCAACATCCGCCACAAGACCGGCTATTACATGGACTCGCCCGCCCGGGGGAACTGAGAGCGCCGCTGCTCACCCGCAAGCCGCAGCGGCGCTCTTCCTGCCCCAGGCCTCATTTCAGCGCCAGGAATCCAAACGACCAGCCGCGCGATCGAGCATAGTTATTTGCCGCATTCACTGAATCGGAATACTTGATTTGTATCTGCGTCTTGACCGGATCGCTCGAAGTCATGTAAGGGAACAGCCTTGAAAACATGCCAAACCCCGCAAGAGGCAACAAGATTGACGCGTCGCCATATCCCTCGAACCGCTGGGTCTTCGCCGTTGTCAGATCGAGAGGCAAGTACCAGGCGCCCAGATCAATCGTGCTCCCGACACAATACGGTGACGGCGAAGGTGCAGGGGCGGCAGGAGCGCCAGGGGCTGGAGCAGGCGGCTTGGGCTGGCCCATCTTTCCCAACCATGCAAACACCTTGCAGGTTGCTGGCACCGTAATCGAAGATACGGAAAAAGTTGGATTGAGTGAGAAGTCGTCCACCGACAGCAACGGCGACTTGGCTGTGACCAGTTGATGGATGCGATGCGTGTAGAGTCCCGCGAGCGCGAGTTGAGGCGCCAACGGCGCGGAGATCGCCGAATTGTTGAAGACCGGCGCCGACCGGGACCAGGGCATCAACAGGCTCACGGAAAGGCTGGTGACGGCAGAGAGATTCGTGGCCACCTGATTACCCTGAATTCTCTCTTCCAATTGAACAGGCGAGTAGACACGTGTCACCAGGTCGCGTTGCGCGCCAAATGTGGCCAGGAATGCGCTCTTGCTGTCTCTCTCGTCCGTTGAAAACAGGTCGGTACTCTTCGCATAGAAATTCAATGGAGAGCCGCGGAACAGGTCAGTATCGGCAAGGGCAAGGGTCATTTGCCCCACGTCCCGGCTCTTCCCGTTCGTCAACGCCTCTCCGGGCTGCGATTGCATTGTCCCGGAAGACGTGAATTGCTTACTTGAGGAAAGAGTCAACGTTCCGTCGGATTGGGCAAGAACGTTCTTATGCTCCTTATCGTGGTAGATGGTGACCTGGAGTTTGTCTTTGCTGCCGACACGGGAACTCAGAATGAGAGAGATGCTTCCCGGATCGCCCGCGCCATCGCAGCCTGAAAATGGCTTTCCTGTCCGCATGTCAAGACCTGCTGCGGCAATATCCCGAATCCCAACCTTACGCGGCGGATTTCTCGGAGGACTATCGACGATCTGAACCTGGTAAAAGTCTGGCGAAAGGCAGTCCCAATGGTCGTTGTTGACGGCCTGATTGACAGCGTCGAAAACTGGATACGCGAGGGGTTGTTTCGGATCCGCAAAGTAAACCAGTATCGTATCCATGGGTTCAAGGGATGGGTAGCGAACCACGGACTGCTCCTTGACCGTCAATACGGGAGGTTTGTCGGGAGCAGCCGCAGCGGCCGGTGGATTGGCGGGACTCTGCGCAACGGCAACCATGGAGACTGCCTGAGTGAGTCCCAGCGCGAACCCGAGAACGACGAGGGCGTAAGAACCTGCTTGAAGAAGCGATTTCATCCCAGCCCCGCAATCAGAGCAATCACCGTGCTCATTACGGCTCCTGGAGCGTCGAGCGCCATTCCCACCTTAATCTGCTGAAGGGGAGAAAAGCATGTGGGAGGCATGATTTGTGGGGAGGACTCGGTCAAACCGGCCAGGACGATCTTCCATTGCCCGCCAGCGCTTCCGCCAGGGAAGGCCGAAGAAGCGAGGGCATTGCTGAAGGCTGTGAGCGTCCCAGCGGGGAACGGCGCAACTGCCAGCGACTGGAGATAGCCTCCAACGTAAGTCTGCAGGGGCCGGTAATTGTTCAATAGATCCAGAAACGTATTCACCGCCAAATCTCCTGTGTTCAATGGCAGCCCTGTGTTCAGCGTGGCCGACTGAACAAAATTATTCTGGTACGCTGCGGGAATCACGGAAGCGATTGTGGCTTTTGCAAAGTGGATTGGATCCATGGCAAGCGCATTCGTATTGAATGAGCACGCGGTCTGGAATCCATGCAGGTAGTAAAAACAGGTTTGCAGGGCAAAACCTTGCGGCGAGGTTGGCATAAGTCTCCTTGGTCATCAAGCTGGTACGCTGCGCTTCACAGGCGGAGAAGAGCCTGTTACCGTTCTTTGCTGTTCGTACCGGGAGCCTTACCGACGCCTTCTTCGTCGCAGCGAGTTTACGTACCGGCGCAGAGGTTCCTCGGCGGGTTCCGACCACAGGCCATAGGGGTAAGAAACGAAGCATCCTGAATCTGTTGGATGTGACGCGATGACAACAGAATCAGAGTAGCAGCAGAAATGACTTTTCTATAAAAATTAACTATGCAAACTGCGTGGAAGCTGCAAGGAGAAAAAGACGTAGACCTTCACTGCGCGGATGGCTGTGCGCAAAAAGTGAGTCCAGTCAATTGCCATCCCCTCCCGGCGGGACTAGCATGTTGCAATTCAGGTTTTCTTATCACTACTGTCGGCAGTGATTCCCCCGGGAAGCATGCCGGGCTGGAGGTTCTTCGTGCGCCTGTATGCGGCGGTGGCGTCACTCGCGTTTTCATCCTTTGCTTTTGCGCAGGTTGCACCAGTTCCGGCAGCGGCGGCTCCGGTTTCGCCGGAAGTAGCGCCTGCACCGCCTCACGCGTTGGACAGCATCGTGGCGCTGATTACCGACTTCGGATCCAACGGAGAATTGAAGGCCGACGTACTCGGGTTTGCCAAGAGCACCCAGCCGTGGCCTTTCCGCACGATCGATATCCACACGGACCTCTTCGACCACTCAACTCCGAAGCACTCCTTTGCCATCAGTCGCGGAGCCGCCCAGGACGATATGTTTGTTTCAGTTCATGACCACGGGAAATATCATTTCTTCCGGGCACACCGCAACGGGCAGGTTGTGAAGGGAGTCTTAACCGACGAAGCAACCCATAAATCGGTTCCGATTCCTACCGCGGATGCGCAAAAAGAACTGAATGCCGAATTCGAGTTCTGGGACCGCACCGTAGACAGGTCGACGCACTGGTATGCCTGCATGGCCGAGCCGGCGGGAACGAATTCTGTTCCTGCGCAAAGGAAAATGGACGCCTGCACCTGGCTCATTCAATCCGGCAAGGAAACCCCGTTCGCCGTTTCCATGGCATACGAGTACCGCAGCTGGTCGTATCGGGGCAAGAACCTCAAGAAGCGGTCGGCGGATCTGCAACAGGCCGTGAAAATTGCCCCAACCAGCGCGACGACTTGGGCTGATCTATGCGAAGCGGACAACGTCACGAAGAAGAACAAGAAGGATGCACTCCAGGACTGTCAGGAGGCCGTTGAACTGAACCCCAAATCGCCCAGGGGATGGACCTTTCGCGGCGATATCGACCTCAGGGACAAGAAATACGACCTGGCGATTGCGAACTACGAACAGGCGATCCAGTTGGATCCGAAATGGATGTGGCCGCTGGATAATCGTGGCGAGGCCTACCTGCGGGAGGGCCAGCTTGACCGTGCTCTTCAGGACTTCAATGCGGTCATCCGGGTTAGTCCGGATTACGCGATGGGGTATTTGGACCGTGGCATTGTCGAGATGCGGAAGAACGATCTGGATGCGGCGTTGGCTGACTTTAAAACGGCGTGCAAGGTTCAACCAGGGTACGGTCAGTGCCTTTTCGGGCAAGGGCTGGTGGAGCGCGCCAAGGGAGACAAAGCCGCGGGCGACGCGGATATGGCCAAAGGCCGGAAGCTGGCCCCCAAGGTGGCGAAGGATTTTGAGGAGGAAGGCATCCACGTGCCGTAACGCTGACTGTTTTTCAGTCAGGCGTTATCGAGCGGCCGCCCTTGCCCGCCTTTGCATCTAAAATGGCAACATGACCTCGCCGCTATCTTCACGCCGCCGTACCAAGGCGCCTCCGCCGGGTGAAACCGGCCAGGAAGCCCTCTACCTGCGCTCGCTCAGCGACCGCCAGGTGATTGTTTCAGTCAAGCTGCGCGACGGCGAGACCGTGCGCGGCTGGATTGAATACTTTGACGACTCCATGCTGCGGCTGACGCGCGAGGGGCAGCCCAACCTGTTCATCTACAAGCATCAGATCCGCTCCATCTCTGAAGCCGGCCGGAAGCGCACCGAGAGGTCTGCGGGCGCGCCCGCGGCGAATCGTTCCGTTTCAAACGGGGCGACCTCTTGAGCGGCGCGGCGGCGGCCTCGCAAGGCGCACCGGAAGCCGGGCTCGTCTGGGTTCCCCAGGCCGCGGCCATTGCGCGGGATGCCGGCGCGCGGCTGCACGAGTTTCTGGCCCAGGGCGTGGAAACCGAGTACAAGGGCGACGTGGACATTGTGACCGTGGCCGACCGGACGGTGGAGAAACTGATCCGCGGCCGGCTGGGCGAGGCCTTCCCCGAGCACGGCATCTTCGGCGAAGAAGGCACGCGCGAGCGGATGGCCGGCGAGTTCCGCTGGTATGTGGACCCGCTGGACGGCACCACCAACTTTGCCCACGGCTATCCGCAGTTCTGCGTCTCGATGGGCTTGGAACAGCGCCCTGCCGGCCTGACGCCGGAGCAGGACGGAACGCTGGTGGCCGCGGTCATCTACGATCCCCTGCGCGACGAACTGTTCACCGCCGAGCGCGGACGCGGCGCCCGTCTCAACGGACGGCTGCTGCGGGTTTCGCGCACCGCGGAGTTGGCTGAAGCGCTGCTGTCCACCGGCTTTCCTAGCCGCAAGCGCCACGCCAGTCCCAACATCCACTTTTACCACGAGTTCACGCTACGCTCGCACGGCGTGCGGCGGGCCGGCTCAGCCGCCCTGGACCTGGCGTACGTGGCCTGTGGACGCCTGGACGCCTTTTGGGAGTTCAACCTGAACCCCTGGGACACGGCCGCGGGCATTCTGCTCATCACAGAGGCGGGCGGGCAGGTAACGGACTTTGCCGGCAACCATTTCCGCCTGGACAGCCGGGAGGTTCTGGCCTCGAATGCGCTGATTCACGCGGAACTGGTAGGCTTGTTCAACAATATGTTTGCCGGACGTGACCTCGCGCCCATCCCCACGCCACAGGAGTTTGCCCAGCGGCGGGCGGAGCGAGCAGCTTCCAGCGTCTAGTTGTTCAAATGATAGTCACGGACTTTGCGAGGGGATCAACACCCTTTGCCGTCCTTCTTTGCAACCCAGGCTACGCTCGGGGCGCTGCAGAGTCAGCGCCGCCGGAACTCTTCTCGTAAGCACTTCCAGGAGACGACATGCGACGCTCACTGATTCTGCTAGCGGTACTGACATTTGCCTCCGCTCTGGCCCACGGGCAGAGCGCCTGCGCCCAGCTTGGCGTGGATTGCAGCCATCCCAACATCGACCAGAGACCGTCGGCGCCGGTCTGTGACGCATCCTGCCGCCAGGCGGCCCAGGAACGGAACGAGGAATACTGGAAGCGGCGCGAAGAGTACCAAAAGGAACAGGCGGAAGAGCGCGAGCGCCGGAACGAGCAGAAGGCCGAGGCGAAAGCCACCAAGTTAGAGAACAAGCGCATTGCCGCGGCCAACAAGCTGTCCAGTGAGGCATGGGACTATATGCAGAAAGGCGACTGCGGCAAAGCCGTGGTGCTGTACGGCATGGCCTTGCAACTGACTAAATTCCTGCAGTGGTCAAAGAACCAGACGGTTTGCCTGGCGAGGATGCACAAATTCGACGAGGCGTACGGCCAGTGGGAGAAGATGATCAACGACCGCACCACGCCGGACGGGGACATCCGGGACATGCGGCTGGCGGAATGGAACATTATGTACGACAAGGGATACATCTGCCCCGTTCCGCCGTTTTTCAACGGCACGGAGGGCTGCTACCGGCGGCCTGACCACAAAACCCTGGACTCCATCTACGTCCCGCTCCCTTACATCGAAGGCAAGACCTGGACGGCAAAGGACGTCATCAGTTCAGGACCGTTCACCGTGACCACCAGGGATGGGCACGAGTGGCACAGCGGCGAGGTGAACATGACCACGCTCAACCTGATGGACGCCCGCATCAAGACCGGCAAAGGCACTGCGGTGCGCTTTCTGCTGCCGGACATGACCACCATGGCGCTGGGACCGGACGCGGACATCACCTTTGACGATTTCGTCTACGACCCCAACGAAAGCCACACCGACTTGACGATGAAAGTCGTAGCCGGCAGCTTCCGGTTTGTCTCAGGAAAGCTGGCCCACCCGGACCCGTCAAGCAGGAGCGTCACGCTGCCCACCGGCTCCGTGCTGGAGAATTTCAACCGCGCCATGGACGTCTTCCTGAATGGGGCCAAGAGCGCCTGCATGGACGACGCGCATCCCTGCATTCTCAACCTGACAACCCGGGGCACGGATGTGGAGATTGAGCACGACCCCAACGGCAAGGATTCAATGAATGAGGGGGAGGACCGCTGGTGGATTTGCGCGTACGACGGCGAGATCAACGTCACCGGGAATCAGAGCTACCCGGTCCCGATTGGGAAGTGCTTTGTGAAAGTGGCCCATGCCGATGGCTGGCCCGTCACCGCCATGAATAACCACGCCGATATGTACCTGTTTCCCAATTACGACGACAGTCCCGGCGCGGCGCCCACGGCCATCAGCCAGAAAGCGCAACTGAGCGTGACCGACTTCTGGGATGACAGCGTCGTCCAGCCCGTCACCGGGCGGCAGTAGCAGCGAGGCGGGAACCGCCTTCCCGCATCGCAAAACGCCGTTGCAGTGGAACCAGTCAGATTTTGGGCTCATGTGCTACTATCAGCGTCGAGAGTTAGTTTCCCCGGAGATATCACAGATGGCATACGTCATTGCAGAACCCTGTATCGGCACCAAGGACACCGCCTGTGTGGACGCCTGTCCGGTCGATTGCATCCACCCCAAAAAGGACGAGGACGGCTACGCCGAAATCATCCAGTTGTTCATTGACCCGGTCGAGTGCATCGACTGCGGCGCCTGTGTCCCGGCTTGCCCGGTCTCAGCCATCTTCGCGCAGGACGACCTGCCGGAGAAGTGGGCCAGCTTTACTGAGAAGAACGCAGCGCACTTCGGCCGTTAAGCAGTTCGTGCTCTTGTTGCCCTGAAGCTCTAAGGGGGGGCATTTGTCCACGCAATCGCTTTGACCCAACGCGCGTCCCGCCCGGCGGGATGCGCGTTGGTTTTTGTGCGCGGCAATAGCTGCAAACGTGTGCGTACGTGTGCTGAACCGGCTCGTGACCTGAATGTCTATGCTTGCGGCAGCTTAACGGCGGGTTTCGTCCATCTCTTCGCCGACAGACGCAGAATCCAGATTCGAATTCCAGCCCTTGGGGTCCGCTACAGGACCTGCGCCGGGCGTGATGGCAAACCTGCCCTTGCCAAGATCGACAAAATCGACGCTGTCGCCGGTCTTCAGTCCAAGCTGTTTGCGCACGTTGGAGGGGAGGGTGATGCGACCGTTAAAGGTGACCATAGCGGTGGGCATTTGGAACCTCTGACTTTATTGTAGCCCAGGGGCAAATACCAGCCTTGTGCAAAATGGACCAGCAGGGCCGTGCGCAGAAGCCTATCCGATCAGTTCCATTCCCGCATCGCGCGCGGCGACTCTGTCGAAGGTAACGGTCCGGCTGCATTCAGCGGTCTTGGCGGAACTGGCGATCAGGCAGTCGGGAAAATCCGCATTGCCCGAGCGATAGAGGTTCAAGGCTTCGCGGACGTTGTCTTCCAGTTCGACGACGATCTCCTTGCGGGAGAGCAGGTGGTCAAGGATGTGAATGACTCCCTTGCGATCGAACCGGTAGATGCGCCTCATCACCCACACAAGTTCCATGAGGGCTGCCAGCGCCACCCAGCCTGGCTCACTGACGGAGAGCGAACTCATGATCGCGTCTGCCTGGCGTTGCTGTGGAGGGTCGTCCTGAGCGAAGAAGCGGACAAGTACGTTCGTGTCCAGCCCGATCACGCAGCTTCACCATCTTTGTGGTCAGGATTCGAATTGCCGACGCTCGCCAGGTAGTCCTCGGCGGCAGCATCGAGAATGGCCTCATCCATCTCCTCAATCGTCGGTACATAGCCAAGTTTAGGAAAGCAACCCCTCATTTCCATGATGGAACCGGTCCTGGGCTTGATGGCGAACTGCCCCTTCTCGATCTCGACAAAATCGACCTTGTCGCCAGTGCCCAATCCAAGAGCAGTGCGGACCTGGATCGGGATGGTGATCTGTCCTTTTGAGGTCAGGGTTGCGCTAGGCATCGGAATTCCTTTCAAAATTGATTATACCTTACATTTATAAATATTCCTTACTTTATGGTAAGGAATATGACTCGCCGACGGACCTGAAGTCGCAGAACAGTGCGAAGATAGTAGACGCATGGCCGTACTCACCTCAGAAGCCGTGGTTTTGCGCACCTGGCCGGTGCATGAAGCCGACCTGATCGTGAGCTTTTTTACGCGCGATTACGGCAAGGTGCGGGGCGTGGCCAAGTCAGCGCTCAAAAGCCGCAAGCGCTTTGGCGGCGCGCTGGAACCCATGACCGTGGCCCGTGCCTGGTTTGCCGAGCGGCCACGGCAAGAACTGGTGCGGCTGGACCAGCTTGAAATCGTTCGCTCTCCGCTCTCCTCTCCCATCGACCACGCGCGCATGGCGGTGCTCAGCTTTTTTGCCGAGGTGCTGGACGAAGCGCTGCCCGATCACGATCCCCAGGAGACGGTCTTCCGGCTGCTGCTGGCCGTTCTGGACCAGACCACGGTTGCACAGTCTGAAATCGTCCAGCCCTGGATGGCGCTGACCTATTTCTCGCTGTGGATGACGCGGCTCATGGGATTGCTGCCGGACATTGCCCACTGCACGGCCTGCGGCGAAGCGCTGGCGGCCGGCGAAGCCAGCTTCAACACGCTGGGCGACGGACTGTTCTGCGCGGTGCACCGCAACGGAAACGCCAGCGGGCTCTGTGCCGACTCCTGGCAACTGGCACAGCGCATGTTGCGGGCTCCCGCATCAGCCTTTGCCGCCGAACCCTGGCCGCGGCGACGCGCGCAGGACCTGCGCCGCTTCACCCTGCAATCGCTGGAGCGGCACCTGGAGCGCAGGCTGCGCACGGCCGAGGCGCTGGGACGGCTGGGCGGGTGAGGATTAAAGGCTGGTAAAATTGTCCCAGTCCCGTCGAGAGAGAGTTTCCCGTGCCTTCATCCACCGTTTTATCCTCCGCGGTTGCAGCCGCTGCCAAGCCCGCCGCGCTTACCTTTCAGGAGCTGTTGTTCCGCTTGCAGGGCTTTTGGGCGGCGCGCGGCTGCGTGCTCCAGCAACCCTTTGACGTCGAAGTAGGCGCGGGCACCATGGCGCCGGAAACGTTTCTGCGCGTGCAGGGGCCCAAGCCTTACCGCGTCGGTTATGCGCAGCCCTCGCGGCGCCCGGCCGACGGCCGCTACGGCGAAAACCCCAACCGGCTGTTCCGGCACACCCAGTTCCAGCTCATCCTGAAGCCGCCGCCGGCGAACGTGCAGGAGCTTTACCTGCAATCGCTGGAAGCGATCGGCATCGACCTCAGCCAGCACGACCTCAAATTCGAAGAGGACAACTGGGAAGGCCCCACCGTGGGCGCCTGGGGCGTGGGCTGGCAGGTGATGATGGACGGCATGGAGATTACCCAGTTCACTTACTTCCAGCAGTGCGGCGGACTGGACCTGGACCCCATCTGCGCCGAGCTGACGTACGGACTGGAGCGGCTGGCGGCCTTCATGCAGGACGTGGATTCGGTCTACGACGTGGTGTGGGCGCGCGACCCGGAGACCGGCGCGGAGGTTACTTACGGCGATGTCCGGCTGACCGAGGAGCTGCAGTACTCCGTGTATAACTTTGAGGACGCCGATGTGGACCGGCTGTGGGCGCACTTCAACAGCTACGAGGCCGAGGCGCAGGCGCTGCTGGCGCGGGCCAACGCCTTGCTCGCCGATGAAAAAACCAGCCCCGCGGAGAAGCGCCGCTTCCCGCTGATTGCCACCTACGAACTGGCCCTCAAGTGCTCGAACCTTTTCAATCTTCTTGACGCGCGCGGCGCCATCAGCGTCACGGAGCGCGTGGGCATGATCGGCCGCATTCGCACCTTGGCGGTGGGCGTGGCCAAGGTGTACGCGGCGCAGCAGAGTGAAGCTGTTAGCTCTTAGCTTTTAGCCGTTAGCTCTTAGCTGGACACGACTATTGGCTGACAAAAACAGCTAAAGGCTAATAGCTAAAAGCTGTTTCGCTATTCCTGGATTTCAGAAAGAACTTATCGCTATGGCGGATTTTTTGTTGGAGATTGGGCTGGATGAAATTCCCGCCCGCATGATTGCCGGGGCGGAGGCCGAACTGGGCCGCCGCGTCAACGACCTGCTTACACGCGAGCGGCTGCTGGAGCCCGGCGCAAAAGTCACCACCTACTCCACGCCGCGCCGTTTGGCCGTCGTCGTCGAGGGCGTGCTGACCGGCCAGGCCGATACCGAAGAGCAACTCACCGGCCCGTCGTGGAAAGTTGCCTTCAAAGACGGCGCGCCTACGGCTGCTGCTCAGGCCTTTGCCAAGAAGGCCGGCGTCGATGTTTCGGCTCTGGAAAAAATCACCAACGCCAAGGGCGAATATGTTGGAGTTACGGTAAAACGCCTGGGACGCAAGACAGCGGAGCTGCTGGCAACGGAGCTGCCCAAGGAAGTCCTGGGCCTCTACTGGGCGAAAAATATGTACTGGCGCGCGGGCAAGCCGGAACGCTTTGTGCGGCCGGTGCGCTGGGTTGTCGCGCTGCTCGACGACGCGATTGTCCCGCTGGAGATTGCCGGCATCAAGGCAGGCAATGTGAGCCGGGGCCACCGTATTCTGCACGGTGAGCAGCCCGTGCTGTTGTCTTCACCTAAAGGCTATGCAGAAGCACTACGCAAGGCATTTGTCGTCGTCGATGTGGCCGAGCGCCGCCAATCCATCCGTAAAGCACTCGATGCGGCCACGCGCACCATTGCCGGCGCGCGCTGGCGCGAAGACGAGCCGCTGATTGAGACCGTGGTGCACCTGACCGAGTGGCCCACCGTCATCCTGGGAAACTTTGAGCCCGAGTATCTTGCCCTGCCGGAAGAAGTTCTGGTCACGGTGATGCGCGACCATCAGAAATATTTCGCAATCGAAGGCGCGGACGGCAAGCTGGCCCCGCACTTCCTGGCCGTGCTCAACATCCAGGTGGACGCCGAAGGCGAAGCCATCATCCGCCACGGCAACGCCCGCGTCCTCCGCGCCCGTTTCAAGGACGCCCGCTTCTTCTGGGACTTCGACCAGAAAACCCCGCTCGCAGGGCGCGTGGAGAGCCTGAAGTCCGTCACCTTCCAGAAGGAGCTGGGCAGTTACTACTGGAAGACGGAGCAGAATCTTCGCGTAGTCAAGGAGCTGGCCGCAGCGGTAGAAGCTGCCGGAGTTGCCTTTGACGAAGCAGACTTGCTGAAGGCCGTCGAGCTGGCCAAGACCGACCTGACCACCGAGTTAGTCAAGGAGTTTACCGAGCTGCAAGGCATCATCGGCGGCCTTTATGCCAAGGCGCAGGGCCTGGGCGAAACGGTTGCGCAGGCCATTTACGCGCAATACACGCCGGCCTCCACCGAGGACGCAATTCCAACCACCGTCGAAGGCCAGTTGCTCGGCCTCGCCGATCGCATCCAGACCATCACGGCGATGTTCGGCATCGGTTCCGCGCCCACCGGCTCGAAGGATCCCTTCGCGCTGCGCCGCGCCGCCAATGCCATCGTGAAGATTCTGGCCGAGTCGGGATTGCCGTTGACGCTGGCCGATGTGGTTGCAGCCAGCGGTGTGGCCGGGACGAACCGCGAGCAGGTCGCCGCGTTCCTGCAGGAGCGGCTGCACTTCTTTCTCAAGGACGTGCGCGGCTTTGCCTACGATGTGGTGAACGCCGTGCTGGCCGCCGGAGCCGACGACGTGCGCGACGCCATTGCCCGTGCCGAAGCGCTGACGGTTGCGCGCGAGTCCGCCGACTTCGCCGCCATCTCCGCGGCCTTCAAGCGCATCAAGAACATTCTCCGGCAGGCGGAGGAAAAAGGATTTGCCCTCCATCCGGCCTTCGGAACCACGCTCGCGCCGGAAGCGCAGCAACTGTCCGCCGCGGCGGCCGTGCTGGCGCCGGAGGTTGCCCGGCTGCGTCAGGAGCGCTCCTACAACGAAGCCCTGGTCCGCATCGCCACGCTGCGCCCCGTCGTCGATGCCTTCTTTGACAAGGTGATGGTGCTCGATCCGGATGAAACTATTCGCGGCGCGCACCTCGCCCTCATCGACGAGGTTCTCCGCGGCTTCTCCGGCATCGCCGACTTCAGCGAGATTGTGACCGCGTAGCGCCTGAAACCGCGTAGATAGCGGGGAACGGTCATCATCCCGTTCCCCGCAATCCACTGCCCTGCCGCCGGCCGCAAAGTTCCTCATTTTTCAGCCCTTCTTCCGGCATCTTCGGCTGCTTCCGCACGTCTACAATCAGTAGAGATGTCCGACACGCTTTATCTGAGCCTGTGGTACCCCAACCTGCGTCTTGTCGAGCTTGCCGGCAAGCTGACCGCGGTGCTGGGCGCCTTTGCCGCGCACGGCGGCGAGGCCACGGTCTATGCGGCCACCGTTTGGCCCATCGACTGGACCGAGACGCCCATCTTCCAGCAGGTCTACGGACGCGGCAAGCCGGGCGCGGAGCCGCAGTTGGCCGTGACCGCGGCCCTCGATTCGCTGCACGACGACTACGCCTACGAGTTCCAGATCGGCTGGAGCCTTTGGGAACTGGAGAGCGGCGGCGAACTGGACGCCCGCTGGGTGCGCGAGCCGCGCCTGGTGCGGGTGACGGGCTATGGGCCGCTCTTCGACGAGGGGACGTACGAGGCCGATGGGCACATCCGCGTGGACTTCGGCACGGACGCGCCGTTCCTTGAAGAAGATTTGGAATTGGACTCGGTGGCCGCCCGCCACGTGGAAGAAAATGTGCGCCAACTGGTGGAGCTGACCGCGGCGGCTGAAAAGGCCTCAGGAGCCACGGCGCGGCTTTTGTGGAGCGAACTGGGAGAAAGTCTTGCGCAACGGCTGGCGGCACGGCTCCGGGGGGCGAACTGACCTTGCGATTCACCATTGAACGGTTGCGGACGCTGGTGCTGACGGCAGGAGTTCTGCTGGTGGTGGCGCTGGTGGCATTTCTGGCGGTGGGCAAGTGGAAGAACCCCTTCAATCGCCGCGACATCCCCAAGCGCCTGGGCATTGAGATTCAGCAGGAAGCCAACGGCGTCACCTACACGCAGGCGCACGGCGGCCACACGCTGTTCAAGATTCATGCCTCCAAAGTGGTCCAGTTGAAGCAGGGCACGGCCACGCTGCACGACGTGAAGATTGAGCTGTATGGGCAGGACGGCAGCCGCGTGGACCGCATTGAGGGCGACGAGTTCGAGTACAACCAGAAAGACGAAACGGCAACCGCCGCCGGGCCGGTGGATATTACGCTGATGCGGCCGGGCGCGGCGCTGGCGATTGCGCCCAATGCAAAGCCGGGGCAGGTGGTGAACGACAAGGTCATCGCCAAGCCGCTGGCCACCGTGGCTGAAAGTGCCGCCTCGGGCGAGATTCACGTAAAGACCAGCGGGCTCACCTTCGATCAGAAGAGCGGCGTGGCCACCACCAGCCAGCACGTGGATTTTTCCACGGAGCAAGGCAAGGGCAGCTCCATGGGCGCCACCTACGACTCGCAAAAGGGCAGCTTGGTGCTGGATCGGGCGGTGGAGTTGACCACGGAGCGCGGCGGGAGCACGGTCGAGCTCCACGCACAGCATGCGGAGTTTGAGCGCGATAGCCGGGTTTGCTTTCTGCACGCGGCCACGGCCGATTACCGGGGCGGGCAGGCGACGGCGGGTGAGGCAAAGATTCTGTTCCGCGAGGATGGATCGGCCATTCGCCTTGACGCCACAAGCGGATTCACGCTGGCCACGGCCACCGGAGGCCATTTGGCGGCACCGGCCGGAGCGCTGGATTTTGACGAACACAACCAGCCCCGGCACGGCCATCTGGAGGGCGGGGTCAAAATGGACTCAGTAAGCGCGGACCGCCAGGTGCACGGAACCTCGCCCACCGCGGAGCTGGAGTTTACGCCGCAGGGCGAACTGCGCCACACGCACCTGGAGCGGGGCGTGGAGATGCACAGCGAAGAAGTAAGCCAGCCGGCGGGCGGCGCCAAAGCTGTCCCGGTGCGGCTGAGCCGGACCTGGCGCTCCCAGGTGGCCGATGTGGATTTCCGCAATGCCGGCCATGGCCAAGTGGAACCGGCCTCGATGCACGGAACCGGCGGCGTGGTGGTGACCGCAGTGAGCCAGCGCGGCAAGGAGCCTGCTGTGCCCTCCCGGCTGGCGGCCGATGAGGTGACCGGCGCCTTTGGGCCTGACTCGGTTTTGACCGCGATGACCGGCGTGGGCAACGCCAGCATGGAGCAGACCACCGCCACGGGAACCAGGCAGTCCTCCAGCGGCGACCGGCTGGAGGCGCATTTTGCTCCCCCCGGCCCGGCTGGCGCAAGAGCCGGAACTGCGCACGCACAGGGCGCGGCACAACTTCAGTCCGCGGTGCTGGAAGGCCGCGTGGTGCTGATTCAAGAGCCGGCGGCCAAGCCCGGAGTCAAGGCAGAGGCGCCGATGCGGGCCACGGCCGGCCGCGCGGTCTACGAGGGAACCGGAGAATGGCTGCACCTGACGCTGAGCCCGCGCGTGGAAGACGGCGGCCTGCAGCTTGCGGCCGACAAGATCGACATTTCCCAGGATTCCGGCGACGCCTTTGCGCACGGCAATGTGAAGGCCACCTGGCTGGATACCGGTTCCAACTCGCCTGGGCAGCCCGCCGGACAGGGCGGCGTAGCTCTGGGCGGACAGGGCCCGGCGCACGTGATTGCGAACGAGGCCCAACTGCGCCAATCAACCGGCGAAGCCACTTTCCACGGCCACGCGCGGCTGTGGCAGCAGGCAAATTCGGTTGCCGGACCGGTGATCGTGCTGGATCGCACGAAGCAGACCCTGGTGGCGCGCAGCACTGACCCGGCTGAGCCGGTGCGCGCGGTGCTGCTGAGCGCGGGCGGGCCGGCTCCGGGCAAGGATGCAGCCCGGGCTGCGAATGGTAAAACAGCCGCGCCGTCCGTGATCCGGGTGCGCGGCGGCGACCTGAAGTACTCCGATGCCGAGCACAAGGCCCTGATGCGCGGGGGCGCCCTGGGCACGGTCGTTGCTGAAACCGGCACGGCCACTTCGGTGTCGAACGAAGTGGAGCTGATCCTGCTGCCGCCGGGCAATCACGCCGGCAAAGACGGCGCGGCGGGGCAAGTGGACCGCATGACGGCCAGGGGCCGCGTAACACTCTCCTCGGAGGGCCGCCGCGGAACCGGCGAGCAGTTGGTGTACACCGGCGAGAACGAGGAGTATGTGCTGACCGGAACCGGCGCCGCGCCGCCGCGGATGACCGACCCGGCGCGTGGCTCCGTGACCGGAGCCGCTTTGATTTTCCACAGCCGCGATGATAGCGTCAGTATCGAAGGCGGCGGGCACAAGACCACAACCGATACCACGGCGCCTAGGTAAAGGCGGAATAGTGAGCCTGAGACATACATGGAAACACTGATCGCCGAGGGCATCGGCAAGACGTACAAGGGGCGGCAGGTAGTCCGCAACGTCGACCTCAAGATCTCTCGCGGCGAGGTTGTGGGGCTGCTGGGGCCGAACGGCGCCGGCAAGACCACCTGCTTCTACATGATCGTGGGACTGGTGCCGCCGGAGACCGGCCGCGTGCTGGTGGACGAAACCGACATCACCCGGCTGCCCATGTATCTGCGTGCGCGCAACTACGGCATCAGCTACCTGCCCCAGGAGCCTTCGGTCTTCCGCAAGCTCACGGTGGAGGAAAATATCCTGGCCGTACTGGAAGCCCAGCCGCTGGGCAACCGGGAGCGCCGCACCCGGGCCGAGCGGCTGATCAATCAGTTGAACCTGGGCCACATCCGCACCACGCTCGGCTACGCGCTCTCCGGCGGCGAACGGCGGCGCGTGGAGATTGCCCGCTCGCTCTGCATCCAGCCCAGCTTCATCCTGCTCGACGAGCCCTTCAGCGGCATCGATCCCATTGCGGTTCTGGAACTGCAGAAGATCATCTTCGACCTCAAGGCCAGCGGCATCGGCATTCTCATCACCGACCACAACGTGCGCGAGACGCTCAGCGTAACCGACCGCGCCTACATTATCGCCGAGGGCAAGATCATCTTTGCCGGAACGCCGCATGAGCTGGGCAACAACGTGGACGTGCGCCGCCTGTACCTGGGCGAGGGCTTCTCGCTGGGCTGATGCGGTTTCGCTGCCGTTTTTGACGCGCCCAGGAGCTGCCGCGGCGCGGCTCTGAGTTGCACGGCAACTTCCACTTCCCGTTGTCAATCCCTAATACGGTCTAATCCAAAGGGGTGATTCCGGTCCGAGATTCCCGAATCGACGATTGCCCAATCCGGAACCACTGTCTTGAAACAGGGCAATTTGCCCTTTAGCCTATTTCTCGTGCGATTACACTTGAAGTGAGTCCAAACAGGGAACGAGTTCCATTTATGGCGCTGCTGCAACCTAAATTGAACCTGAAAGTGTCGCAACGCCAGGTCCTGACTCCGGGCCTGATGCAGATGGTGAGCGTTCTTGCACTGAATAAGCTCGAACTGAAGGAGATGATCGATGCCGAGATGGTGGAAAACCCCGTCCTGGAGGAGATTGATGAATCGGTTCCGATGCTGGATGAGGTCGCAGGCCGCGAGGAACGGCTCGAGCGAAGTGTCGAGGAGCCACCGGCTCCGCCCAAGGATTCTTTTGAAGAGATCGACTTCGGATCTTACTTCAAGGACTACCTCGATCCCGGCTATCGCACGCAGCCGGAGTATGAGGAGAGCGAAAAGCCCTCGTTTGAAAACTTTCTCTCCCAGCCTACGACTCTGTCCGATCACCTGGCGTGGCAACTGGGAGCTCTGAGCCTGGAACCCCGGCTGCGCGAGGCGGCCGAATATGTAATCGGCAATCTGGACGAGGATGGCTACCTGGCAGCCGGCGAGGAAGAACTGGCCGAAGCCTTCAGCCAGTTCCAGCAGAGCGGGAACCCTCAGAACCAGGCCCCGCAGCCCAGCGAACAAGAAAATATTTCTGACATTGAAATCCTGCGGCGCGGCATCGACCTGGTGCAGCATCTTGACCCCGCCGGCGTGGGAGCGCGCGACCTGCGCGAGTGCCTGCTGATCCAGATCGCGGCCCAGCAGTTGGAGCTTGCTCACGTCTACGCCATCAAGACATCCGAGCCTGAAGAAGACCCGCATCGCGCCTTCCGCGCCGAGGCCGAGGCGCAGCTCGAAGAGCGGAAGCGCAGCATGGTGGTTGCTGCCCTGATTGTGGACAAGCACTTGTCTCTGCTGCAAAAGCGGGACGTAAAAGACCTGGCGCGCGCGGCCCAGGTGAGCCCCGCGGAGGCCGACGCCGGAATCGAATTCATCCGTACCCTCGACCCGCGGCCCGGACGCCTGTACAACCGCGAGCAGACGCGCCTGATCGAACCCGATGTGGTCTTCATCAAGCGCGGCGGCGAGTGGGTGGTCTCAATGAATGAAGAAGACCTGCCCAGCCTGCGCCTCAGCAGCCGCTACCGCCGCATGCTGGTGGCCGAAAGCACCGACAAAGAGGTCAAGGACTACGTCAAGGAGCGCTTCCGCTCCGCCATGCAGCTGATGCGCAACATCGCCCAGCGCAAGAGCACCATCCTGCGCACCTGCGAAGTGATTGTCCGCCGCCAGCAGGACTTTCTGGAACAGGGCGTCGAAGCCCTGCGGCCCATGATGATCAAGGAAGTGGCCGAGGAGATCGGCGTTCATCCCTCCACAGTGAGCCGCGCCGTGGCTAACAAATATGCGCACACCCCACAGGGCGTCATTGAGCTGCGCTACTTCTTTACCGAGGGCTCCAACGGTCCCGAGGGCGCGGACACGCCCCTGCCGGTACTCAAGCGCAAGGTGCGCAAGCTCATCGAGGAGGAAGACGCCAGCCATCCTCTGACCGATGACCAGCTCACCGCGATGTTGCAGGCCCAGGGCATCCAACTGACCCGCCGCACCGTGGCCAAGTACCGCGAGGACATGAATATTCCCTCCACCCACCAGCGCCGCCGCCGCGACGCGTAGCATTCGGGCGCAGTGGTCAGCGCGATCCCGCGGGTGTAAAAAGGTTCGGAGGTTCTAAGCCAATGGAAATCTTCCAGCAGATACCGCCGGACGTGATCAAGATCGTTCTGGTTCTCTTCCTGTCGTTCCTGATCGGGCTGGAGCGGGAAGAGCGCAAGGCCACTGGCGCGGCTTATTCCTTCGGCGGAGTGCGCACCTTCCCGCTGATTGGCCTCATCGGCTTTTCCACGGCGCTGATTTCAGGGCCGCAGATGCTGCCGCTGGCAATCGGCTTCCTGGTCGTCGCCGGCTTTCTGCTCCTGTCTTACTGGCACAAGATTTCCACCTCCCAGACCGCCGGCGTCACCACGGAGATGTCCGGCCTGGCCACGTTTCTGGTGGGGGCCCTGGCCTGTTACGGGCACTTGTGGAGTGCCACCGCGCTTGGCGTTGCCAGCCTGCTGCTGCTGGACCTGAAGGCCGCACTTGAGAAGCTGGCCGTGCGCATCGCTCCCAACGAGATTCTTACCTTTGCCAAATTTCTTCTCCTGAGCGCAGTGATTCTGCCCATCCTGCCCAATCAGGAATTCGGCCAGTTCCACCTGAACCCCTTCAAGACCTGGCTGGTGGTGGTGGCCATCAGCGCCATCTCCTACGCCAGTTACGTACTACAGAAGATGACCAAGGGCCAGGGCGGCATCGTATTGGCGGCATTGCTGGGCGGCGCTTATTCCTCCACGGCCACCACCCTTGTGCTGGCGCGGCGGGCAAAGCGCGAGTTGCGTCCCCACCTCTTTGCCGGCGGCATCCTGATCGCCTCCGGCGTCATGTACCTGCGGCTGATCGCGCTTCTGGCTCTGTTCAACCTGCAACTGCTGTTCATGCTCTGGGTGCCTTTCCTGTCCCTGGCCGTGGTCACCGTCGGCGGCGGCTGGCTCTGGACGCGCCGCGCAGACAAAAACTCGCAGGAAGTGCAGCGGGAGTCGGAGCCGAAAAATCCTCTCGAACTGACAACGGCGTTCCTGTTTGCCGCGCTGTTTCTGGCCATGCTGATCGTCACCCAGTTGGCCGTCACCTATCTCGGCAAAGGCGGCGTGGACACTCTGGCCGCCATCATGGGCGTCAGCGATGTGGACCCGTTCATCATGGGACTGACCCAGGCCGCGGGCAAGCTTACGCCTTTGAATGTAGCCGCCGGCGCCATCCTGATTGCCGCCGCCAGCAACAACATCGCGAAAGGGATTTACGCCTACAGCCTTGCCGACCGCAAAACCGGCCGGCAAAGCCTGCTGTTCCTGGCAGCCCTGGCCGCCTCCGGCCTAGTTCCCTTGTTCTGGCTGGGTTGGTAAACGGCAGGCGTGCCGGGTATTCATGTTCCATCAAGTAGAGAATGAGCCCCAGTCTCAAGTGCGAGACCGGGAGCATCCATTTCAGTGCCAAGACTGGCATTTAGGATTAAAGAGTGCAGACCATACGAGTAGAGACACCTTCGGCGAAGTACGACGTATTTACGGGCAGCGGGCTGATTGAGACGCTGGCCCCGCGCATCGAGCGGGCTGTGGGCAAGCTGCCGCGGCGGGTTTTTGTGCTGACTTCGGCCCCCATCTGGGCATTGTGGGGGCATTGCATGCAGCAGTCCTTTGGGGACGCGCCTGTGGTTCTGTTTCTGGAGCCCGGCGAGAAGCACAAGACCATGGCCAGCGTGGACAAGCTGCTGCGCCAGATGGCGCGCGCGGGCACCGATCGCGGCAGCCTGCTGATTGCCTTTGGCGGCGGCATTGTGGGCGACGTGGGCGGCTTTCTGGCCGCCATTTACATGCGCGGCATCTCCTATGTGCAGGTGCCCACCACCTTTCTGGCGCAAGTCGATTCCAGCGTAGGCGGCAAGGTGGGCGTGAACCTGCCCGAGGGCAAGAATCTCGTCGGCAACTTCCATCATCCGCGCGCGGTGTTTGCCGATATCGCGGTGCTGGGAACGCTGCCCGAACGCGAGCTCAAGGCCGGCTTGATGGAGAGCGTGAAGGCCGGCATCATCCGCGACCGCGCGCTGCTGCGCTTTATGGAAGAGCACGCCGACCAGGTGCTGGCGCGCGACGCCAAGGCCCTTGAAAAGGTGATCGCCGCCTCCATCCGCATGAAGGCCGGGGTGGTGAACCGCGACGAGCGCGAAAACGGCCTGCGCATGATTCTGAACCTGGGGCATACGGTGGGCCACGCCCTGGAGCAGTCCACAGGCTACAAGGTCCTGCTGCACGGCGAGGCGGTGGGCTGGGGCATGATCGCCGCGCTCCATCTCGCCCGCCAGCGCGGCACCATCTCCGTATCCCAGTTCGCCCGGCTTGAGAAAGCGATTCAACTCTACGGCCCGCTGCCGCCCTTGAAGCTGCGCCTGGAAAAGGTTGTGGCGGCCACCGGCGGCGACAAGAAGAACGTAGGCGGAGTGAAGCGCTTCGTGCTGCCCGTGGGCATTGGCGATGCGGGCGTGGTGGAAGACGTGACGCCTTCCGAACTCGACGCCGCGGTGCGCTACATGCTGGCGCAGGCCGGGGCGACGCGCGTTTAGGGCTACAGCAGCAATTCGAAGATTCCTGAGGAAGCATCTGCTCAGAGAGGATGCCCCGGCTGCTCGGCAGTGATTGCGCCCAGTTATCAGACGAGTCCGCATCCGGCTAGTCACTCTGAGGCGGTCTGGGATCGGCATAGACTGAAGAAGCTCAGGATTCTCCGCACACTCCCCCTCATGTGCCGGATTGTATACATTGTTCTGGTGCTGGCTGCACTCTCGGGTAATTCAGCCAACGGTTCGCCGGTTCGTCCGGTGAAGACGCACAGGACTGCCTCGGCCGCATCGGTCTCCCACTCCCTGTATAAGAAGGCTCCTCACGGTACGCCCAAAGAGGTTGGGCGCGCAGCCGGCATGAAGATTCGCCGCGAGCTGGCGCACCGCCCAGTGAAAGCCGCAACGCCGCACAGACCGTCGCGCGTAAAGCCGCTTCCATCCCCGCAGGACAGCGAAAACCAAACCGAACAAGCTGCAATCAGACCAGCGGCGAACAAGGCCGCTACGCTGCGCAGAACCCGCCTGGTAGCCACTCCGCCCATGCGCGGGTCGTATGTCTCTCTGGAGCGGCAAAACGAAAAACTGGAGGCGGAGGGCCTGGAGCGGATCGAGGATGAAACCGATCTTTCCGGCCGCATCGCCCACAAGCTGCTGGTGCCGTTGCCGGCCTCGGCGGCGCTCGCCGTCAACGGCAACCTGCCTGAGAACCACCGCTACTGCCGGCCCTGGACGGCGCGCTTTCTTGCCGACCTGGCGCGTATCCATGCGGCCCAGTTCCACCGGCCGCTTGAAGTCAGCTCGGCGGTGCGCACCGTGGAGTACCAGAAGCGGCTGCTGGAGACCAACGGCAATGCAGCGCCGGCCGAGGGCGACGTGGTAAGCCCGCATCTGACCGGAGCCACTATCGACATTGCCAAGCAGGGGCTGAGCCGCCAGGAGTTAGGCTGGATGCGGCGCTGGCTGCTGCCTCTGGAAGCCGCCGGCAAGATCGACGTGGAGGAGGAGTTCCAGCAATCCTGCTTCCACATCACGGTTTATAAAAACTACCTGCTGGCCAAGCCGGCAAACCGGACCAGCCAGGCAAAGTCCGTACAGCCGAAGACGGAAACCAGCCCGTCAGGGCGTCACCGGACCCGGCAATCCACATCGCCGTCCGAGCAAGCCATGGCTTCCGCGCCAACTTCGCAAGGACTGTAACTCCTCGACTACCCGTTCCCGGCGAACATTTGAAATTGTCTATTCCATTTGCGCCATTCAAGGGTACAATCGCGGGCAAAGCCGAAAGAGGCTTAAAACGTTTTCCGAAATCATGTAGCTTGTTCTTCAGCATGCAGGGCCGTCGCTCCTTACCACCCCAGCGACGAAGACCTGTCGCCGGGGGGCCGGACTTAGGGTCGCGGCGGCTTGAGTGCATTGGTTTCGGAATGCTGCATTTCAGAAAACGAACGCGCGAAAGGCGGAATCATGAGCGATCCTGAAGTTCAATCTGTGGCAACCCCCGGAGGCGCCGGCTTGTCGCAGTTGCAGCGCATTTCCAACATGTTTCTGGAGCCGTCAAAGACCTTTGAAGACATCAAGCTCGGCAACAAGAGCTGGTGGCTGCCGTTCCTGCTGTTTGTGGTGATTGGCACCGGACTCTGGGCCTCGGTAACCGTCAAGGTTGGCTGGGATCAGGTTGCGGCCAATAGTATCCAGATGAGCCCCAAGCAGGCGGAGCGGATTGAAGCGCTGACGCCGGAGCAGCAGGCAACTCAAAAGAGGATCTCCGCCATTGCCCAAAAATGGATCTGGGCCCTGGCGCCGGTTGGGGTGGTGCTGATGAACCTGATCGCCGCGGCCATTCTTCTGGGCACCATCAACTTCGGCTTTGGCGGACGGGCGACCTTCGGAAATATCTTCGCCGTCAGTTGGTATGCGGGATTGCCAGGCCTTATCAAGCTGGGCCTGGGCGCAGCGGGGCTGTGGGCCGGCCTGGCTCCGGAAGCGTTTCTGCCGCAGAATCCCGCCGGAACCAATCTGGGGTTTTACCTCACCCCGCCGGACATATCGATAGGACTTTGGTCTTTGTACTCTGCCTTCGACATCCTCACCATCTGGACCCTGGTTCTGTTCTCGATCGGCCTGGCCAAGGTGGCGGGAACCAAGACCTCAATCGGCTTCTATGCCGTGTTCGGCTGGTGGGTATTCTCTCTGTTGATCGGCGTAGGCATGGCGGCCATCAACAGCTGAGTCCGCAATCCAGACTTAGAATCGCACAACGCACAAAAACCAACAGCGCAAGTCCTCTGAGGATTTGCGCTGTTGGTTTTTGTGCATTGAAAAGCTTGAAGCTGAAAGCTGCCTTACTCCGTCCAGCGGCGCATGATCAGCGTGGCGTTGATGCCGCCAAAGCCAAACGAATTCGACAGGGCAATATCGAAGCTATGATCGATAGCCTTGTTGGGAACGTAGTCCAGCTTGCACTCCGGATCGATATTTTCCAGATTGATGGTCGGCGGAATCTGCTGGTTGACCAGCGCCAGCACGGAGATTCCAGCCTCCAGCCCGCCGGCGCCGCCCAACAGGTGGCCGGTCATGGACTTGGTGCCGCTGATCTTGAGCTTGTGGCTGAGGGCGTGCTCGCCAAACACCAGTTCAATCGCTCGCGACTCATTGCCGTCGCCGGCCGGCGTGGAGGTGGCGTGCGCATTCACGTAGCCGACTTCTTCCGGCTGAATGCCCGCGTCTTTGAGTGCCGCCCGCATGGCCCGCTGCGCGCCCGCGCCTTCAGGCGCGATGCCCGTCATGTGATAGGCGTCGGCGCTCATGCCGTAGCCAATGACCTCGGCCAGAATCTTTGCGCCGCGGGCTTTGGCAAACTCCAGTTCCTCAAGAATAAGAATGCCGGCGCCCTCGCCAATCACAAATCCGTCGCGGTCCCGGTCAAAGGGGCGGCTGGCGCGGGTGGGTTCGTCGTTGCGCGTAGAGAGCGCGCGCATGGCGGCAAAACCGCCCACGGAAAGCGCTGTGACGGAGGCCTCTGCGCCGCCGGCAATCATCACATCCGCATCGCCGTGCATGATCATGCGCACCGAGTCGCCAATGGAGTTGGCGCTGGTGGCGCAGGCCGTGGCCGTGGCTGAAATCGGCCCCTTGGCTCCGTAGCGGATGCTGATCTGCCCGGCTGCCATGTTGACGATCACCGCGGGAATGAAGAAGGGTGAGATCTTGCGCGGGCCGCCTGCCAGCAGGTTGGAGTGCTCGCGCTCGATGATCTCAAAACCGCCAATGCCGGAGCCGATGAAGACGCCGACCCGGTCGGCAATCTCCTCGGTAATCTGCAGGCCCGATTGGGCCATCGCTTCCTGCACTGCGGCAAACGCAAAATGGATGAACCGCCCCATCTTGCGCGACTCTTTTTTGTCCACGAAGTCCAGCGGGTCAAAGTTCTTGACCTCGGCGGCAAAGGTGACCGGGAAGCCGGTGGTATCGAAGCCATGAATGGGCCCCATACCGCTGGCGCCGGCCAGTAGCTGCCGCCACACCTCGGGAGCGGTGTTGCCCACACCGCACACCAGCCCCAGGCCGGTGATGACGACTCGGCGGCTCAAGGGCTACTTGCCGCCTTTCGTGTTCTTCTCGTTCTTTTCGATGTAGTCGACCGCATCCTTCACGGTCTTGATCTTCTCGGCGTCTTCGTCCGGAATCTCCAGGTCGAAGGCCTCTTCGAACTGCATTACCAGTTCAACCACGTCCAGGGAATCCGCGCCCAGGTCTTCCTGGAAGCTGGCGCCGGGGGTCACTTCGGCTTCATCCACCTGCAACTGCTCGACAATGATCTGCTTGACTTTCTCTTCAACGGCCATGCGTGCTTCTCCTCGTTTGTTTCAGAAACTTGTGCGTCATTCCGGGGCTGAAGTTCAATCCGGCTCCGCTTGCTTACGATACTGGTCCACGGCAAGGAAACACAACCACCGCACATAAAAAAATGCGCATGGCCCCGAAACTCCAAGTCTACCGGGCGGGATTGGGTGTGTAAAGGCGGGAACAGAGATCGGAGACCGGGGGTAACAGATGAGGGAATGGGGAACAGGGAACAGCGGACAGAAAAGCCGCGGAATTTGCCGGAAAATGCACAGCCTGAAGGCGTACATTAGGCGAAGAGGGATTTCGGAAACGGAAAGGCGTGTTTCATGACATTAAATCTCCAACTCATTGTTTTGGTTTCAGTCATCGTTGGTTTGATTACGTGTCTCCTCACTCTCTGGCGAAGTCGCATCGCGACGAGCGCAGCAAGCCGCCAATTTGCGGAAACAAAAGCTGCGCTTGGGATAGCTACCGCCGATTATGAGGCTCGCCAGGGGGAACTCCGTAAACAAATCGGCGAGGCTCGCGAGCGCGAGGATGAGGCAAAAGCGAGGGTGGTGGAAACAGAGACGAGATACAACGAGCTGACTTCTGAATTGAAGACTGCCTTAGAGGAAAAAGGAAGATTTCAAAACGAGGCTACTCGCGTTGAGGAAGTCAAAGCGGCGGTCGTCGAGAGAGAAACTGAGATTCGTTCGTTGAATGCTCAAATCACGGATCTTGCAAGGACGAAAACAGAGGCGCTTAAAGATGCTGAGGCTGCAGACCAACGTGCGACTGAGATGATCGCGAAAGAACGGGAGGCCCAAGGAGAGATTGTCAAGGCCAAGGACGAACAGATCAAGAAGCTAAATGAATTCATTGAGCAGGCGCGAGGAGTGCTGACAACCGAATTCAAGGCGCTGTCAGCCGATGCCCTCAAGGACGCAACAGCGCAACTCGTTAGGACCGCAGATAGCCTCATCGAAAAGCATGGGGAGAGAACGACCGCGGATGTTAAGTTGCACCAAGAGCACATCGAAACGATGCTCAAGCCCGTCGAAGAAACCATAAAACGACTCGACAAGCATGTCGAGGACAGCGATCTTGCCAGAACGAGGGCGGAAGCCCTCCTCGACGACCAAGTCAAACGCCTAGCTGGGGCCAGCGAATCACTTACGAACGCCTTACGTAAGCCCGTAGTCCGAGGGAGTTGGGGGCAGATGACGCTTGAAAACGCGCTTGAAAATGCTGGCCTAGAACCAGAGATCGACTTTATTGTTCAGCACTACACCGACGCAGAGGATGGTCAACAACGAACCGACGCTATCATTAACTTGCCAAAAGGCAGGAAGCTGATCATCGATAGCAAGAACCTGATGGAGTCGTACATCGCGCTTGCAAACGCCACTGACGAAAAACAGAAAGCTGTTCTTGCTGAGGTACATGCAAAGTCCCTGAAACGGCACATTAAAGCTCTGTCGTCGAAGGAGTATTGGCGGCGATATGAGGGGCTAGATTGCGTCATCCTCTTTGTCCCGCACGACGGGATGTACCATGCTGCTATTCAAGACGAAGCTGAATTGATTCGCGAAGCTTGTGAAAAGCGCGTATTCATTTCCAACCCGATGAGCCTAATTCCTCTTCTTAAGGCCATTCGCTACGTGCTCGATCAAGAGCGGCTCAATAAGAATGCAGAGGAAATCAAGAACGTTGGGACTGAACTTTATGCCGAAGTGACACGATTTGCCGGGAATATGTCAACAATTGGCGACCGGCTCCAGTCGACCGTTAGGGCATACAATGACGCAATTCCAGGATTAGATCGGTTCATTGTTTCCAAATCTCGGAAGCTCAAGCAACTAGGGTCAGGAAAAGGGGCTGAGGCGGAGCTTCCTGAGCCGATTGACCTCGAGCCAAGATCATTTTCATCACGCGAACTCAGGGCCTCGAACCACATTCTTATCGAGGATAATGGCGAATCCGAGTAGATCCTAACTCGCCACCTCTGCGAACGCCGCCCGCAGCCGCTTCCACGTAGTCGGCAAATCTTCCGGCAGAACGCGGGTCTGGGCCACGGTGGTCATGAAGTTGGTGTCGCCGAGCCAGCGCGGCATGGCGTGCAGGTGCAGGTGTTCGGCAACGCCGGCGCCGCCGGCCTGCCCCAGGTTCATTCCAAAATTGAAGCCGTGGGGGCGGTACAGGCGCTCAAGCGCCTTCTCGGTGAGCTGGGCCAGATCCATCAGTTCGTGAGCCGCCTCAACGGGCAGCTTGGCCAGCCGGTCCAGGTGGGCATAGGGCATCGCCATCACGTGGCCTGAGGTGTAAGGAAACGCGTTGAGGCAGATGAAGCAATGCTTGCCGCGCAGGATGAGGCCGCCTGCGGCTTCGGCCTGCTCCGCGCTCATTCCATGGGCAATGGCGTAATCGATCGAGGCCATCAGGTTGCAGAAAACACAGCCCAGGTCGCCGGGCCAATCGGCCAGGGCAGCCGGAACGCCGGGGCGGGCAGCGCCATCCGCCGCGGTGATGTAGGCAAAGCGCCAGGGTGTCCAGAGTTGATCCATAAAAGGTGTCCGCCGGGATAAGTATAGAGGGTCATTGGCGATGCGGCGCGCTGCCGGCGAGAATTCACCGCTGCCGGGCTGGTTGCGGCACGCTGCTGAATTGACCTGAGTTGCCGCGGTTGCTACACTTGAGAGCGTAGCTTGCTGCGCAGATTCCAGCAGCGAGTTGCGGCCGCCCTCCAGCAAGCCGTTGCCTGCCGGGTGTTTCCCACGGAGACCAGTCGCTCTACTCCAGCGCAACAGGCTGGCAGGGCTGTCCCTCGTGAAAACACTGCGTCATGTCACATGGTTCGCGCCAGAGACACGGTCACAAGGCTTCTCCGCCGGCGGCAATCGCGGCATGAGAGCCACTCCCAGCGGCAAGACCTATTTCGTCGCAGGAGCAAAGAATTCCGGAGCTGGCAGTGATGGCAAACGTCCTCAATCCCGAAACCGAGAGTATAACCCTGAACACCGAATTGGAAACCCCAACCCTTGAACCTGCGACGGAGCTTGTGCAGCCGCCGTGTGAATCCACGTCCAACCCAGAGACCGCAGCAGTTGTTGAAGTACCCGCGCTGGACGCCGATGCCCTAACCGAGCCTGTAGCCGAGGCCGCCCCTGTGGAAGAAGCCGCGATAGCGGAAGCCGCAGTGGAGGCAGCGCCTGTAGCCGAAGCCGTAGCCGTGGCCGAACCTGTGGTGGAAGCCGCAGCAGAGACCGCGCCTGTGGCCGAGCCCGTAGCGGAAGTCGCCCCACAGCCCGAGCCCGCAGCCCAAGCTGAGCCTGTTGCCGCGGCGCCGGCGCACGAAAAGGCGCATGAGCACGGACTTGAGTCCATGGATGACTTCTCTGCCGCTTTGGCGGCGTTTGAACGGGAGCAGGCCGCAGAAGCCGCTGCCGTTGAAGCCTACGGCGACAAGATTGTCTCCGGCACCGTGCTCAAGCAGACGGAAAAGCACCTGATGGTCGATGTAGGCCTGAAGTCCGAGGGCATGGTGCCCCTGGAGCAGGTTCTGGACCACACCGGTGCAGTCAAGTTCCAGCCCGGCGACGTCATCGAAGTGGTGATTGAGCGCGAGGAGCCGGAAGGCGGTTACCTGGTCAGCTACGAGCGGGCACAGCGCCTGCGCGTTTGGGACGTGATCGAGAAGGCGGCGGCCGACAAGACCCCCGTCATGGGCACCGTGGTGAGCCGCGTCAAGGGCGGTCTGACCGTGGATATCGGGCTCAAGGCATTTTTGCCGGGCTCGCAGCTTGAGATTCGGCCGGTACGCAATCTGGACGGCTATCTCGGCCAGCAGATTGAAGTGCGGGTCATCAAGCTGAACAAGAAGCGCGGCAACGTGGTAGTGAGCCGCAAGGAAATCCTGGAAGAAGAACAGACCGTCAAGCGCTCCACCACGCTGGAGCAGTTGGGCGAGGGCGCCGTGCTCACCGGCACGGTGAAGAACCTGACCGACTACGGCGCGTTCGTCGACCTGGGCGGCATCGATGGCCTGCTGCACATTACCGACATGAGCTGGGGCCGTTTGACGCACCCCCGCGACCTGGTCAATGTGGGCGACGAGATCCAGGTCAAGGTTCTCAAGTTCGACAAGGACAAGCAGCGGGTTTCGCTGGGCTTCAAGCAGTTGACGCCCGACCCGTGGCTCGATGCCACCGAGCGCTACCCGGTGGGCGCGCACGTTCATGGCCGCGTTCTGTCGGTCACCGACTACGGTGCGTTCGTTGAGCTGGAACAGGGCATCGAAGGCCTGGTTCACCTCTCTGAGATGACCTGGTCCAAGCGCCTCAAGCATCCCTCCAAGCTGGTCAAGCCGGGCGATGAAGTCGAGACCGTTGTGCTGAGCGTGAATCCGGCCGACCGCCGCATTTCGCTGGGCATGAAGCAGTTGCTCGACAACCCCTGGGAGAACCTGACCGAGAAGTATCCGGCCGGGACCGTGGTCGAAGGCCGCGTCCGCAACCTCACCGACTTTGGCGCCTTCATTGAAATCGAAGACGGCATCGACGGCCTGGTGCACGTCTCCAACCTGAGCTGGACCAAGCGCGTCAAGCACCCCTCTGAGATCGTCAAGAAGGGCGAAAAGGTGAAGGCAGTCGTTCTCGGCGTCGAGCCGCAGAACCGCCGCCTCAGCTTGGGCATCAAGCAGTTGCAGCCCGACGTGTGGGAGAGCTTCTTTGCCGCGCATCGCGTAGGCGATGTGGTTCACGGCAAGGTTCTGCGCACGGCGCAGTTCGGCGCATTTGTCGAGATCGCGGAGGGCGTGGAAGGTTTGTGCCACATCTCCGAGGCCGGCGACGAAGGCGGCGGACCGTCCAAGCTGGAAACCGGCCTGGAGCACGAGTTCAAGATCATCAAGATCAACGTGGAAGAGAAAAAGGTAGGCTTGAGCCTGCGCGCAGTCAATGGCCAGGAAGCCAGCCGCGCACAGGTCGAGAGCTACAAGACGGAAGGCCACAAGCATCCCGTCTCCAGCTCCACCACGACCCTTGGCGACCTGATCAACTGGAAGAGCGAGCGCTAAGAAAAACAGTGATCAGTGGTCAGTGACCAGTGATCAGTACGCACAACGGCCACCCGCAAGGGTGGCCGTTTTGTTTGGGGGGCGTTGCTGCTACGCGCTGCGCCGTTCGATCTGCACCTGGCTGGGCGTCACGGCTTGCTCTTCAAACACGATCAGCGTGTTCTCCGCGCGCAGCCAGTTCTTGGGCAGGTGGTAGTACTGCTGGGTCGGCTTGCCGTCGGTTCCGGGGCTTGCGATGAGCCAGTGGCGGCCCACGCCGTGGCCGTTCAGGAACAGCATTCCCTTGCCCAGGCCCTGGGCGTTGAGACGGAAATCGGCATCCTCCGCCAGCGTCTCCGGAGAAAGATGGAACGCGCTCTTGTACCAGCAGAGGCGATGCGCCGTCTCCAGGGCAGTCTCCGGGCTCGACCACGCAATCGACGCGCTCTCCACAACTCCCGCCTTTTCCCCGGCCAGGAACGGAATCATCTCCCAGCCCTTCAGCGGGGCGCCGTTCAGTTGCACGCCTTCCCAAATGCCCTTGCGCTCAAAGTTCATCGGGCTGTCGATCATCCAGTCGCCCTTGATCATGCCCACCGCGGTGGCCAGAATATCCAGCCGGTGCTTGCCGGGCGCGACATCGGCGAGGCTGAACGCGTGGCGATAGCCGTCGTAGTGCGGCGTGTGGCCATTCATGAAGACGCGCGGATGCGCCGGATCCTCCGGCGTAATCGGGCCGCGGTCTTCCTTCAGCGGAGCCACGCTTTCGCCGGCCAGCTTGCCGTCGAGATAGACGTAGAAGTAGTCGCCGCCGTAGGGAATCAGCAGATCCTGCGTCCCCGCGCTCGCAACGTCAATCGTGGTGCTGTACCAGCAATAATCCGTATGATCCTTGGTCAGAAGCAACTGCTCCGTGGGCTGCTCGGCGCGAATCACCTCGCGGCTGCGCCCGGCGGGCATGGGTTCGCGCCACGCGTGCCATTGCGGAGGCGCAATCTCCACACGGCTCCAGGGCTCAGGCTTCCACTCCGTCTCCATCCGCTGATGAAGATCCTCGGAATCGAAGACCGTCTTCCCCTCCGGATCGATGATCTGCGCGCTCACCGCATGAGCTGTTCCAATGTTGGCGTTCGGCGGGTAGTGCAGGATGAGCACCAGTTCCCTGCCGTTCAGCTTCCATGAAGTACGCTGCGCGCCCTCGGGCGTGACGGTTGCCGTGCGCTCGCCCTTCATCAAATACTCTTCGTGCGCCAGCAGCGTCTTGTGCAGATGGCTGAGATAGACGCCTTTGAAAGTGGCGCGGCCATACTCGTCCAGCGGCGCGTGAAAATCGTAGCTGGTGGTTTGCAGGTACATGCTGGTGCGGGCGAAGTTGGTACCGCCGTGCCACATGTAGTAGTTCCATCCAGCGCCGCCGTTGGCCAGGAAAACCAGAATGGCCAGCGCCAGAACGCGGGGATCGCGATTGCGGTCTTCCGGCCGCGTCTCTCCCCAGATCTCGTACCAGGCCGGATAAAGCTCGGTCCAGAGCAGCGGGTCGTGATTGTTCTTCGCGCGAAAATCCTTGATGCGCTGCGGAGAGATGTCGCCGCCATTCAGCGTCGCGATCGGTCCCTCGGACGCGCCTTCGCACATGGTCGTCGGCACATCGGCAAAGCCCACGCGCCTGGCCAGCGCGGCCATCCATTCCAGGTACTGCTGGCCCTCTGCGCCGTAGCGCGCGGCCACGTTCGCGTATTCGTTTTCAACCTGGACCAGAATCACCGGGCCGCCGCGCGTGGCTAGATGCGGATTGACCTCGACGGCCAGCCGCTCAAAGAATTTTTCCACGCGCTTCAGGTACGGCGTATTCATGGTGCGCATGGTGATGCCCGGCTCGTCGCGCAGGTAAGGCGGAAAGCCGCCAAAGTTCCATTCCGCGCAGCAATACGGTCCAGAGCGCAGAAAGACCTGCAAGCCGCGCTCGCCGCACAGCGCGAGAAAGTGGCCCAGGTCGCGGTCGCCGGAGAAGTCGTAGACATCGCGCGAGGTCTCATGGAAGTTCCAGAAGACATACGCGGCAATGCCGTTGAGGCCGAGTTCCTTGCTGCGGTCCAGCAGCGCCGGCCACATGGCGCGCGTGGAGCGGGCGTAATGCATTTCGCCGGCGATGAGCAGTTCGCGCTTGCCGTGGACCAGAAGCGTGCGGGCATCGAAGCTGACAGCGGCGGAGCTTCCGCCTGCCGCTGCGCCGGAAAATGGATGAGCCCACAGACGCTGCCCGGCGACGACGGCCGCTCCCGCGCCTTTCAAAAATGCACGCCGCGCAAAACCGGTTTGATCCCCACTCATGAATATGCCTCCTATCGATGCGGTTGCCGCGGACGCACATTGAGAGGCTTGCGCGCGCGCGTTTCCGTTGACCGATCATCCTATCAGGCGCGCGGCGAAAAAGCGGTCAGGCGCACGGCAATCGCAGGAACGGCGCTTGCGCGCCGCGCTGGCACAAGCCGTGAGAAAGGCCGGGAAAACGCGGTTGGCCCGACACGCTAAAAAGCAGCGATTTTTTAATTCAACAAAGGCCTTTTTGAGGCAAAAGGGGCATTTAGGGCTAAAAAAGGGCCAAAATCGAGGGTTTGTCGTTACTGATTGGTTAATAGGATGAAATTGCAAGTCATTCATTACAATGCATTTATTTGAAATGCCAGAGTGAAAAAGTGGAAAAAAAGGGGGGGGTGGGGTACAGCGTTTTCAACCTCCTTTTTACCCATTGCCGAGATCTGGAAGCACACTCCATTGCCTCTTCAGTATGCGGCAAGGGAAGGTAATTATCTGCAAATGGCAGGGAACAGGGAACAGAAAGACTCGCGGGGTTGGGTTCGTGGTTTCCCACCCATTTCACGATGAAACTGTGAAATGGATGGGGAACGAATGTCTATGGGCTTGTCGAGACTGGGGAAGGCCGAATGGCCCTGCGGTCAGGCGGCTTGCTGCGGGGCGCGCGAGGCCAGGACATAGACGATGCCCAGCGCGGCGAGGATGCTGAGAAGCGCGAAGAGAAAGGCGCTGGAGTAGCCGAAGAGCCCGATGACCGCGCCGGCGGTGGGACCGACCAGAAAAAAGCTGACGTCGGCAAAGGCGGTGAAGACGCCCAGCGCGGTGCCGCGATTGTTTTCCGTGACGCGGTTGACCGCTTCCACGCCCAGCGCGGGAAAGACCAGCGAGAAGCCCAGGCCGGCCAGGGAAGCGCCGGCGAACGCCACCCACGGAGAGGGCGCGCCCCACAAGATAATCATGCTGAGCGACTCCACCACCAGGCAGCCCTTGGCCACCGGATAGCCGCCGAAGCGGCTGATGGCTTGAATGAAGAACAGCCGGGCCACAATGAAGGACACGCCAAACCCGGTGAGGCACAGGGCTGCTCCGCCCCAGTGGCGGCTGGCGTAAAAAAGCGTGACAAAGGTGACCAGCACGCTGTAACCCACGCTGCCCAGCGCCAGGCCCATGCCGTGCGGAGCGACGCGGCCCAGCACATGGCTGAAGGGAAGATGCTCGCCGGGCGTAATGGGAACCGGGCTTTTGCGCGCGGCCAGAACCAGGCTGACGGCGCCGACGACGATGGTGAGCATGCCGATCGAGGCCAGGCCCCACTGCTGGTCAAGAACCACGCCCAGCGGCGCGCCCAGGGCCATGGCGCCATAGGTGCTGATGCCGTTGAAGGAGATGACCTTGGCGGTGTGCTCGGGCCCGGCGCTGGTAATGCCCCACAGCGTGGAGCCGGTGGACCCGAGGCTCTCTCCAATGCCCAGCACCAGGCGGCTGGCAATGAGAGTGGTAAAGCTGAGCCAGTGGATGCCGTGGAGCACGCCCGCGGCCACCAGCAGCCCGCCGCTGACGGTGCAGGCTGCCATGCCCCAGATCACGGAGACCTTGGCCCCGGCGCGGTCAGAGATGCGGCCGGCCCAGGGACGGCTGGCCAGCGTGGAGATGTACTGAATGCTGATGACCAACCCCGCCAAGGTCGCGCTGTAGCCCATCTTGAGGTGGACATACGGCGGCAGAACGGCCAGCGGCAGGCCGATGGACAGGTAGCAGATAAAGGTGAAGTAGACAAAGCTGGCGATGTGCCGCGTACTGCCGCGGTCAATGGCGGACGGTATGCTTTCGTCGATCGACGTGGAAGAACTCATCAAGAAGTGGGAATAGCTCCGGTAATAAAGGGACACTCCAATTCTATTGGATTCTGCGGGTGCGCACACGCTTCCGCCTGGCGTGGATTAGCCGGGCCGTAAGCCGGAGTACACTGGTCGCAACTTAAACAGACATGGAAGGTGGCATATGGAAAGATCAAAGCCCTGGCGAATGAGCGCTGTTTTTTTGCCGGTTGCAATCGCTTTGCTGATGGCGACACTTCAAGTCAAAGCACAAGGTCCCGCAGCCTCTGCTGCCTGTGGGAAAGCGAAAGTGCACATGGCAAATCCGCTGTATCTGACTCTTCCCCAGGTGATCGCCGCCATTGAACCGCCGCAGGGGTGGGTGTTGGACGAGACAAGGAAAAATCCCTTCTATTTGCTTAAAGCCGGCGAGAAGTACGAAAGCGCAAGAACACTGATCTATATCAATATCCAGATGTTGGATGGTCCCTTTCAGAGCGCCGTCGAAAATGACGAAAGGTCTTTCAAAGAGAGTTGCAAGCAATCCAGGATCGAGGACATGGAACAGTTTGAGATTCTGGAACAAGGATGCCAGAGAAAGACTCAAATCTTCCGCTGCGAAAAGCCGCAAGGCGGCTGGGTTGACCTCGCCACCAAAATCTCGATTGACGGGCTGCTCTTGAATGTTGTTCTGTCGGCAGACAACATGGAGGAGATCGCGCGGTACCGGAAGGACTACGAGCATTTGCTCATGCATCTGGCGCTGGTGGCCCGGTGAATCCAGGCTCGAACGCCGTACTATAAATAAGCTGAGTCCATGGGCCTGACCTTTCACATGGAACACTTCGGCTGCAGGGCTGCGCGCCCCGAGGCATCGCCGCCAGGAGGTATCATCCTTCGATGAGCGAGATCGATACAAAGTCGCTTCCTGAAAACGCCTACCTGCCGCTGAAACCCGGCGAGTCCTACACACCCATCGTTCCGGCGGAAGCCAGGCTGCCGGAACTTACCGTGCGCTCCATCTTCTGGGGCGTGGTGTTTTGCGTGGTCTTCTCGGTGGCGTCGGCCTACTCGGGGCTGAAGGTGGGCCAGGGGATGGAGGCGGCCATTCCCATCTCCATTCTGGCCATCGGCCTGGCGCGCATCTACGGGCGGCGCACCAGCCTGCTGGAAAATGTGATCATCACCGGCATTGGCGCGGCCTCAGGCAGCGTGGTGGCCGGCGCCATCTTCACCATTCCCGCGCTCTACATTCTGCATCTCGATCCGCACCCGGTGCAGACCATCTTCATCTGCCTGGCGGGCGGCTGCCTGGGCGTGCTGTTCCTGATTCCGCTGCGTCGCTACTTTGTAAGCGAGATGCACGGCCAACTGCCCTTTCCCGAGGCGACCGCCATCACCGAAGTGCTGGTCACCGGCGAACAGGGCGGCTCGCAGGCCAAGCTGCTGCTGCAGGCAACCGCCATCGCCGGCGTGTACGACTTTTTTGTCACCACGTTTCACGTGTGGAGAGAGTATCTCGACTTCCAGTTTGTGCCGGTGATTCGCACCCTCGCCGTGAAGGGCCGGATGGTGTTCAGCTTTGACGCCATCGGCTTCATCATGGGCCTGGGATATGTGATGGGCCTGCGCAGCGCCATGGTGTTTTGCGCGGGCAGCATTCTTACCAGCTTTGTGCTGGTTCCGACGATCTGGTTCATCGGCAGCCACACGGACATCGCCTTGTATCCGGCCATGATGCCCATCTCCAAAATGACCGCGGTGGAGATCTATCGCAACTATGTGCGCTTTATCGGCGTGGGCGCCATTGCCACGGCCGGCATTATCGGCATTCTCAAATCGCTGCGCGTGGTGGCCGGATCGTTCGGCATCGCGCTGCACGCCTTCCGTCACGGCGAGGCTCCGCATACGGAGCGGACCGACCGCGATATTCCCGTCCTCTCGCTGTTGCTGGGCGTGATTGCCGGCGCCATCTGCGTGGCGATTTTCTTCGGTCGCCTTCAGGTCTCGTGGACGATACTGGCCCTGGGCCTGCTGCTGACCCTGCTGTTCTCGTTCTTCTTCACCTCGGTGGCCGCCAACGCCATCGCCACCACGGCCAACAATCCCGCCTCCGGCATGACCATGCTGACCATCATCATCTCCGCGGTGGTGCTGCTGCGCTTTGGCCTCTCGGGAGACACAGGCATGTTCTTCGTGATGGCGATTGCGGGCATGGTCTGCACCGCCCTGTGCGTCTCAGGCCAGTTCATCACCGACCTGAAGGCCGGCTATTGGCTCGGCTCCACGCCGGCGGCGCAGGAGAAGGTGAAGTTCATCGGCGTGATTGCCGCGGCCATCACCGCCGGGCTGACCATCATCCTGCTGGCCCACGTCTACCAGTTCGGCGAGGCAGCGCCGGGAGACACGCGCCAGATTCTGGCCGCGCCGCAGGCTTCCATCATGAAGGCCCTGGTGGTGGGATTCATGAACAACCAGCCGGTCGCCTATATTCTGTTCGGCATCGGCGCCATGGTGACGATTGTTGTGGAGATGCTGGGCAAGTCTTCCATGGTCTTCGCGCTGGGCATCTACCTGCCGCTGGGGCTGACCTCGCCGGTGCTGGCCGGCGGCATCATGTCGCACCTCATCAACAGGCGTTCAGAAAAAACCGGCGGCGAGCAGGGCGGCAGGATTCGCGAGCGCGGCGTCATCATTGCCTCCGGGCTGATGGCGGGCGGCGCGCTGGGTGGCGTGCTGGGCGCATCGCTGCGGCTGTTCCCCTGGTATCGCGAAGACCTGATCCAGACGCCGTTCTACCTGAACGATCCCATCTCGCAGTCGGTTTCCATCCTGCTGTTTGTGGGCCTCTGTCTTTATGTGTGGATCTATTCCGTGAAAAAGGAGAAGGTGTAAATCATGGACCAGGCAGACAAGTATATTGCTGACGCTGTTTTAGGCATCGACACGCTGTGGGGCGGCGACGTGCTGTGTCCCTCAGGCGTGGGCCGCTTCATTGCCGATAGTTGGTTCTCCGATGAGCCGCTGCCCGCCGCGTACACGCATCCGGCCGCGGCGCGGCTGCGGGAGTGCGGAGGCGTCGCCGGCAAAAGCGTCGATCGCGAAGCCGTGGAAGAGTACCTGCGCGCGGTGGACCTTCCCCAGGCCATCGCCGGACTGCGCAAGGAAGCCCTTGGCATGGGCGCGCTGCGCAAGAACTATCTGAACGGCATGGCGGTTTGCCTGGAGACCATGTGGGACCTGGCGATGGAGGTTCTGGGCAAGGGCGATCCGGTGCCGTACGCCCGCTCCGTCGAGGCCTCGACCGCCAAGCCGCCTGAGCCTTCACAGCCGCAGAAGAAGCGCGAGCGCGTGGCCGAGTTGCTGGGCCGCGCCGGATACGCCTCGTCTGCCGGCGGGTTGCTGGAGGCAGTGGATATCTGGCGCAGCGAGCGCGTGGTTCCCATGGCCAGCGTGCGCGCGCTGGGCCAGGCCGTGATTGCGCATTTTGACAATCTCAGCGCCAAAAACCTGCTGCCGTATCTTCCCCCGGAACTGGCTCGAGTGCCGAGGGCGAATATCGACTTCCTGCCCATCAAAGACGCCTGGTTTTCCGGTTCCATGAACTACCTGGGCCGGGCGCGCAACGCTGACGGCTCTCCGCAGTACGAAGCGACTTACGAGATCAATGCTTCGTTGCAGATGTCGTATCCGGAGTTTGAGCAACTGGTAAGCCACGAGGTTGTGCCGGGGCACGTGACCACATTCGCCTACCTGCAGGACTTGTACGTCCGCGGCAGGGCCGGCTTTGAAGCCACGGTCCTGACCATGAACACACGCGCCGCCACGCTGTTTGAGGGGCTCGCCAACAATGCGATGCTCATCGCCTATGGCGTGACCGAAGTGGACCAGTTGCCGGACGAAGATTTGCAGATCGGCCTGTTGCTGGCCCTGTTGCAGGACGATGCCAAGAATCAGTCGTCGTATCTGACCTGGGGCGAAAAACGGCCGCAGCCGGAAGTGGCGACCGCGCTGCGCCGCGATTTTCTGGTCACCGAAGAACGCGCCGATAAGTTGTCCGGCGCCTGGGGACGGCATCCCCTGCTGGGCCGCATGTATCTTCCGGCCTACCGCTCCGGCACGGAAAAAGTGGCTGAACTGCGGCGCACATTCCCTGCGGACAAGGTGCTTCCGGCGATTTACGGATGCGATGGATTAGTCGATATTCAGACGGTCGATGAGGTTCTGAGAAAATAGAACTGAGAGCATGCCTGGATTTCACGTGGAGCATTTCGGTTGCAGGGCGGCGCGCGCGGATGGCGAGGCGGTAAGCGGCCGCCTGTGCGCCGCCGGGCACAGCCCGCAGCAGTCCACGGAAGCCGATGTGGTCATCGTGAATACCTGCAGCGTCACCGCGGAGGCTGACCGGGCGGCACGCGCCTTTATCCGGCGCACGCACCGGCTGAATCCCGCCGCGCAGATTGTGGTGACCGGTTGCTATGCGCAGCGCGCGCCGGAGGAACTGGCTGGACTGGCCGGCGTGGCCGCCGTGGTGGGCAACAGCCACAAGGCTCTGGCGCCGGAGATCATTCTGGGCCTGACGCGGAATGCGGCCGGCGCGGACCCTGCGCAGATTGTCAGCGTGCAGTCTCTCGTGACCGGCGGCGCGCCCATCTGGGCAGACGACCGCTTTGCCCACTCCTTCATTGAGGAGGTGCAGCTCACGCCCGGCGTGCAAACCCGCCCCAATCTAAAGATCCAGGAAGGCTGCGGAAACCGCTGCACGTTTTGCGTGATTCCCACGACGCGCGGGGCGTCCAAGAGCCTGCCCGCGGCAAACATCCTGCGGCAGGTGGAGGGCTTTGTGGCCGCCGGAGGCAACGAACTGGTGCTTTCCGGAATCAACCTGGGCCGCTGGGGACGGGATCTTGCGGCCTCCATCGCACCGGATAAAGAAGCTCCCGCTCCACGGTCGCTGGCCGCGCTGGTGCGGCAAATTTTCGCCGGCACCGCCCTGCCCCGCCTGCGGCTCAGCTCCATTGAGCCTATGGATTGGGACGCTGAACTCATCGCCCTGATGGCGGAGTTTGGCGGCTCGCAATCGATGGGTTCAGGCCAGAGCAGTGGCCGCCTGGCGCGGCACGCGCATCTGCCGCTGCAGTCGGGCTCGGACGCCGTGCTGCGGCGCATGCACCGCCGTTACCGGCCCTGGCACTACCAGGAAAAAGTGCAGGCGCTGCTCCGGGCTGCCGGGCCGGAGCTGACGCTGGGCGCGGACGTCATGGTGGGCTTTCCGGGCGAGACAGACGCCGAATTTGAGGAGACGCTGGCGCTGGTCCGCGCGCTTCCCTTCGGCTATCTGCACCTGTTTCCGTTTTCGCCCCGGCCGGGAACGCCGGGGTGGGCTTTGCATCTGGCCGCGCCGGTCCCGCCGCCTGTGGTGGAGGAGCGCATGGCCGCCCTCCGCGCACTGGCCGTAGAAAAAAGCGAAACCCACCGCAGGCGCTTCGTGGGCCGCGAGCTGGACGCCATTACGCTGCACACGCCGGCGGCGCTGGCAGGCCGGGGCTGCACGGCCGCGCTGACAGAGAACTTCTTGCCCGTCGAGATCGCCGGCCCGTTGCCCGCCAACCAATTGCTGCGGGTGCGGGTGAGCGGCTTGAACGCCGAAGGGGCGCTGGAGGCTGCGGAAATTATGGTGGCGGTAGCTTAGTACGGAGCGGCGGCAATATCGGTCAGGCCAAAATCGGTTCCCTTGAAGAGCAATTCTTCGCCGGTCTCCCGAGCCAATGCGTAAGCCATGCAATCGCCAAAGTTGAGTTGGGCAGGATGGCGGCCTTTGCCATACCGTACAAATGCCGTCCGCGCCAGGCGCGCCTGCGACTCGGTGAAGGCCACAATTTCAATCCTGATCCGTGCGATCAGAAGGTCGAGATCGCGCACGCCATCCGCGCCCTTGCGCGCCTGCAGGATCATTGAGGCCTCAAGAAAGCCCGCGGATGACATGCGGCAAGCGCCACTGCCAGCCAGGGCGACACCAAAGCGATTTCCCTCCGGCTCCTCAAGCAGAATGGCGACCATTGCGGATGCGTCAACGATCATGAGGGAAGCCCGTTCTCATCCCAGCCCATGATTTCGTCGTCGCTGCGCGTGTCCAGCACGGGCAGAGAAGCACAATGCCTGCCGATGGCCCGGATATCTTCAAGCAGACCAGCCGTATCCTGGCGCTTGCGCTCTTCCCGCGCCAGCCTCTCGCGCACGGCCACCATCACAGCCACAGTAATCGTCTCCCCGGTGGTGGCGGCAAGCTCACGGACCAGGCGGTCGGCTTCCGGATCTTTGATGCTCAGAGGCATGGTACTTGTCCTCCTGTTTGTCTACCTATATATACAATAACACAAAGACAAATACGGTCATTTAACGAGCAAGGTACTGAAGGCAGGGCTATTTCCAGGGCGCGATTCCCGCTATGGACCCCTCTGCATTCAGTTGCCGCTCATGTGGGCACACGTGCTCTTCGAGTCCCGGATAAGTCCTTGCTTCAGTCAAGCCTAGCCAATGCTATACTTAGCGTGCGTTCGTGCGTCCGCGGCGATTCGGGAACACCCCGAAGGCGGACAACAGCGACATTTGGAGGAGCATCATCGCACTCGACAAACGTTCGGCTAAGTCCTTTATCCGCATCAACGATAGAATTCGCGCGCGCGAAATCCGCGTGATCGACGAAAACGGCGAACAGATGGGCATCCTGCCGCCCTTTGAGGCGCTCAAGATAGCGCGTGAGCGCGGCCTTGATTTGGTGGAGGTATCGCCCAACGCGGTTCCCCCCGTCTGCCGCATCCAGGATTACGGCCGCTTCCTCTACGAGAAGGAAAAGAGCGAACGCGCCGCCAAAAAGAAGCAGAAGATCATCGTGGTCAAGGAGGTCAAGTTCTCCGTGACCGTGGACGAGCACGACTACCAGACCAAGAAGAATCAGGCGGTTCGCTTCCTCGTCGGCGGCGACAAGGTGAAGGCCAGCCTGCGCTTCCGCGGCCGCCAGATGGCCCACCGCGACCTGGGCTACGCCATCATCAACAAGCTCATCCAGGACATTGGCGATGCCGGCATTGTGGAGTTCATGCCGCGCATGGAAGGAACCATTCTGCACGCCATTATTGCGCCGTCGAAAAAGCAGGAAGCGCCCAAGCCCAAGGCTGCAGAGCCGGCGGCCGCGCCCAAGCCATCCGCACCCGCCCCCGCGCCGGCGCCCCAGGCGTAGCAAGGCTCGATTCCAGCACCACGCACGCAGGCCGCCCCACCGGGGCGGCCTGCTTTTTTCTGAGCTGGGTATCTGCTTGGCTTACCTTGCCACAATTTGTTGTGGCCAACAATCAACATGAGCACTGTTGTCGCAGCAATCTTGCCCAACAGACACCACTTTAATGCACGAACCGGTGCTATAATTGGTGCATGGAGGAAATATGAGAGCTACCGTATCGCTCGACGACGATCTGTTACGAACGGCGGAAGAATACAGCGGCTTGACGGAAAGAGCGGCATTGATTCGTGCGGCGTTAAAGTCGTTGATTGCGCGGGAAGCCGGCCGCAGGCTTCTGGCGCTGGCCGGGACCGCCCCCAACATTGAAGACGTGCGGAGATTGCGAGTAGACGAACAGTGATTCTGGCGGACACTTCAATCTGGATCGCCATGTTTCGTACTGGCGCTTACAAGGCAGAGTTGGACACATTGATTGCCAATGACCAACTCTGCATTCACCCATTCCTGATTGCAGAGCTGGCGCTCGGCACGTTGCCGGAACGCCGAAAAACGCTGGTGTATCTCGACCAGCTGATTTCCATCCGCCCGGTGCGGTTGGAGGATGTTCGGCAGATGATCGAAGCTCGGGGACTTGCCTCGAAGGGGATCGGCTTGACGGACGCACATTTGATTGCCTCCTGTCTGGCAACTCCGGGGACCCAAATATGGACCCTTGACGGGAAACTTGGTAAAGTCGCCGAATCTCTAAGCGTCCGCGCTACTCTGCCTTAGCCGGAAACACAGGTAACGTCGCGATTGGCACTACGTTACACGACATAATCGAGGCAGGGTGAGTCAAGCAGATACCCAGCTTTTCTGATTCAGAATTTAATCGAGCCAGCGCAAACTGACGGGCCGGGGCGGCGCAACGGGCAGCACGATGAAGCCTTCGCGCCAGTGCCCCTCTTCGCGGCGCGGTGGATTGCCCACGATGCGCGCGGCGGCGGTGTTGTGCTCTTCCAGGGCCAGCCCCGGCAAGCCGCCGACAATGGCCTGCAACTGGTCGTGATTGGGCGGCCTGTTGGTGGTGAACGGAATCACGGAATTCAACGCCGCGTACGCCGCAGCCAGGTCGCTGACCCGCGCCCGGCGCTTGCTGGGCAGAGGCTTCAGCCCCAGCGACTTCCAGGCCGCGTGCGGGTAGCTCTCGACCAGGACGCGCTCCTGCGGCGAGCCGGGCTGCTCGCGGGTCTCAAGCCGCCGCCAGCCGCGCCGGCACAGCGCGTCGTACACATCCAGGCAGAACTCAGCGAAAGGCCGGTAGCTGACGGGCTTGACCATGCCGGGCAGGCCGGTTTTGGCGGAGGTGTTGAGCTGCCGCTCGCTCACCCGCGCGTGTTCCAGGCCGTTGGACCGGGACTTCCACGCCTGCGGTCCGTCCAGCATGATCAGCCGGATGCCGCGCACGCCGCAAAGATGATTGAGCCGCCCGGCCAGGATGTTGGCGTCTACCGGAACTGACGCCGCCTCGGGCTCCGGAGCGCTGAACGGGATGATCTCGCAGTCGATGGGGAGTTCTGTTGGTTCCGAAGCATCCAGCAAAGTGGGCAGCAGTTTGAAGGATGAATGCTTCAGCGGCGTGCCGGCCGCAAGCGGATTCTGCGGCGCGGCCGGGCAGAGGCGATCGAGTACAACAATGCCCAGGTCGGACCAGCGGCGATAAGCAAGATCGACAGAGAGAATGGCCACCCCTTCACACTACGGTTGCGGCGCCGCTGAGGACAATCGCGCGCGAAGCGAATCGAGCCGGTTTTGGACGCAAATGAAACCGCCGGCCGAAACGGGACGCAGACGAAATATTCAGAGGCGTGGGGGTTGACGGCGCAAGCTCAGGCAGCGCGCATGGAACAGTGTTAGACTTCCCGACGTTATGAGAATCCGACTTTTTGCGTTGCCAATTCTGCTGCTCTTCACGGTCCTGCAAACCGCCGCACTCCGCGCCCAGGACGCCAGCCTGCCGCATCTGGAAAAACGCGGCGCGGCCACCCAGCTCATCGTGGACGGCAAGCCGTTCCTGATGCTCTCCGGCGAACTGCATAACTCCTCTTCGTCGAGCCTGGAATACATGAAGCCCATCTGGCCCAAACTGGCGGCCCTCGGCCTCAATACGGTGGTCACGCCGCTCAGTTGGGAGCTGATTGAGCCCGAGGAAGGCCACTACGATTTCACGCTGGTCGATGGGCTGCTTCAGCAGGCGCGGCAGTCGCACCAGCGCATCGTGTTTCTCTGGCTGGCCACGTGGAAGAACGGCGTGTCCAGCTATGCGCCGGTCTGGGTCAAGCAGGACACGCGCCGCTTTCCGCGCGTCATCGAGCGCGGCAGCGCGGTCGAGACTCTGAGCCCGCAGGGCTCGGCCACGCTTGATGCGGATGCGCGCGCGTTTACCGCGCTGATGCGGCACATCAAGGAAGTCGACAGCCGCGACCATACCGTCGTGATGATGCAGATGGAGAACGAGGTGGGCGTGCTCGGCGACACGCGCGACCACTCGGAGACTGCGAACCGGGCCTTTACCGCGGCGGCTCCAGCCGAGTTGACCGCGTACCTCAAGGCGCACCGGGACACGCTCTATCCCGGCTTGAAGGAACTGTGGGACGCAAACGGCAGCAAGACCGCGGGCACGTGGGCAGAGGTGTTTGGCGATACGCCGCGCGCGGACGAAATCTTCATGGCCTGGAACTATGCGCGTTTTGTGCAGGCCGTAACCGCCGGCGGCAAGGCCGCCTACAACCTTCCCATGTATGTGAACACCTGGCTGGCCGGCGATCTGGCCACGCCGGGCGAGTATCCCAGCGGAGGGCCGGAGCCGTGGGTAGTGGACGTGTGGAGGGCAGCCGGAACGGCGCTGGATTTCTATGCGCCCGATCTGTACGCGACCAATTTTGAGGAGTGGTGCAAGCGCTACCATCGCGACGGCAACCCGCTCTACATGCCGGAAACGCGCGGCGGCGCGGCGGGCGCGGCCAATGTGTTTTACGCGCTGGGCGAGCAGGCGGGGTTCGGATTTTCGCCCTTCGCCATCGAGTCCGAGGCCAGCGAGACTGACCCGCTGGGCGAGAGTTACGACTTGCTGGCGAAGCTGACGCCCCTGCTCGTGGAGCATCAGAGCGCGGGCGACGTGCACGGCTTCGTTCTCAACGCCGATCATCCCTCGGCCGATTTCACCATGAACGGCTACACGCTGCACGTGACCGGGCTCAACAATCGCGACAACTCGGCCGTCGGCTTCGGCCTCATCATGGCAAACGGGCCGGACGCGTTTCTGGGTGCAGGCAAGGGCTTCCGGGTCACGTTTACGCCGCGCTCCGGAGCACAGGCCGGCATCTCCGCAATCGACGAGGGCACATTCGAAGATGGCAAGTGGATTCCCGGACGCCGCCTTAACGGCGACGAGAACGAAGGCGGCAAGGACTGGCGCTTTGACGCCGCGCCGGAGCGGATTGAGAAAATTTCGCTTTACCGGTATGAATAGGGGATAAGTTGAAATTGAGAAAAGGATGAGCCGGGTAAGACTCCTGTGGACTTGGCCCGGCAACGGGATAATAATGTCTGCGGGAAAATTATCAGTCTGGAGGCGCCTATGGGTTACCTGGGAAAAATCGGCAGCTCAAAGATCAAGGAAGTAATCAATGTCCTCGATTCGATTGACATTGGAGGCATCAGCGTCAAGGATCTGCTCACCGGAAAGCTGGGAATGACGGAGCTCTGTATCAAGCCTGGTTCCGATGTACAGGTAAGGCTGCCTAAACCTGTAAAGGTGCCGCCAGCGCCTCAATCTGGAGCGCCCAAACCATAAGAGAAGAGAAAGGAGCTGTTCCCATGCCAACCACTCTTATCGGATTTCAAATCTTCTTGATCCTTCTGCCCGGATTTACGGCTGCTTATGTCGTTCAGGCTTTGGCAACACGCCGCACGCAAACCGATCTGGAGCGCATCATCGAGGCTGTTGTCTTCAGCTTCCTTATCTATGCCTGCGATTTGCCTTTGAATGGCGGAAAGCTGCCTTTCATTACGACGCACGAGACCGGAGGCACAACCGATGACATGGTCGTTTGGAATCCAGGTCAGTTGGGCTGGCTCGCGGTTATCACTGTCAGCTTTACATTTTTCGCCCTGGCGTACATCCGGTTTGACGGAAATCGTATATTTCGCGCGCTGAAACTGACAGAGCGCACTACCCGCAATTCCATCTGGAACGACATCCTCGAGCACGAGGCCATCGACAATCAGCCGGTACAGGTGGAAATGGCGGACGGCAGAAATGTGCTGGGCGTGCTGCTCTACTACTCGGATGCTTCAGAGGATGATTCTGTCTACCTTAAACAGGCCGCGTGGGTGGATGCGCAGGGTCAGACAACTCCGATTCCAGGCCCGGGAATTCTATTGACCAAAAGCTGTGGCATTCGCAGCGTGAGCCTCCTCAATCCGGCAACGGACGACGATGCGGAGCCAGCAAAACCGCCAGTCGCAGAGCAAGCCACGCCTTCTACTGATCTCTTCGGCTAAAATTCACTTATGCCCGCCACAGCGCTTTCACCTGAAGTTCTGGCCAAGTACGAGCCCGTCATCGGACTCGAGGTTCACGTACAACTGCTCACCGAGACCAAGGCCTTCTGCAGTTGCGCCAATCACTTTGGCTCGGAGCCGAACACCAACATTTGCCCGGTGTGCCTGGGGCTACCGGGAGCACTGCCGGTGCTGAACGCCAAGGCTGTGGAGTTTGCCGCGCTGGCCTCACTGGCCATCAACTGTGAGGTGCGTGAGCGCTCCATCTTCGCGCGCAAAAACTACTTCTATCCCGACCTGCCCAAGGGCTACCAGATCTCGCAGTTCGACAAGCCCATCGCCGAGAATGGCTGGATCGACGTACCCGCCGCCGACGGCTCCATGAAGCGCATCGGCATTACCCGCCTGCACATGGAAGAGGACGCGGGCAAGAGCCTGCACGACGGGTTTTCCGACTCTTCAACCCACACCTATCTCGACCTGAACCGCTGCGGTACGCCGCTGGCTGAAATCGTCAGCGAGCCCGACATCCGGACGCCGGACGAAGCCTTCGAGTACCTCACGCGCCTGAAGGAAATCCTGCTCTACACCCGCGTTTCCGACTGCAACATGGAGGAAGGCTCGCTGCGCTGCGACGCCAACGTCAGCGTCCGCCTGAAAGGCGCACCTAAATTCGGCACCAAGGCTGAAGTCAAAAACCTCAACAGCTTCCGCTATGTGCGCGCGGCGCTGGAGTACGAGATCGAGCGGCAGATTGAAGTGATTGAGTCCGGCGACCGCGTCATCCAGGAGAGCCGCCTGTGGAACACCGCCGAGGGCCGCACCTTCTCCATGCGCTCCAAGGAACAGGCGCACGACTACCGCTACTTTCCTGAGCCGGACCTGCCGCCGCTGATCGTCACCGCGGAGTTTCTTGCCGAAGCGAAAAAGATGCTGCCCGAGCTGCCGGAGGCGCGGCGCGCCCGCATGATTGCCGAGTACGAGCTCACCGCGAAGGATGCCGCCACGCTCACCGCCTCGCGCGAGTTTGCCGACCGCTTTGAGGCCGCCGCGCGCACCGCCAAAAGCGCCCGCCGCGTGGCCAACGTGCTGCTCAGCGAGATCGGCGGCCGCCTGAATGCACTGGGCCTGGAACAGGAGCAGTCGCCCGTCTCCATGGCCGGCATCGTGCTGGCCGCGGATCTGCTGGAAGAGGACAAGATCAGTTCCAAGCAGCTGAAGCAGCTGTTCGATGTGTGCTTTGAAAAGGGTGAGGACTTCTCCGCCGTCTACGAGCGGGAAAAGCCCCAGCAGATTACCGACGCCTCGGCTCTTGAAGCCCTGATCGACGAGGTGATTGCCGCCAACCCCAAGCAGGTGGAGCAGTACCGCGGCGGCAAAAAGACTGTGGCCGGATTCTTTGTGGGCCAGGTGATGCGGGCCTCGAAAGGCCAGGCCAACCCGGCCCTGCTCAATGAGCTGGTGGTAAAAAAACTGGAGGGATGAAGCCGGCCTACTTCAGCTTGAGTTCGGTAATGATTTGCTTGCGCGTATCCCATGAGCTGATGCTCTTGACCACGGTCTTCTTGCCGTCTTTTTCCGCCCAGAGTTCGTAGTCGATGGTCATGTTCACCTGGTTGAATTGAAACTTGCCGTTCTCAGTGGAAGTAAAGCTGCGAATGGATTTGGTCTTGAGATTCCTGATAAAAACGGTTGCGCCCGGAACCAGCGCGTCTCTATCGTCCAACACGCTGCCCAACACCACGCGGAAGCCCAGGTTCTGAGCCTGCGCTACGGACGGCCCAAAGCCGAGCCCGCTCTGGCCGACTCGTGACGGCGCCAAACCCAATGCCAGCGCGGCAAAGACTGCCCCGGCCACCAAACTCGTACGATTCAGCCTCACTCTTCCTCCTCTTCCTCTTCAAACAGCTCGTCGTCGTCTTCGTCGAGGTCGTCGCCCACCTTGGCCAACTCCAGCGGTTCTACACCCACCACCTCGTACTCGGAACCGCACTCGTCGCAGGCAAGCACATCGCCTTCTTCCAATTCATCCGCATCGACATTTAATTCATTTTCGCACTCAGGGCAGCTGGGCATGGCAGCCTCCTCACTTTCCAAGTCATTCGTGTTTCAGAATCCTGGCGACTCGCGGTACGCCAAAGCTATTCTTGGGGAGAACCCGGCCTCAGGTCAAGAGCCAGGAATCTCAACCGGAACCGGTACTCCCAATTGTGAGGCATATGCCCCGATTTTTCTCGATTGGATGCGGCTTTCCCTTAGAAAGATAGCTCCATAACAGTACACGGTGAGCCAGCCCGGCCAGCCAGCATGACACTGGCCCGCCGAACCGTTTACCCTGATGACTGCGATGCCAAGATCAGGCGCCAGCCCGTTTTCCTTCCCCGAGTTCCGCGGCGCCACCCGCCGCCTGATTCTCGCCAACCTGTCCGCGTTTTTTGCCCTGGCGCTGGCGCAGATGGCGTTTCCCGAGACCGCTGCCGAACTGGTCAGGGCGCTGGCCTTTCAGCCCTATCTGTTTCTGCACGGCGGCCTGTGGCAGCCGCTCACTTACAGCTTCGTCCACTTCGGCATTATCGGAACCCTGTTCGAACTGCTGTCGCTGTGGTTCCTGGCCGGCTTTCTTGAGAACACGCACAGCGCCAGCTGGGTCACGGGCCTCTATGCGGCCTCGGTGCTGGGAACAGCCGTTGCGGCCACCGCCCTCTATATCGCCAGCGGCACACTCGGCTATGCGGTCCTGGCAGTTCCGCTCTACGGCTGCGTGGGCGGCATCTTTGGCCTGCTGGTGGCCATCGGCACGCTTTACGGCGACATGGAGTTCCTGCTCTTTTTCACCATCGGCATCAAGGCCCGCTACCTGGTGGCCGTCTACGCGCTCATCAGCATCGCCATGCTCTTTGGCCAGCAGCGCATGTACGCCTTTGCCCAGTTGGGCGGAGCGCTGGCCGGCTGGCTCTACCTGCTGCTGGCGCCGCGCCGCGGAGTCAATTTTGCCTTCAGCGAAAAATGGTACGGACTGCGCAACCGCTATTACCGCTGGAAGCGCCGCCGCGCCGCCCGCAAGTTCGAGGTCTACATGCGCTCGCAGGGCCGCACCGTCCGCTTTGACGGCAACGGCCGGCAGATCGACGAAGACCCCGACGACAAAAAGCGCTGGAACTGAACGACGGCTTTGCGGAATGGCATGTTTTCGCGGTGCGGCAGGATAAAATCTCTCTGAATGACCACCAAAATTGCTTTTCTCTTTCCGGGGCAGGGTTCGCAGGCCGTAGGCATGGGCCGCGATCTTTCCGAGCGTTTTCCCATCGCCGCCCAGACCTTTGCCGATGCCGATGAAGCCCTCGGCTTTCCGCTCTCAAAACTGATCTTTGAAGGCCCGGAAGAAGACCTGCGCCTCACGGAAAACACCCAGCCGGCCATTCTCACGGTAAGCGTGGCAGCCTGGCGCGTCCTGGCCCAGCACGGCGTTGAGCCGTCACTGGCTGCCGGGCACTCGCTGGGTGAGTGGTCGGCCCACGTGGCCGCCGGAACGCTTGCCTTTGCCGATGCCGTGCGCGCCGTGAAAGCCCGCGGCAGGGCAATGCAACTGGCCGTACCGGCCGGACAGGGAGCCATGGCTGCGGTGCTGTCTCTGGATGCTGCCCAGGTGGTGGAAGCCTGCCGCGAGGCCGAGGCTGAAACCGGCCTGACCGTGGCCGCGGCAAACTTCAATTCGCCCGGCCAGACGGTGATCTCCGGCGCCCTTGCTGCCGTGGAAAAGGCCTCGGCGCTGGCCAAAGCCAGAGGCGCCCGCCGCGCCCTGCTGCTCCCCGTCAGCGCGCCCTTCCATTGCGCGCTCATGCAGCCTGCCCAGGACGAGGTGGCGCGCGTGCTGGCGGCCTTGACGCTGGCCGATCCCCGCATCCCCGTAGCCGCCAACGTGACCGGAGGCCTGGTTTCGACCGCCGAAGCCGCGCGTGACGCGCTCGTCCGCCAAGTCACCGGCGCGGTGCGCTGGGTGGACTGCGTACACTCGCTCGTTGCCGCGGGCGCGGAGTTGTTCATCGAGGTAGGCCCGGGCAAAGTGCTAAGCGGCCTGATGAAGCAGATTGACCCGGCGCAGAAACATCTACATGTGGAAGACGCCGCCAGCCTGGAAAAAACGCTGGCTCACCTGGCTGGCGGAGAAGCCTCAGGCGCATAAAGCCCGCGGGCTCCGCTTTCACGCTGCCTGCTGCCTGCTGCCTACTGCTTGGCGGTCTTCTCCGCTTCCTCCACCTGTTCCGCGGATAGCTTGCACGCGTTCATGGAGTGCTCAAGCGCCTTCTTGCTGAGTTCGTGAGCGGTTAGACGATCTCCCTTGCCGTGGGCCTCGGCGGCAGCCGCGTGCGCGTGTTCCGCCAGGTTGTGCAACTCTACAACTGGACTGTGGGTGCTTGGGGACATGGTGTACTCCTGCCCCGTTCGATGCAATCCGGCAAGGCAGGGTGCGGGAAAGATTTCTTGCGCCGTGGATCAAGCGAAAGGGCTCCATTCCTGCCGCGTTTCCGCGAGAAGAATGGAGCCCTTAAAGCAGATCTTTCTGATTGGCGCGCCTTCTACGGTCCCAGGTACAGTTCTTCGCCTGGCGGCGAAAAGTTGAGGGTGTGCGTCTTGGGGTCGTAGTCCAGATTGAGCGCCCCGCTCTTGCGGCCGTTGATGAGCACCGCCATCAACAGAACATTGCCGTACATGCGCGCGATGACGATCTTGTGCGTTTGAATCACGCCGAATTCGTTGTCCGGGCTGGTGGGGCTCCAGTCCTGCTGGAAGCGCGTAAACGGGTAGGAGCCGGTCTGCGCCGGATGCTGCTGCCAGTTCTTGTCGTGAATCCAGATGCCGTAGGCAGTGGGCAGGTCGTTCTTTTCAACGGCCACCAGGAAACGGTTGGCCGTCGTGCGCCCAAACAGATGGTTGTTCCAGTTCCAGGGCCAGTCCACCGGACGGCCGGCCACCAGCCACCAGCCCACAAACAGCACGAACAGCAGCCCCACGGAGCCAAAGAAAATCTGGCGGCGGCGGCGTTCGCGAGCTTCGTCATAAACAGGAGCGTCAAGCAGGGTCATGTATCTACTTCCTCACGTTCAGGATACGGCATCGGTACAGTCGTCAGTTGTCAGTTGTCAGTAATCAGCTGCCTGTGGCCTCTCCGCAGCCGACCAGGCCTTCCAGAACCTGCCAGCACTATCTCGTTAGACACCGGAGACAGGTTGATGGTTCCCCTGTTGCATCTTCCGCTCCGGTTTACCGGCTGCCAAAACTGACAACTGATCACTTACAACTGACAACTGCTTTTCGCTGCTAGTCTTTGCTGTACGTATTCCGGCTCTTCTCCGCATGGCGTTCCATGGCCAGTTCGATCAGCCGCGTGATCAGGTCCTTGTACTTGATCCCCGTGGCCTGCCAAAGCTTGGGATACATGCTGATGCTGGTGAATCCCGGCAGCGTGTTCACCTCGTTCAAAAAGATGCGGCGCTTGCCGTCCGGCTCCATCAGAAAGTCCACGCGCGCCAGGCCGGAGAGGTCGCAGGCGCGAAATGCCTCTACGGCCATCTCGCGAATCTGCCTGGTCTCCGCGCGGCTCAACTTTGCCGGAATAATCGGCACCGAGCCCTCGGAGAGATACTTCGCTTCGTAGTCGTAGAACTCCTTGCCGGGAACGATCTCGCCCACCACGCTGGCCTTGGGGTCGTCATTGCCCAGCACCGCGACTTCCAGCTCGCGGGCGCGCCCGGTCTTGCCGCCCACTCCCTGCTCGATCACCAGTTTGCGGTCGTAGCGGGCAGCCAGTTTCAGCGCCGGGCCCAGTTCCTTGCGGTCGTGCGCCTTGCTGATGCCCACCGACGAGCCCAGGTTCGCCGGCTTCACAAACACCGGGTACTGGAGCGCCGCCTCAATCGTCGCCACCGCCTTGCGCGGGGACTTCTCCCACTCGGCGCGAAGCAGCGTAACGTGCTTGACCATGGGCAGACGCGCCTGGGCAAACAGCCGCTTCATCACGTCCTTGTCCATGCCCGCCGAGGAGCCCAGCACGCCGGCTCCCACGTAGGCAATGCCGGCCAGCTCAAACAGGCCCTGAATCGTCCCGTCCTCGCCGAACGTCCCATGCAGCACGGGGAAAATGACATCCAGCGCAGTCGCTGCCGACGGTATCGCTTTGCCCGCGAGCGTCGAGCCGGTCTGGCCGGATGCAGGCTCGGGCACCATCAGCGTAGGAATGCCCTCGTGCAGCAGTTTTGCGCCCGGCGTTGCTTCGGGATCGCCCGCACGCAGCCGCCGCGACACTGCGCTGTTGTTGCCGTTGAGCAGATCGTGTGCGTCCGAGGCCGCCAGCCAGCGGCCTTCCTTGGTGATGCCGATGGGCACCACGTCGAACTTCCTGCGATCGATTGCCTTCAAGATCGAAGCAGCCGACAACAGCGAAACCTCGTGCTCGCCGCTGCGCCCGCCAAAGAGTATGCCTACACGTAGTTTTTTTGCCATTTCCTTCTTCTGTCACCGCAGCAATCGCGGGAAATCCTACACTGTTTCAGTGTAGAACCCTTCACAGGATCTTCTTCCCGAATGCTGAGCAGGCCAGTTCCACGGCCAGGTCGGCGGTGCGATTGTGCTCGTCGATCACCGGGTTCACTTCGACAATTTCAAAACTGAGCAGGCGGCCGTCGTCGGCCAGAATCTCCATGGCCAGGTGGGCCTCGCGGTACGTCGCGCCGCCTCGTACAGGCGTGCCCACGCCCGGCGCGTCCTCCGGGTCAATCCAATCCATGTCCAGCGACACGTGGTAGCCTGCGGTGCCGTCTCCGGCCACGCGCAGAGCCTCTTCCATCACCGCGCGCATGCCGCGCTCGTCAATGTCGCGCATGGTGTAAACCTGCGCCACGCCGGCGCGGCGGATGTTTTCCCGCTCGGCCGCGTCGATGTCGCGCACCCCGATCAGCACCGTATTCTCGGCGGCAATCTTGGGCGCGTACCCGAAGATCGTGCTCAGCGGCTCCGGTCCCAGGCCCAGCAGCGCGGCCAGCGGCATCCCGTGCACGTTGCCGGAGGGCGAGGTCTTGGGCGTGTTGATGTCGGAGTGCGCGTCAATCCACAGCACACCGATCTTCTCTCCTTTGCGGCGATAGAACTCCGCCACGCCGGAGACCGATCCGGCCGCCAGCGAGTGGTCGCCGCCCAGCAGCAGAGGCGTCATGCCCTCTGCCAGGGCCTTGACCACGGCCTCGGCGGTGCGCGTGCAGGTCTCGGTAATCTCATTCAGATAGCGCGCGCTCTTGTTGCCCAGGGTCTGGGTCTCGGCAATTTCTACAAGGATGTTGCCGCCGTCGGAAACCTGGTGGCCCAGCGCTTCCAGCCGCGCCTCCAGTCCGGCCACGCGCATCGCCGAGGGCCCCATGTCCACCCCGCGGCGGCTGGCGCCCAGGTCGAGAGGGACGCCAAGTATGCGAATACTGCGGGTGGGCAGGCTCTGCGCGCCGCCGTGCGGAAACGATGCGGACGCAGCAGAAATTTCATCGTTCTTCGACATGGAAAACCTCCTTGCAGGGGAAACCAGCCGCCCTGGGGACGCTGGAATCAATCTGCGCTCAACGGACATGCAGTTGAGAGATGGCAACCTTCCCTTTGACCATCTCCGCCTTGCGCCAACTGCTTTTCTCATTGAGGGCAACCCAGCGCCTCTCTTCGCTGCGATAGTGCCAATCCTTATCCAACTGAAAATAAATCAGAATCCCGCTAGACTCCAGAATGTTGAGGATACTGTTGTCGTGGGAGTTCTTCTCGTCGTAATCAGTCGATGCGCTTTGCCCCATCTCCGAATAGATTTCGTTAAGTTCGGACAGCATGGCATTCACCGATTCATCCATCGGTTCAACGTTGAGGCCAATGCGCTTGGCTTCGCGCAGGGTGATGGGATAGCTATGCGATGGATAGCCCGAGTTGAGGATGTTGCTGATCTCCTTGGCCTTTGCCAGATCGTCGATATGATAGGAGAGAATCTCCTCGCAAATGCGAGTCGAGAGCGCACTGGAACGGTCAACTGCCCCAATAACCAGTGGATGCACGTAAGGAAACAGCGCTTCGTACGGATTGGCGGTGGAATTCTTCGCTTGCTCGGTCCAGAGGCGTATCACACGCAGCAACTCATCGTTGCTTACACTCACGCGGTCGTTGTCCCGGTCGATGGGTGACAGGTCGTGAGTCAACGAAGTATCCACTGCCGACAGATGGGCAAGTGGTCCCATGAGGATGCGGTCAGCGCCAAGCGCCAGCATGGTTGCCGCCGATTGACATTCGAGCGGAGCTAGCACGGTCAGGTGGTCCACATATCTGCGCAGCAGGTTGACCATACGCAAGGCTGCCTGCCCTGAGCCACCATCCGATTTCAGAAAGAGCGAGAGCCGGTCCAGCTTTCCAGAGTTGCGCAGCAGCGCATACAAGCCGATTACGTCGTTCTGGCAAATGGATCCCTTGGTGGAATTCCAATATGTGAATACGGGCTCGCCAAGTGCGGTAGCCAATTTTTGTATCACAGGCTGGGTACGTTCCATCAACACGGGCGGCTTCAATGCCGCAGGTCGTTGAGTAGGTGTCTTGACAGCAGCGTTCTTAGGCATGAGGCGAGCCAGAAGGTCGATAGTTGGCCGGGCCTATCTTAACAAAGTCGTTCACTCGACGCAAAAGACAAGAGGTCCGGCGCAATGCCGGACCTCTTGTCTTGATAGAAAGCTGGGTTACAGTGAAGCCAGCGATAAGCCAGTTGAAAAACGCTGGCCCCACCGCAGGTGGTTATTCGGCGGCCATCTCCTCGGCTTCGCCTTCCTGGCGCATGAGTTCCAGTTCGCGCTCGGCGGCTTCGATCTCTGCCGTGACCTCTTGCTGCACCCGGGCTGCCGCTTCCTCCAGCTCCGGTGAGAGCTGAACGTTGCGGTAGTATTCCAGGCCCGTGCCGGCGGGGATGAGGCGTCCGACGATCACGTTCTCCTTGAGGCCGCGCAGGTTGTCGATGGCGCCGTTGATGCTGGCCTCCGTCAACACGCGCGTGGTCTCCTGGAAGCTGGCCGCACTGATAAAGCTGTCGGTCGAGAGCGAGGCCTTGGTGATGCCCAGCAGCAGCGGACGCCCGATGGACGGACGGCCTCCGTTGGCCAGCACGCGCTCGTTCTCTTCGCGGAAGCGGAAGCGGTCCACCTGCTGCTCCAGCAGGAAGTTGGTGTCGCCCACTTCGTCGATCCTGACCCAGCGCAGCATCTGCCGCACGATGACTTCAATGTGCTTGTCGCTGATGGCCACGCCCTGCAGACGGTAGACTTCCTGAATCTCGTTCACCAGGTAAGCCTGCAGCGCCTTTTCGCCCAGCACGGCAAGAATGTCGTGCGGGTTCAAGGGGCCGTCCATCAGCGGGTCGCCGGCGCTCAAACGCTCGCCTTCCTGCACGTTGACGTGGATGCCGCGGGGCACCGAGTATTCCTTCTCGTCGCCGTTGTCCGCGGTGATGTAAATTTTGCGCTGGCCCTTGGCAATTTCGCCGAAGCGGACCACACCATCGATCTCGCTGATGATGGCCGTCTCGCGCGGCTTGCGCGCCTCAAACAATTCCACCACGCGGGGCAAACCGCCGGTGATGTCCTTGGTGCGCGTGCTCTCCTTGGGAATCTTCGCCAGCACGTCGCCCGGACCCACTTCGCTGCCGTCCTCGATCATCAAGTGAGCGCCGCGAGGCAGCAGGTAACGCTTGTGTTCCTTGGCGTTCTTCACCAGGAAGGTAGGCTGACGCTTCTCGTCCGCGGCGTCGGCAACCACCCAACGCGACAGGCCGGTCACTTCGTCCACTTCCTCGTTGAGCGTGATGCCTTCCTGCAGGTCCTTGAACTGCACGGTGCCGCCGATTTCAGTCAGGATCGAATAGGTGTACGGATCCCACTCGGCCAGCAACTGGCCCAGCTTCACGCGCTCCCCGTCCTTCACCCGCAGGCGCGCGCCGTAAACCACCTGGTAGCGCTCCTTCTCGCGGCCCTTGTCGTCGATAATGGCCACCGAACCGGAGCGGTTCATGGCCACCAGCGCGCCGTCCTTGCTCTCGACGTAGCTGAGATTGATGAAGCGCACAAAGCCGTTGTTCTTGGCGTCCAGGCGCGACTTGTCCTGCACGCGGCTGGCCGTGCCGCCCACGTGGAAGGTACGCATGGTCAACTGCGTTCCCGGCTCGCCGATGGACTGCGCGGCAATCACGCCGCAGGTCTCGCCCAGTTCCACCATGCGGCCCGAGCCCAGGTTGCGCCCGTAGCAAAGCGCGCAAACGCCGCGCCGCGACTCGCAGGTCAGCACCGAGCGGATCTTAACCTTCTCCTTGCCCGCAGCCTGAATGGCCGAAGCAATGTCCTCGTCGATGCCCTGGTTCACATCCACCACGATGTTGCCGTCGTAGTCCTTGATGCGTTCCAGCGACACGCGGCCAATGATGCGGTCGCGCAGCTCTTCGATGATCTCGCCCGACTCGACGATCGAACCCACGTAGATGCCTTCCACCGTTCCGCAGTCGTACTCGGTCACGATGACATCCTGGGCCACGTCCACAAGCCGCCGCGTCAGGTAGCCGGAATCGGCCGTCTTCAGCGCCGTATCCGCCAGTCCCTTGCGGGCGCCGTGCGTGGAAATAAAGTACTCCAACACCGTGAGGCCTTCACGGAAGTTTGCCGTGATGGGCGTTTCAATGACTTCGCCCGAGGGCTTGGCCATCAATCCGCGCATGCCGCTGAGCTGGCGAATCTGCTGCTTCGATCCGCGGGCGCCGGAGTCGGCCATGATGTAGATCGGGTTGAAGACGCCTTCATCGTCCGCGCGCTTCATGTTGCCGAACATCTCGTCGGCCACCTGGTCGGTGACCGCGGACCACATCTGAATCACCTTGTTGGAACGCTCGCCGTTGGTGATGGCGCCGTCCATGTACTGCTTCTGGACCTCGATCACCTTCTTGTCGGCCGCGTCCACGGTGGTGTACTTGCTGTCCGGGATCACCATGTCGTCCAGGCCAACAGACAGGCCGGAGATGGTGGCGTAATTGAAGCCCAGTGACTTGATGCTGTCCAGCATGCCCACCGTTACCTCGAGACCGAGGTTCTGGTTGCAATAGTCCACCAGCTGGCCAATGCCCTTCTTCTTCATCAGGCCGTTGACAAACGGCATGCCCGCCGGCAGCGCGTCGTTGAAGATCACGCGGCCCACGGTCGTGGAGATGTACTCCTTGTTGAAGTCGACCGGCTCGGTGTGAGTCAGGTCCTGATCGTCGTACGCCGTGGTCATATCCAGCACCTTGCCGGTATAGCGCAGGCGGATGGGCGACAGCGTTTCAACCTGCTTGGCTTCCAGAGCCATCAGGATCTCTTCCGTATTGGCAAACACGCGTCCTTCGCCCTTGCCGCCCTTCTTGGCCTTGGTCAGGTAATAGAGGCCAAGCACCATGTCCTGCGTGGGCACGGTGATGGGGTGGCCGGATGCCGGCGAAAGAATGTTGTGCGAGGCCAGCATCAGCACGCTGGCTTCAATCTGCGCCTCGGGCGACAGAGGAATGTGAACGGCCATCTGGTCGCCGTCGAAATCGGCGTTGAACGCAGTGCAGACCAGCGGGTGAATCTTGATGGCCTTGCCTTCGACCAGCACCGGCTCAAAAGCCTGAATGCCCAGGCGGTGAAGCGTGGGAGCGCGGTTCAGCATAACCGGGTGGTCCTTGATCACTTCTTCAAGGATGTCCCACACGATCGGTTCCTGCATCTCCACCATTTCCTTGGCCTGCTTGATGGTGGTGCAGTGGCCGGTCTGTTCCAGGCGGTGATAGATGAAGGGCTTGAACAGTTCGAGCGCCATCTTCTTGGGCAGCCCGCACTGGTGCAGCTTCAGTTCCGGACCCACCACGATGACCGAACGGCCCGAGTAGTCCACGCGCTTGCCCAGCAGGTTCTGGCGGAAGCGGCCCTGCTTGCCCTTGAGCGTGTCAGAGAGCGACTTGAGCGGACGGTTGTTGGCGCCACGCAGCACGCGGCCACGGCGGCCGTTGTCGAACAGTGCGTCCACGGCTTCCTGCAACATGCGCTTCTCGTTGCGCACAATCACTTCCGGCGCGTGCAGGTCCATCAGCTTCTTCAACCGGTTGTTGCGGTTGATGACGCGGCGATACAGATCGTTCAAATCGGAGGTCGCAAAGCGGCCGCCATCCAGCGGCACCAGCGGGCGCAGCTCCGGTGGAATCACGGGCAGCACGTCCAGAATCATCCACTGCGGCTTGTTGTCGCTCTTGCGGAATGCTTCCACGACCTTCAGCCGCTTGGCATACTTGATCTTTTTCTGCGCCGACGTTTCGGTCTTCATGCGTTCGCGCAGCTCGATGCCCAGCTCGTCAATCTGCACGCGCTTGAGCAGTTCCTTGATGGCTTCGGCGCCCATCATGGCCTTGAAGCCCGAGGGGCGGAACTGCTGGTCAAGCTCGCGGAACTTGGCTTCGTCCTTGATAATCTCGCGTTCCTTCACCGGCGCGTCGCCGGGATCGACCACAACATAGGACTCGAAGTAGAGAATGCTCTCCAGGTCGCGCAGAGAAATATCCAGCAGGTGGCCGATCCTGGACGGAAGGCCCTTGAAGAACCAGACGTGCGAGCAGGGCGATGCCAGCTCAATGTGGCCCATGCGCTCGCGGCGCACCTTGCTCACCGTCACTTCAACGCCGCACTTGTCGCAGATCACGCCGCGGTGCTTCATGCGCTTGTACTTGCCGCACAGGCACTCCCAGTCGGTCACCGGTCCAAAAATCCGGGCGCAGAAAAGTCCGTCGCGCTCCGGCTTGAAGGTGCGGTAGTTGATGGTCTCGGGCTTGGTGACTTCGCCATGCGACCAGCTGCGGATCTTCTCCGGCGAGGCAAGCATGATGCGGATGGCGTCAAAGTCGGTAATCGGACTGGAAAGTTCAAACGGGTTCGAACGGAACAAGGCGACCCTCCTTGGCAAGCCGTTTAGAGCCTGCCGCGGCTTTTCCCGGGATTCTTGAAGGGCCCTTCCTTCCCGGGAAGCGGCGTTTGCCGCTTTCAAGAAGAACCCCGAACGTCAGCTTCTAGCTTCTTAGCTATTAGCCTTTAGCCTGTCCTGCTGCTGCCAGCTTGCATCGACTTATCACGATGCAAGCTGACAGCTAAAAGCTAAAGGCTAAAAGCTGCACTTAGTCAGCGACCGCTGCCACTTCCGGCGCGGGCAGTTTCTTGATCAGGTCCGCGCGCTTGATCAGCTCCACGTCCAGGCAAAGCGACTGCAACTCGCGGATCAGCACGTTGAACGACTCCGGCACGCCCGGCTCAATGGCCGCCTCGCCCTTCACGATGGCCTCGTAAATCTTGGTACGGCCATACACATCGTCGGACTTGGCGGTGAGCAGCTCCTGCAGGATGTATGCGGCGCCGTATGCTTCCAGGGCCCACACTTCCATCTCGCCGAAACGCTGCCCGCCGAACTGCGCCTTGCCGCCCAGCGGCTGTTGCGTAATCAGCGAGTACGGTCCGATCGAACGAGCGTGAATCTTGTCGTCGACCAGGTGAGAAAGCTTGAGCATGTAGATGTAGCCCACCGTCACCGGCTGCTCGAACTGCTCTCCGGTCATGCCGTCGAACAGCGCCGTCTTGCCCGATGAAGGCAAACCGGCCGAAGCCAGCAGCGCCTTGATCTCGCTCTCCTGCGCGCCGTCGAACACCGCCGTGCCGAACCAGATGCCGCGCTTCATGCCGGCGCCGACGCGAAGCAACATCTCGTCGTCCAGTTCCAGCAGTTGGCGCAGCGTTGCGGTTCCCGCGAACTCCTTCTTCATCAGTTCGCGCGTGTACGCCGCATCGGTGTTGGCCTTGATCAATGCCGCAATCTTGGCGCCCAGCTCGTGCGCGGCCCAGCCCAGGTGGGTTTCAAGAATCTGTCCCACATTCATACGGGAAGGCACGCCCAGCGGATTCAGCACAATCTCCACCGGCGTTCCATCGGGCAGGTACGGCATGTCTTCCTCGGGAAGAATGCGCGCGATCACGCCCTTGTTGCCGTGACGGCCGGCCATCTTGTCGCCTACTGAAAGCTTGCGCTTCATGGCCACATAGACCTTGACCAGCTTGATCACGCCCGGAGGCAGTTCGTCGCCCTTCTGCAGCTTCAGAACCTTCTCGTTGGTGATCTTGCGCAGCACTTCGATCTGACGAGAAGTCATCTCTTCGATCTCGTCGATCTGCTCGTTGACCCGTGGATCCTTGTCGGTGTAGCGAATGCGCTTCAGGTTCCTGGTCGCGATGCGCTCGATCGACTCGCGGTCCAGAATCGTACCCTTGGTCAGCAGGCGCTTGTTGGTCCGCTCGTCGTGCAGATCGGCCAGCACTTCCTTGCCGCCCAGGATGCCATCCAGGCGCTTGAGACGCTCGTCGGTCAAAATGCGGATCTCGTCGGTCAGGTTCTTTTCGAGCTTGGCCACATACTCGCCTTCAATCTGCTTGGCGCGCTCGTCTTTCTCCTGCCCCTTGCGGCTGAAGATGCGCACGTCCACCACCGTGCCCTCGATGCCCGGAGGGCAGGTGAGCGAAGCGTCGCGCACGTCGCCGGCCTTTTCGCCGAAGATGGCGCGCAGCAGCTTCTCTTCCGGAGTCAGCTGCGTCTCGCCCTTGGGCGTGACTTTGCCGACCAGGATGTCGCCGTGCTTGATCTGGGCGCCGATGCGGATGACGCCGCTCTCGTCCAGGTCCCTCAGCGCGTGTTCGCTCACGTTGGGAATGTCGCGCGTGATCTCCTCGGGTCCCAGCTTGGTGTCGCGGGACTCAATCTCGAACTCTTCAATGTGCACCGAGGTGTAGTAATCCTCCCTCACCAGCTTTTCGCTGATCAGGATGGCATCCTCGAAGTTGTAGCCGCGCCACGGCATGAAGGCCACCAGCACGTTGCGTCCCAGCGCCAGCTCGCCCTGCTCCGTGCAGGGTCCATCGGCGATGACCTGACCCTTGATCACCCGGTCGCCCTCGCGGACAACAGGCTTCTGATTGATGCAGGTGTTCTGGTTCGAGCGCTTGAACTTGATGAGCTGGTAGATGTCAGAACCCACCTCGCGCGAAAGCTGCGTGGGATGATGTTCGCCCTCGACGCGCACAATAATGCGCTCCGAGTCCACCGAGTCCACAATGCCGTTGCGCTTGGCCAGGATCACGGCGCCTGAGTCGCGCGCCGTCACGCCTTCCATGCCCGTGCCCACCAGCGGCGCCTCGGCCACCAGCAGCGGCACACTCTGGCGCTGCATGTTGGCGCCCATCAGCGCGCGGTTGGCGTCATCGTGCTCCAGGAACGGCACCAGCGATGCGGCCACTGAAACCAGCTGCTTCGGCGAGACGTCGATGTAATCCACATCGCCGCGAGCCACCAGCACAAAGTTCCCCTGGCGGCGCGCGTTCACCAGATCCTCGGTGATCACGCCCTCTTCGTTGAACTCGATGTTGGCCTGTGCAATGGTGTGCTTGTCCTCTTCCCATGCGGAAAGATAGAAGCTGAACGGCATGTGGTCGATGGGCCGCTTGCCCGCCTTCTTCAGGCTGGCATTCAGGCGCCCGGCCTCTTCCTTCTCGATGTGATCGCCCACGCGCAGTCCGCTTTCGCCGGCGTTGACAATCTCCACAAAGTCCAGAATCCGCGAGTCCTTCACCTTGCGGTAAGGCGACTCGATAAAGCCGTACTCGTTGATGCGCGCAAAGCAACTGAGCGAGCTGATCAGGCCGATGTTCGGGCCTTCCGGCGTTTCAATCGGGCAGATGCGGCCGTAGTGCGTGGGGTGCACGTCGCGCACCTCAAAGCCGGCGCGCTCACGCGACAGGCCGCCCGGTCCAAGTGCCGAGAGGCGGCGCTTGTGCGTGATCTCGGAGAGCGGGTTGGTCTGATCCATGAACTGCGACAACTGCGAAGAACCGAAGAACTCGCGGATGGCCGCCATCACCGGCTTGGCGTTGATCAGGTCGTGCGGCATCGCCGTCGACAGCTCCTGATACACGCTCATCTTTTCCTTGATGGCCCGCTCCATGCGCACCAGGCCGATGCGGAACTGGTTTTCCATCAGCTCGCCCACCGCGCGCACGCGGCGGTTGCCCAGGTGATCGATGTCGTCCACCATGCCGATGTTCCTGCGCAGCTTCAGCAGATACCGGATGGTCGCGTAAAAATCCTCCGGCGTCAGCGTGCGGTGGTCCAGGTGCGTCGCGTCCTGGCTTTCATACAGCTTGATGTTGAACTTCAACCGGCCCACGCGCGAGAAATCGTACTTGCGCGCATCGAAGAACATGCCCTCGAACAGCGCGGTCGCCGTGTCCAGCGTCGGCGGATCGCCCGGGCGCAGTTTGCGGTAAATCTCGATCAGCGCTTCCTCTGGCTTCCTGATCGAATCGCGCTTCAGCGTGTTGGTGATGATGTTGCCCACGTCGTCGCGCTCCGGGAAAAATACCTCGAAGCTGGTTGCGCCGCTCGACAGCACCTTGTGCAGGCGGTCGGCGGTCAACTCCACGTTGGCCTCCACCACCACTTCGCCGGTGTTCAGATCCACCACATCGGCAGCGGTCAGCGCGCCATCCAGTTCGGCGGCCTCCACTTCAACCTTTTCAATCGCGGCAGCGCGCAGCGCCTTCAGCGTGTGCGGCGTAATCTTGCGACCGGAGTGCGCAAGTTCCTCGCCTTTGTGCAGCACTGCATGCGCGGGCTTGGCGCCCACCAGGTGCGTGGATGCCTGCGTTGCCGGCGGCACGGCCCACTGCAGCTTGCCGTCGACGATGTGCAGCCGGTCCACGGTATAAAACGTCTTCAGAATTTCTTCGTCCGAGCGCAGGCCCAGCGCGCGCAGGAAGATGGTGCCCAGGAACTTGCGCTTGCGGTCGATGCGCACGTAGAGCGTGTTCTTCTGGTCGTACTCGAACTCCACCCACGAACCGCGGTAGGGAATGATCTTGCCCAGGAAGTAGGTGCGGTTGTTGGCCGTCTCAAAAAAGACGCCGGGCGAGCGGTGCAACTGCGAAACAATCACGCGCTCGGTGCCGTTCACAATAAAGGTGCCGTTCGGCGTCATCAGCGGAATATCGCCGAAAAACACCTCCTGCTCCTTGATGTCCTTGATGCTCTTGGTGCCGGTCTCCGCATCCTTTTCGTAGATGGTCAACCGCACCGTCACCTTCAGCGGCGCTGAGAAGGTCATGCCCCGCTCTTCGCACTCCTGCTGGTCGTACTTCAACTGCAAACTTACCGGGTCGCCGCACTTGTTGCAGAAGTCGGGCGTGTTCTTGTTGTACGTTCCGCACTTCTGGCAAAGCACATCGCCGGGAAGGAACGGATCGGTAATGACCATCGCCCCGCAATGCACGCAGGCCGTGCGCAGGTGGTGAAGCCCCTTGAGGTGGCCGCACTTGCATTCCCAGTTGCCGATCGAGAAATCCACAAAGTCCAATTGCGAGATGGAGCGGAAGTCGGTAATCGGAAACACCGACACAAACACCGACTGCAACCCCGAGTCGTCCCGCTCGTTGGGCAGCTTGTCCATCTGCAGGAAACGCTCATACGAGCGGCGCTGCACTTCAATCAGGTTGGGAATCTGGGTTGCGGTGGGAATCTTTGAAAAATCGAGCCGGCTGCGAATCGCGCGCTTCTCGTTAGGCATGATCACTCCTGAGGCTCTTCACTCCGGCGCCGAGGGCCGCCTGATGGGAGCCCTTGTCCGGGCCAGCACCCGAGTCTCGGGGCGCCGGCTGATTACGGTAAGAAAGTCAAAAAACCGGACTGGCGCACAGTGAAACCAGTCCCGAACCCTGCGTCCGCGGCAAGCTTGAAGGCTGGCCACAAGCGCGCCGGGATACACTCCGGTCAAGCGTGTTCCGTGAGAGTGGCGTTAAAACGCATCGCAGGCATTGCCGCACATCCGGCAAGTGCGCTAGACTGCGCACAAGTTGGAAAAAGCGCAACGGATAAACCCGTCAAAACGGGCGAATCCGTAAAGGGTACGTTTGCGCACAGGGCTGAAAAGCGGCCAAAAAAATTATTCCGCTCAGGCCGGGAGACAACAATAGCCCGTAAGGACGCAATGCCTCACGAGCGCGGCCCACTGCCTGTGCTCACATCCGAATTCTCTTGCCCTGATCTCGCCGATCCCAAAACTCGCTTCTGCCGCTCGCTCGCCAGCCACTCGCAACCCGTCAATGGACGCCCGCTTGACCTCCGGGTAAACCATTGACCCTAAGGCACTTGAACCTCGCGCTGTGTCCGTCGACAGAAGGCTTATTCTCTGCCCCGGCTCACGAACGCCTGGTGCCACTCACGATTCCAAAGCGCGCCGCCCAGCCCCAGCCCATTCCCCTATGAAAAATGGAATGCGCCGGAAGGACGCGCAACAAATATCGTAGCGCGTCCCGGCTGAGCTTGCAAGTTCCCTTGCCTGCTTGATCTCGACTACTTGATTTCGACCGTCGCGATGCCTTCGAACTTCTTCTTGATCGTCTCGGCTTCTTCCTTGGTCGCGTTTTCCTTGATCGCCTTGGGGGCGCCATCGACCAGGTCCTTGGCTTCCTTCAGGCCGAGCGAAGTGACTTCGCGAACAGCCTTGATGGTGTTGATCTTGTTCGCGCCAAAGTCCTTCAGGATCACCTGGAACTCGGTCTTCTCCTCAACCACCGGAGCTGCCGCGCCTGCTGCCGCGACCGGGGCCGCTGCCGCTGCTGCTGCCGAAACGCCAAGACGCTCTTCCAGTTTCTTTACCAGAGCCGCTGCTTCCAGCAAGGTCAACGCCACAATTTGCTCTTCCAACTGCACCAGATCCGCCATTTTGTTCTCCTGTCAAAATCGTTTGATTTGCTTGTTGCTCAAATAACTGCCCCGGCCGCTCACTCAGACTGAAAGTTTCCGATGCGCCAGACCCGCGCACTCTCAGCCCGCTTTACGGCCAAACTCGAAAAACAGCCTTTAGCTATTAGCTATTAGCCTTTTGCGCTTTGCTCTTAGCTCTACCGCGGTCAAATCAAACTTTGACTTCCGCAGTAGAAGCTAAAAGCTCATAGCTGAAAGCTAAAAGCCGGCGGCATTTATGCCGCCTGAAACTTTTCTTTTTCCACGCCCTGCCCCAGCACCACGGCCAGATCGCGGCCCGTGGCATTGATGACAGTGGCCAGCCTCTGCGCCGGCGCATTGATCAGGAACAGCAGCTTCGAGAACAGCTCTTCCTTGCCCGGCATGGTTGCCAGCGCCTTCACTTCGTCCACGGTCAGCAGCTTGCCGTCCACAATGCCCAACTTGAACTGGAACTCCGCGGCGTTGTCGCCTGCCCACTTGGCAAAAACCTTGGCCAAAGCCACGGGATCGCCGGCAGTGAACGCCACCGAATTGACGCCCTTCAAGCCCTGCAGCGCGGCCTCAACCTGGGTGCCCTGGCCGGATACCGCGGCCAGCTTGTTCTTCACCACCCGGTACTTGCCGCCCGCCTCGCGAATCACCTTGCGCAGCGCAAAATCCTTGGCCACGGTCAGCTTGGAAAAAGTGCCGATAATCGCCGTCGTCGAGGTCTCCAGTTCCTTAGCCAGCAACTGGACCTTCTCTGTTTTCTTCGCCTTTGAAATCGCCATCGTTCTGCTCCCCTTATCGGGCCGCGCCTTTATCGGCGCTCTCTAATTGCATCCTGATTTCACAACCATGCCGTCAGAGCCGGACCGCCCGCATCCACTGACTACTGACAACTGATCACTGACAACTGTTTAGTGCTTGCCGGCTGCGTCGGCTACCGCGGAATCCAGCGGCACCCCGGGGCCCATCGTCGAGCTCAGCGTCACGCTCTTGATGTACTTGCCCTTGGCCGCCGAAGGCTTGCTGCGTACAATCGCGCCGATCACCGTCGTCACGTTGTCCACCAGCTTCTGCGGATCGAAGCTCAACTTGCCCACCGGAACGTGCACCAGGCTCGTCTTGTCGGCTCTGAACTCCACCTTGCCGGCCTTGATCTCTTTGACCGCAGCGGCCACGTCCATGGTCACCGTGCCGGTCTTGGGATTCGGCATCAGGCCCTTGGGACCCAGCACCTTGCCCAACCGGCCCACGACCTTCATCATGTCCGGCGTGGCGATCAGCGCGTCGAAGGCGGTCCAGTTTTCCTTCTGGATCTTCTCCACCATCTCCTCGCCGCCCACAAAGTCCGCGCCCGCTTCGGTCGCTTCCTTCTGGCGGTCGCCGGTGGCGATGACGGCCACAATCTTGGTCTTGCCCAGCCCGTGCGGCAGCACAACCGTGCCGCGCACCATCTGGTCCGCATGGCGCGTGTCCACTCCCAGGCGCATGGTCAGGTCGACGGTCTCGTCGAACTTGGCAAACTTCACCTGCTTGAGCAGCCCAACCGCCTCAGGCAGCGCATACGCCGGCTTAACCACAGCCGCGCGCGCCTTCACAATGTTCTTGCTTTCTTTTCCAGCCATTCTTCCCTCGTCTCCCACCGCTTTTGCCAGCCCCGCTTTGCAGGGAACCTGGAACCTATGCCCGCCTCTTGTGATCCAGCTACGGGAAGTTCGAACAGGCTCAAAAGCCGTGGTGCCTATGACAGTCCAGGGATTTCCCTTGGACGCATCTTTGAATCATAACCAAACGGCCCCGGAATTGCAAACCTGGCAGGCAAACCCGGCGCCGCACTGCGAGTAAATCACTGCCCCCGCCGCGCCTTTCGTGATACCTTTTCAGAATACGTGCTACAGGCTGCATCCTGATTGATCCACAACGGTGGCACGCAAGCTCAAGGAAACCGATGCCCTCTTTGCTGCGCAATCTGCTCAACGACCAACCCGGCAACACCAAGGCCAGGGTAGCCGCCTTGTACGTCCTGCTGGTGGGGTTCAATATTGCGGCATGGTGCTGGGCCTTCATCGCCTTTCGCCACTTTCCCGTCCTTTTGGGCACGGCCTTCCTCGCATACAGTTTCGGACTGCGCCACGCCGTCGACGCGGACCACATCGCCGCCATCGACAACGTCACCCGCAAGCTGATGCAGCAGAACAAGCGGCCCGTCACCGTCGGCCTCATGTTCTCGCTCGGCCACTCCACCATCGTCATTGTGGGCTCCATCGGCCTGGCCGCCGCGGCCCTGGCGCTGCAGCATCGCATTGACGCGTTCCGCTCCATCGGCGCCGTCGTCGGCACGCTGGTCTCGGCTCTCTTCCTTTTCGGCATTGCCTTCGTCAATCTGATCGTTCTTCAGTCGGTATACCGCAGCTTCATGCGCGTGCGCGGCGGCGAGCCCTATGTCGATGAGGACTTCGATCTGCTGCTCGGCAATCGCGGCTTTCTCTCCCGCCTCTTCCGCCCCATGTTCAACCTGATCCAGTCCAGTTGGCACATGTATCCGCTCGGCCTGCTGTTCGGCCTCGGCTTCGACACCGCAACCGAGATCGGCCTGCTCGGCATCTCCGCCGCTGAAGCCTCCAAGGGACTCTCGCTCTCCTCCATCCTGGTCTTCCCGGTGCTGTTCGCCGCGGGCATGTCGCTGATCGATTCGACGGACAACATCCTCATGCTGGGCGCCTACGGCTGGGCCTTCGTCAAGCCCATCCGCAAGCTCTACTACAACATCACCATCACCACCGTCTCGGTTGTCGTCGCCCTTGCGGTCGGCGGCATCGAGGCGCTCGGCCTGCTGGTCGGCCAGTTCCACCTGACCGGCGGAGTGTGGGCGATGGTCAGCAAGCTGAATGACAACTTCGGCATGCTGGGCTACTGCATCATCGCGCTGTTTGCCGTCAGTTGGATCCTGTCGATCGCCATTTACAAATGGCGCCGCTTTGACGATCTCGAATTCGGCGCGGAAGACGCGAGCTAGACCGGCTCTCCGGTTCACCGGGAATTCCTGCATGGCTGGCGCTACAGGATTCCCCGTGCAGCGCAGCCTCCCTCCGCCTGCACCCCGCCCCTCCGACCCAAAAAGAGCAATAGCAATCAGGCGCTCCGGGCTTTCCCCTCGCCGCCCTTTTGTGTCACACTTGCACGCATGGGAAGCAAAGACAAAGGCAAGAAAGAAGTCAAGAAGGCTCCGAAACCCAAGCCCAAACCAGAACCCGGCCGCAGGCGCGAAGGGTTCACCCCGGCCTCGCCCAAATAAAGCCGGCGGTAATGCGCGCAACGCTGCAGACGCGGCCCAAGAACGTACTGCCATGCAAAAGGGCCCTCTCTCTCCAGGGAGGGCCTTTTTGCGTCTTGTATTCAGCATCGGGCCTCCCGCTCCGGCCCGCCGGCCGGTTGTGCCGCACGCATCACAGCGGCGTCCGCTGAAAAGGGTTATTTTGAGCCAAGCTGCTTTCCCAGGAGTCGAACTCATGCTCTGGAAATTTGCCGCATCCCTCTTGACCGCCGCGGCTCTCTCCTCCGTCCTCTGCGCACAGCAACCACAGCGAGCCGCTATGCAGGCTCTCCCCAATACCACTCCCGCCGCCGCAAGCGTCCCAATGCCCGCCATTACCCCGCCCAACCGTCCCGTCATCGGGCTGGCTCTGGAGGGTGGCGGCGCTTTGGGTCTGGCGCACATCGGCGTCCTCGCCTGGTTTGAGGAGCACCACATCCCCGTCGACCGCCTGGCCGGAACCAGCATGGGCGCCCTGGTCGGAGCGCTCTATGCCACCGGCCACTCCCCGGCCCAGATGCGCGCCCTCGCTGAAAGCGATGCCTTCACCCGGGTCTTCGCGTTGCAGGCGTCCTACACCGACCTCAGCTACCGCCGCCGCCAGGACCGCCGCGAATCTCCCGCGGCCATCACCCTCGGCATGAAGCACGGCCCCGGCCTGCGCAACGCGCTGCTCACCGACCGCGGCGTCAATGAGTTCCTCACCACCAACCTGTTCGACTACAACCAGCAGGAGCTGAACTACAACCGCCTGCCCATCCCCTTCCGCTGCGTGGCGGCGGACCTGAACACACTGCAGGAGACCACCTTTGCCGGCGGGCCGTTGCCCCAGGCCGTCCGCGCTTCCATCTCCATTCCCGGCGTCTTCTCCCCGGTCCAGGACCGCAACGGCCACGTCCTGGTCGATGGCGGCATCCTCGACAACCTGCCAACCGATGTGGTCAAGCGCGACCTTCAAGCCGACATCGTCCTCGCCGTGCACATCGATAGCCCGGCCCTCTCCGGCATCGATACCAGTTCCATCGTCAGCGTCCTCAACCGCGCATTCGATGCCGGCATCGAGCGCAATGTCGATCACGCTGTGCTCCTGGCCAACGTCGTGATCAACCTGCAGCTCGGCAAGTTTTCAGGCACGGACTACACCAAAGCCGCGCAGTTGATCGACGTTGGTCACCAGGCCGCGGAACAGAGCCGTGCCGCCCTCCTGCCCTATGCCCTTAACGATGCGGACTGGAACGCCTATCTCGCCGCGCGCGGCCGCCGCCGCATGGCAACCCCCGGCCCACTGCTCCAGGTGCGCGTGGAAGGCGGAGCGCCCGGCGCCCGGCAGCAGGTCCTCAGCGACATGAACCCCCTCAAGGGTCAGCCCGACTCGCCAGCAGCCACTCTCAACGCCCTCAAAACCATCCAGTCCAACGGCGGATATGCCGCCACCTACGAGACCTTCAGCCCCGCGCCCGCCGCAGCCGCCACACCGGTTCCCGCGCCTGACACAGGCGTTCTTGTCCGCCTCACCAAGGACCCCATCGGGCCGCCTTACCTGCTCATCGGTCCCGAACTGGCAGCCTCCACCTCCAACATCGGCCGCATGGCGCTCAACCTCCGCTTTGTCGATCAGAACTTCGGCGGCTTCGGCTCCGAACTCCGCGCCAGCGCCCAGCTCGGCTACAGAACCGATCTCTCCGCCGAGTACTACCGCCTGCTCACTCCCAGCGGTTATTTCTTTGAGCCGCGCGCCGGCATCGTCCGCGAGCCCGTCTACATCTGGGCCAATCAGAAGCGCATCGCCGAGCGCTTTCAGGAAAATCTCGTGGCCGGCGTCGAGACCGGCCGCACCTTTGACAACTCTCTGCAGGTCTCTGGCGAGTGGCGCGCCGAAGACACGCGCTGGAGCCTGAGAACCGGCGCCGGCGGCGGTCCTTACATCACCGGAACCGCGCAAACCGGCCTGCTCCACATCAACATCGACAAGGAATCCTCCGGCACCATCTCGCCCCAGGGATTCCGTCTCTCCGCCTCAGCCGGCGCGCTCTATCACGCTACTGAAAGCGCCAACGCCCCGCTGGTGATGCTCTCCATGGGACGCACCAAGACATGGAAAGACAAAAATACCTTTGGCCTGAGCGCGGATATCAACTCGTATCTGCGCGCCAATGTCGCCCAGCCCTTCCGCTTTACCCTGGGCGGCCCGCGCCGCCTCTCCGCCTCGTCCTTCGATGAATATCGCGGCACCGATACCGCCATAGCCCGCGCCGCTTATCTGCGCCGCATTGCGGCTCTCCCCACCGGCCTGGGTCAGGGTTTGTATGCCGTCATCGGCTACGAGGGCGGCGAAATCTGGTCTCCCGAACAGCACGCGATTCTGCGCCAGGACGGAAGCCTTGGACTGGTGGCCGCCACCCCGCTCGGAGCCATCTCCGTGGGCGGCTCCGTGGGCGACGCCGGCCACCGCAAGGTCTTCATCACCCTTGGGCGTTTGTTCTGACGGGTGCAGAACCTTCGCTCCATCGAAAGGGCCTTGACTCCTGGATAGTGGAGCGCTACGCTATACGGGTGATTAAGAGCTTCCGGCATGTCGGCATCGAAAAATTCTTCGCAACCGGAAGCAAGGCTGGAATTCAGCCATCCCATGCGGCAAAACTCTCGGTTCAACTCTTTCAGTTGAATCGAGCTAAATCGGCAAGCGACATGGATGCTCCCGGATGGGGATTGCACCCTTTGCGCGGCGATCTCAAACACCATTGGGCAGTAAAGGTAAACGGCAATTGGCGTTTGACGTTCACCTTTGAGGGCGAGAACTCGGTTCTGGTTGACTATCAGGATTACCACTAGGAGACAGCGATATGCGCATGCACAATCCGCCACACCCAGGTAAAGTGCTCAGGGAGTTTCTGGGCGACATTGACGTTACGGCTGCCGCAAAGCATTTGAAGGTTTCCCGCGCTACGCTTTCCCGCATCCTGAATGGCAAAGCCGGCATCTCGGCCGATATGTCGCTCCGTCTTTCCGCCGCCTTTGGCACCCACGCTGAAATCTGGTATGAGCTGCAAACCGATTACGATATGTGGCAGGCATCCCAGAAAAAACAACCCAGGATAGAGCCTTTTACCCGCGCTGCTTAAATCCCCATTCGCCTGCCGAAATGTGAACATGTATCTTATTGAGCTGACCCTCGTATCGAAACTATGAGAGAAATCAATGTGAGCGGCAATCGATCGGGGTGAAAACGGTGCATGAAATCTTTCTGAAGTCCGGCTGGGAAACGGCTTTGGTTGCCGTGGTTTTCATCGGCATTTTGTTTCTCTCGTTCTTTGGCCTCGACTCCGTGATCGGCGCGCCGAAAAGGTCAGGCAATCTGCATCAGCGGGGCGGCGGCAAGGACAGGGATGGAAGCCCCGTCTACTCCGATCCCGATGGCAGGCAATGGAAAAAACGCCGCAAGCCCTGATCTGCCCGTCACGATCGTCAAACACCAAATCCGACCAAACGCAGACAGGCCCTCCCAGCGGGAGGGCCTGTCCTGTTCTTGAAGCTCGATCGAAACCTACGCGACTACGTCAATGCCCATCGAGCGTGCCGTGCCCTTGATGCTCTTGATCGCCGTCTCCACTGAGGCCGCGTTCAGGTCGGGCATCTTCTGCGTGGCAATCTCGCGCACCTGCGCTTCGGTCACTTTGCCGATCTTTTCCTTGTTCGGCGTGCCCGAGCCCTTGGCGATGCCCGCGGCCTTCTTCAACAGAACTGCCGCTGGAGGAGTCTTGGTGACAAAGCTGAAACTGCGGTCGGCATAGACGGTGATGACGACTGGAATGACCAGCCCTTCCATCTCCTTGTTCTGCGTGCGCGCGTTGAACTGCTTGCAGAACTCCATGATGTTGACCTGCGCCTGACCCAGCGCGGGACCAACCGGCGGCGCAGGCGTGGCCTTGGCAGCCACAATCTGCAGCTTCACGTACCCGGTAATTTTCTTCGGAGGTGCCATAGTCGTGTTCCTTCGCAACCAGCTTTCAGCTTCTAGCTATTAGCTGCCGGCTGGCATATCGTTGTTCAAATTTTGGTGACGCATCTTCCGCATTCGCAACCAACCGAAGGCTGCTAGTTCACCCGGTCGGCTAGAAGCTGGAAGCTAGTAGCTGGAAGCTGCGTTACTCAATCTTTTCTACCTTGCCAAACTCCAGTTCCACCGGCGTCGAGCGCCCGAAGATGGTCACCATGACCTTCAGCGTTTCGCGATCTTCGTTGATCTCGTCCACTACGCCGTTGAAGTTGGCAAACGGGCCGTCCGTAATCCGGACCTGCTCGTTCTTTTCAAACTTGATCTTGAGCCGAGGCTTGTCCTTGGCCGTCTCGGAGCGGAAGAGAATGGTGCCCACTTCCTCCTCCGACAGCGCCACCGGCTTGTCGCCCGTGCCCAGAAAACCCGTCACCTTTGGCGTGTCCTTCAGAACATGCCACATGTGATTGTCGAGTTCCATCTCCACCAGTACGTAGCCGGGAAGAAATACCCGCTCGATGGTGCGCTTCTTGCCGTTCACAATCTCCGTCACCGGCTCGGTCGGGATCATCACCCGGCCCACCTTGTCCTGGAGTCCGAAGGCCTGCACGCGGCTCTCGATCGACTCGCGCACCTTGCGCTCAAAGCCCGAGTAGGCGTGCAAAATGTACCACTTGAAATTCGGGTTGCGCTCCGGCTGCGGCTCCGCCTGTGGTTCCGGCTGCGCTTCAGGCTGGGCGACGGGTTGTTCCAATTCTTCTGCCATCTTGTTCTCGTTTCGCGGCTTCACTTACTGCAATCCGCCAAGCCTGCTCAGCAACTGGTTCATGCCATTGGCGAAAATCCCGTCCACGAGGAAAAAGAACACACCGAAGACAAAGACCGCAATGATGACCACAGAAGTGGTGGCCTCCACTTCCTTCCGCGTAGGCGCAACCACCTTGCGCATCTCCGCGCGGACATCGCTCAGAAAGCGGCTGAATTCAGTCCACGTCCCTACCACCTTGTCGAAGAGATTGACCGCCACATTCGGCCCCTGGCGCTTCGCCGGCGACAACTTCGGCGCCGGCCGCTCTTCCCCGTTCACGATTGCTGCCTTCGATGCCATACTTCCATTCCTTCGCACCCAGCGTCCTGCCGGGCACATCCGTACTCAAACTGGCAGGGGCGGAGGGATTCGAACCCCCAAGTTCGGTTTTGGAGACCGACAGTTTAGCCGTTGAGCTTACGCCCCTAAAAACAGCTTTCAGCTTCTAGCCGTTAGCTTCTAGCTTGTTCCCCGGAAGTGCAAAATTCTCGCTCGCCAGGAATGAGCTAAAAGCTGACAGCTAAAAGCTAAAGGCTGCTTTACTTCGTTTCCTTGTGCGGCTGATGCTTGCGGCAGCGGTTACAGAACTTCTTGAACTCCAGACGGCCAGTGGTCGTCTTCTTGTTCTTCGTAGTCGAGTAGTTCCGCTCCTTGCACTCAGTGCACTGCAATGTGACAATTTCCCGCATTTGAAAAATCCTTTCAATTACAGTCGTCAGTTTTCAGTTCTCAGTTCTCAGTCTGCTCATTGTCTCGTCGAACCTTGCTGCCGGCTCCGGCAAAGCCGGAAACTGACCACTGACAACTGACCACTGACAACTGTCTTACTTCACAATCTCTGAAACCGTGCCCGCGCCTACCGTGCGGCCGCCTTCGCGGATCGCAAACCGCAGACCCTTTTCCAAAGCCACCGGCGTGATCAGTTCCACCTCAAGCGAAACGTTATCGCCAGGCATCACCATCTCCACGCCTTCCGGCAACTGCGCCACGCCCGTCACGTCCGTCGTGCGGAAGTAGAACTGCGGCCTGTAGCCCTTGAAGAACGGCGTATGACGGCCGCCTTCTTCCTTGCTCAGCACGTACACTTCGCCCTTAAACACCGTGTGCGGCGTAATCGATCCCGGCTTCGCCAGAACCATCCCGCGCTCCACGTCTTCCTTCGGAATGCCGCGCAGAAGAATGCCCGCATTGTCGCCCGCCAGGCCTTCGTCCAGCTGCTTCTTGAACATTTCCACGCCGGTGCACACCGTCTGGCGCGTCTCGCGGAAGCCGACGATCTCGCAAGCCTCGCCCACCTTCACCTTGCCGCGCTCAATACGGCCGGTCACAACCGTGCCGCGCCCGGAGATTGAGAAAATGTCTTCAATCGGCATCAGGAACGGAAGGTCAATCGCGCGGTCGGGCCGCGGTACATACGCGTCCACAGCTTCCAT